>Ga0307421_1000498_pt1 | contig 25331 bp, 24 predicted proteins | sample SalMarWE160270MG_FD_202163 | JGI IMG/M metagenome (GOLD analysis project Ga0307421, IMG submission 202163) | Salt marsh sediment microbial communities from the Plum Island Ecosystem LTER, Massachusetts, United States - WE1602-70 | ecosystem: Environmental > Aquatic > Marine > Intertidal zone >...
AATATCTGGCAATGTTTACCATGCAGGTATCATGATCCATCACGATCATTCCGCCGGATCCCATGATAGAACCAAGTTCGGCCAGCTTCTGGTAATCTACGGGAGCATCGAGGAATTTTTCGGGAATACATCCGCCGGAGGGCCCCCCGGTCTGAACCGCCTTGAATGTTTTCTTTTTGGGAATGCCGCCGCCCATATCAAAAACGATTTCTCTGAGAGAAATCCCCATGGGCACTTCCACTAAACCGGTATTCTTGACCTTTCCCACGAGACTGAAAACCTTTGTACCCTTGCTCTGCTCGGTGCCGATGTTGGCATACCATTGACCACCTTTCAACAAGATAGCGGGTATATTGGCATAGGTCTCAACGTTGTTCAGATTTGATGGTTTGTCCCTGAAACCTTTTTCCACAGTATGAACATACTTGGCCCTGGGTCTTCCCACTCTACCTTCCAGGGAGGCCATCAAGGCCGTTGATTCACCACAAACAAAAGCGCCTGCCCCGGTAGAAATCTTTATTTGAAAGCTAAAATCAGAGCCGGCTATGTTTTCTCCAATCAACCCGTAATCCTCTGCTTGCTTGATCGCCGTGACCAACCGCTTTACAGCCAACGGGTATTCATACCGGACATAAATGAAGCCTTGGTTGGAACCGATGGCCAATGCTGCGATCAACATCCCCTCAAGAACACTATGCGGATCTCCTTCCAGGATGCTTCTGTCCATGTAAGCGCCGGGGTCGCCTTCATCGGCATTACAGATGACGTATCTTTCGCCGTCAAGTTTTGCACAGCTTTCCCATTTGATCCCTGTTGGGAAACCGGCACCACCGCGGCCCCTTAATCCGGATTCCTTAACGATATTGATGATCTCAGTGGGTTCCATCTGTGAGAGGGATTGAATAAAGGCCAGGTATCCGCCTTTGGCGATATACTCTTCAATGCTGTCAGGGTCAATATAACCACAATTACGTAAGGCAATTTTTGTCTGTTTACTGTAAAAGGGAATATCCTCCAAGAAAGGAATTCCTTCAATCGGCTCAACCTCAGCCAGTGGGTTTTCAATAGTGTCCTCTAATAAAGAACGGGGATCGCGCAGTTGCGCCATGATCCACTTCGTGTTGAAATCGCCCCGGATATAGCCTTCAATGGCATCCAGAATTTTATCCTCGGTAAGGTGCCTGTAAATGATTCTCGGTTTGCCGTTTCCGAGTATTTCAACCAAGGGTTCTTCCTGACAAAAACCCAGACAACCGGTTTGGGAGATTTGAGTACCATTTCCCTGTGGGAATCTTTCCAGCGCTTTTTCAAAGGAAGCTTTAGCGCCGGCCGCAATCCCGCACGATGCCATCCCTATGTTCACCTTGATCCCACCAGGGTAGTATAGTTTCTTTCTGTAATCTCTTGTGATTTTTTCCAAGTCTTTGACAGAACTTACTTGCATAGCCCTAAAACCCCCTATTTATATCTATCCAACACTTTTTGTATTTTTTCCCGGCTTATCCGGCTATGGATATCCTCATTAATCTTGACCACTGGTCCAAGACCACAGCATCCAATACAGCGCACAGGTTCTAATGTGAAGCGCATATCTTCAGTGGTTTTTTCGGGGCCTAAATTCAAAATCTCCTGAATCCTTTCCCATACCCTTGCCCCCCCTCTTACATAACAGGCAGTTCCCAGGCAGACAGAAATGATGTTCCTGCCTCTGGGTTCCAGACTGAAGGTGCTGTAAAACGTGCTTAGACCGTAAATCTGACTAAAAGGAACGCCGATCTTCTCGGAAAGGTACAAGAGAGAGGCTTGAGGCAAATAGTTATACTGATGTTGAATAACCTGGAGAATCATAATAAGATTCTCTTTGTCATTGTTGAATTCTTGATCTATTATTCGATCAAGTTCCATATAATCGATTTCAACGGCTTGATTCGCGTTGGATAGAGCTGTTTCAATCATTTAGCTGTCCCCTGAACGGTAACCGCCTGATTTGTCACCGGACAATTTTCGACGCACAGTCCACAGCCAATACAACGGTCCAGGTCGATACTGCGCGCACGTTTCTTGACCTTTACCTTGAAATTTCCGGCAGACCCCTGCACGGATTCAATATCAGCATAGGTGATAATTTCGATATTCAGATGCCGGCCGCATTCCACGAGCTTTGGCGCCATGATGCACATGGAACAATCATTGGTAGGATATGTTTTATCCAATTGAGACATCTTGCCGCCAATGGCTGGTGATTTTTCAAGGAGATAGACATAGAACCCGGAATCTGCCAGGTTAAGGGCGGCCTGAATACCGCCAATGCCACCACCCACGACCATCACTGCACCTATCTTCTTTTTTTCTTTAGACGCTACCATTGAAATAATCTTTCGTTGCAGAAGCTCCGTAAGAATAGGAACCTAGCATATGTGGTGTATGAGATGCATGTTTTATTCTATTCATGCGTATAACCTTTTCCCTTTACCTTTAGCAAATCGACCCCAAGGACCTATCCCTTAAGGGCCGATTTGCCAATTAAGAAGGGGGTAATATGAAATTGGAGGTCGCCAAGTTTAACCTCGACGAAGTAAGGCAGCAAATGTTATGCCACAAATCAGGTTTTATGCACTTTTTTTAAATTTAATGTTGAATCGCTTCATTTGGTTCCAGACACTTGTTCTGGATATGCCAAGAATTCGTGCTGCCTCGGATTGATTGCCGCCTGATTGCTGCAAGGCATCCATAAGTCGTCGCTTCTTTATTTCATTCAGGCCAACGCACGAAGGTTCGCCGGTTTCATGGGGGATTTCCATGTGCAAAATGTTTAGCGGGAGATGCTCAAGACCAATCATCGGTCCCTGACAGGCAACAAAGGCGTATTCAAGGGTGCTTTTTAGTTCCCTTACATTTCCGGGCCATGGGTACTGGATCATAAGATCCAAGGCTTCATTGGTAATGCCTTGAATTATTTTTTCGCTTTTCAGACAAATTCTTTGGAAGAATGACTCAGCTAACAACGGAATATCGCTGTTCCTTTCTCTCAATGGCGGAACCCATATCGGAAGTACATTTATCCGGTAATAAAAATCTTCCCTGAAAGCACCTTGATCCACAAGCTGTTTTAGATCCTTGTTGGTTGCCGTGATGATTCTAACATCAATCTGAATCGGCCGGTGATCACCCACCCGTTCAATGATCTTTTCTTCGAGCACCCGCAAAAGTTTTACCTGGGTTGAAAGGGGTAAATCGCCAATTTCGTCCAGAAAAATATCTCCTTCATGGGCGGCTTCGAATCTTCCGGTTCGACTCTGAAAAGCGCCGGTATAAGCGCCTTTTACGTGGCCAAAAAGTTCACTTTCCAGGAGTGACTCATTCAGGGCCGCACAGCTGACCTTTACATACGGTTTGTTTTTGCGAGGACCACTTTTATGAATTGCCCTTGCGACAAGCTCCTTTCCAGTCCCACTTTCCCCAAAAATAATCACCGGCGCATCCGACTCGGAAGCGTTTGTAATCATGGTAAAAACCTGCTGCATCGGCGCTGAAGTGCCAAGGATGGCGTGAAATCGATCTTCTGCCCCGAGTTCTCGCCGAAAGGTCTCAATCTGGGTTTCTTTTTCAATGAGATCAGTAATATCGGTTATGGTTTCAACAGCACCCGTTACATTACCCTTGTTGTCCCGGAGAACAGAAGCATTTTTCACAATGTGAATATCGTCTCCGTTCTTTCGCGTCATAACGCATTTCTGCATTCTTAACTTGCCCTTCTTAAACAATACACACCAATGGGGTCCTTTTCCTTTACTTCCTCGGACCAATTCACAGGCATTGCAACTTAATATGGTGCAGGGTTTCCCTATGATCTCTGTCCTAGAATGCCCGGTAATGGTTTCAAAAGCCCGGTTAACCGAAGTTATGGTGCCTTTTGTGTCCACAACCATGACTCCGTCCTGAATCGTGTCCACCACCGTTTTCCAATACTTGTTTAGTTTTTGTTCAAACATAGGCGCCTCCTGTTCATATATTAAACAATTTTACTGTTCATCTATTTAACACATTAACAGTTGGATGACAACAAAAATATTACGCTCGAACTTCAATTCTACACTATTTTATCCAGCAACCCGTAACCGATAGCGAACATCCAGCAACCGGTCACGAGCAACCAGCACCCAACATTAATTGGCATCATTATTGCTGTATTATTAATTGAATCGATAGGTAAACCCACAGACCTCAAGTGGACAGGAGGTTTACAATGGATAAAGTTGTTCTCATAACAGATCGTCCTGAAGAATGTGAAACCCTGATATCATGCCTTAAGATACTGTTTCCCGAGTGCGAGGTTCAGGTTCAGCCAAAGCAGGCAGCCAAGTTGCAGCGCTCGTTTTTGGCTTTAGAACCTTCCACATCTAAAAAATAATGGCAGAAAACAGTGCTTAATGGCTAAGGAGCAGTGACAAAAGACAAAGGGGGTAGCAGTTATAAGGAGGAGAACAATGGCATCAAACTTCAGAATTTATTGTCATCAAAACAAGGATAACCTTCATCTTAAGCTTATGGGAGACTTTGATGGTTCATCAGCCTATGAACTGATCAATACCCTAAAAAAATATCGCGGCATTGCCCGAAGAGTTTTTATTCACACATGCTTTCTTTCTTCGGTTCATTCTTTTGGTCTGGATGTATTTCAAAAAAATTGCACGATCAAAAAACTATCGCGGGTACTGACATTTACCGGTGAATATGGGAACAAATTGGCGCCTCATGGGAGTATCTTACTAAAACCTAACCCGGATAAACCGGAAAAGTTACAAGTGAACTAAAGCCCGCCCTGGTGCTAATCGTTCATATATTGATTTGACTTATGCACCATTACAAACATAACTTTTTGAGTACAGAGTATTGGTGATCGGTCTGGGCCAGGGTTAAAGAGTCGCTACGCTCCGGCTTTTATACAAATTGGAAGTATTCCTTAACTTTAGGCACTTTAGTTCACTTTAGGCATTTCACACTTAATTGGCTAAGCATTTTTTTTGACATAGGGTAAAAAGCACAAAATTTACTACTAAGGAACTACGCTTCTTCCGAGGTGTTTCATGACAACGATAATCGATATCATATCAAAAAAGCTTAGGGACAGAGGACTGATCCCCGTCGAAATAAACCGGCTTATAAAGGATGTGGCCAATGTAATTAGCAGTGGTAAGTATTGTACACCGGTTTGCATTAAGCAGAATTTGGAGCGCCTGGGATGGGAAGGTTATGTTTTAGATAATAATATACTGGAACTTATTTTTTTATTCCTTAGCGATCAGAAAATGTATCGAAAAGAATTGTAATTTTAATAGGTTTTAGAAATCCTGAGATGCAAAGTTATGGGGATATTTATCAAAAATAATGCGGGCAGGCGTTCAGGAATTGAAAGAAGGGTATTTTCATACACCCTCCATATTCCGGAACGAAGATCGGGCAAAGAACGAAGGAGCGGTTTAGGCCGCAGAATTGAAAAAGAATTTAAGTTTCCGATCGTTTTTGAACAGGTTCCATTCTCTCAGGATTGGGATAATACCTGACGGCTGGGTGCTCACCTTCCGCAGGTTTAAACAAAAAATATAATGAGGTGTTCTCATGATGATAAGAATTATTACAATTATGCTTATTCTTATGTTAAGTGGTCAGGCTCAGGCCATGAGGTTCAAGATCGCCACCCTGTCGCCGGAAGGGTCTGTCTGGATGCAAAAAATGCGGGAAGGCGCCGAGGAACTGGCCCGTAAAACCGACAACCGGGTGACCATTAAATACTATCCGGGCGGAGTAATGGGCGACGATAAGGCGGTTTTACGAAAAATCCGCATCGGTCAGCTTCATGGGGGCGCAGTTGTGAGCGGGAGTTTATCCCAGTTTTATCCCGACGACCAGATTTACAGCCTGCCGCTTAAATTTAGATCCTTTGAAGAAGTTGATTATGTTCGCAAGCATCTGGACCCGCGTATTGCCCAAGGGCTTGAAAAAGGAGGATTTGTGACCTTCGGGATCGCCGAAGGCGGCTTTGCCTATGTGATGTCCACCGTGCCCATAAGAACCGTCGGAGAGATGCGCCGGCAGAAAGTCTGGATTCCGGACAATGATCCCATGATCCTTGAAGCGGTCAAGGCCTTTGACATCGTTCCATTTCCGTTATCCATCGCCGATGTGCGGGCCGGCCTGCAAACCGGACTTATCAATACGGTCACCACTCCGCCCATCGGGGCGGTGGCACTGCAATGGCATACCCAGATTAACTACCTGATGTACGAGCCGTTTCTGTACATTTATGGTGTGCTGGCCGTGGATCGCAGGGCATTTGCAAAAATATCGCCTGATGATCAATGGGTCTTTCGCGAAATAATGGGCTGTATATTCAGTGAGATAGACCGGCTGAATCGCAAAGACAACGTTAACGCCCTGGAGGTGTTACGAAAACAAGGGATTGAATTTATCAAGCCCTCCGGTGAAGCGCTGAAAAAATGGTATCATGACGCCAGGGCAGTCCCCAAGCGACTGGTTAACGCCGGGAAATTATCTCAGGGCATGGTCAACACTCTGGAAACCCTTCTTAAAGACTATCGTTCAAAGCAACCCGATACTTATGAATAAACATAAAGATATGTCTTTTTCAAAGCGGGTTCAAATAACCCTGCACCGGCTGGAAGACGCTATTCTGGTGGGATTGCTCCTGTTTATGATCGGCATGGCGGTTACACAAATTTTTCTGCGAAATCTGTTCGAAGCCGGCATTGTCTGGAGTGATGTCATGGTTCGCATTCTGGTGCTGTGGGTCGGCCTTATTGGGGCCATGGTGGCAAGCCGCCACGACAACCACATCACCATTGACATACTTGATCGTTATATGCCGGAACGTGCCAAAGTCTATGCTAACTTTGTGATTAAACTGTTTACCGCATTAATTTGTACGATCGTGGCCTATTACAGTCTGTTGTTTGTGCAGATGGAGTTTGTCGATGGCGGCATGGCGTTTGCACAGGTGCCGAACTGGTTGTGCGAGGCTATCATTCCTTTTGCCTTTGCGGTAATAGCGCTTCGCTACTTCTTATTATCGTTTATGAATTTAAAAAAAATCGTTGAATCCCGATCGTGATGCCTTATATTTTAGCTCTGATACTGATTTTTCTTGCTGTTCTGGGTACGCCGCTTTTTGCGGTTATTCTGGCTGTTGCGATACTCGGTTTTCATTACCTGGATGTTAACCTGTCGGTAATTGCTATTGAAATTTATCGAATCGCCGATACGCCGATTTTACTTGCGTTGCCACTGTTTACCTTTGCCGGCTATCTGCTGGGAGAAAGCCAGACTTCTCACCGCCTGGTCCGGTTTACCCGGGCTTTTCTCGGCTGGATGCCGGGCGGTCTGGCCATTGTGGCCTTTGTGGCATGTGCGTTCTTTACCGCCTTTACCGGTGCCTCAGGGGTAACCATCGTTGCGCTTGGCGCGCTCCTTTATCCGGCATTAACCGAGGCCGGATACCGCGACAAATTCAGTATCGGTCTTGTGACATCTTCAGGCAGTCTGGGGCTGTTATTACCCCCCTCTCTTCCGCTCATTCTCTACGGTATTATCGCTCAGCAAATGAACATCGGCAAAAACGTTTCCATCAATGATCTGTTTCTGGCCGGCATTCTCCCGGCTCTTCTTATGATATTGGTGCTGTCATTCTGGAGCTTATGGGAAAACCGTCGCAATCCCATTCCTTATATACCATTTTCAGCCCGGGAAGCCATTGCCGCCCTGCGAGATATCATATGGGAAATCCCGTTGCCGTTTTTTGTACTGGGCGGTATTTATGGAGGATTTTTTGCCATTTCCGAAGCTGCAGCGGCCACGGCCATGTATGTATTGGTGGTTGAGGTTTTTATTTACAAAGAGATTAAACTTGCTCAACTTCCGGCCATTATGAGGGAGTCCATGGTGATGGTCGGCGGGATTTTGCTTATTCTGGGCGTGGCGATGGCATCTACAAATTTTTTGATAGACGCCGAAGTGCCCATGCATCTGTTTAATCTGATTCAAGTCCGCGTTACCAGTAAACTCGTCTTTCTGATTCTCCTGAACCTGTTGTTGCTGATACTCGGCGCCATTCTGGATATCTTTTCGGCCCTGGTTATTATGATTCCCATCATACTTCCCGTGGCGGTCAATTATGGCATCGATCCGGTTCATCTGGGCATCATTTTTCTGGCCAATATGCAAATCGGCTACTTCACGCCGCCGGTGGGCATGAATCTGTTTATCGCCAGCTACCGTTTCAACAAACCGGTCACCGAACTCTATCAGGCCGCCATACCATTTATGATCGTGCTGTTTGCGGCAGTCCTTGTCATTACCTACTGGCCGGCTTTGAGTCTGGTTTTTCTGCATAGATAAAAGCCTCGGTTTTTGTGAAATTATTTTAACAATTGAAAAACTATAAGGTGCAGGCTGCCAATCCCTTTGATGGGCAATTTTTTATTTTGACACACAAACCGTCTTCCTTTATTATTTATCCTATTTTATATCACCATGAAATTTACAATTTTCAAAAGATTAACTTTCGGATATCTGACCATCATGATGCTGGTGTTGTTTCTGGTCATTTTTGTGACCATTAAGCTTAACCAGCTAACGCACCTGACTCGTGCGGCTTCATCCATTGACGGCCAGACGGTTCGCCTGACCGAACGTCTTTCAAACAATATGTTTTCCATGGTCAGCTTTGAAAAAAAGTATCTTATTTCCAAAGACAATGACTTTTACCAACATTTTATCCGGATCAAAAACGACTTTAATAATGACATTCAACAGTTAGGTCTGCTGGTGGCCGGTCCTGAAAAAAACAAAAAGTTTTCAGAAACGCGTCGGCTTTGCGATGAATATTTTTCCATCTTCACTTTAGAAATTGAAAACATTAAAAAAGGACAGAAGTATCCATATGGGAAATATCAGACTCAAAAAGAAAAAATTTTAGAAGAGATCAATAAGAATTTTAAGGATATCAACTGGACGGCAAGATCCGACAGAGATGAAAAAATAAAAATTTCCAGCCAGATCAGTTACAATGTCCTAATAATTACATCCATTGCTGCAGGCCTTTCCATTTTTTTCGGAATTTTGATTTCATTTTTCAATACCCGGATCATCAACCGCTCCATACTTCTGTTACAGAAAAAAACAAAGGATATTGCCGAGGGTAAATTTGAGAAGATATCCAGCATCGGCTCACCCCCTGAGATTAAGGAACTCGCCAATGATTTCAACATAATGTGTGATAGACTCAGAGAACTTGATGAATTGAAGGAAGATTTCATCAGCCACGTGTCCCATGAACTTCGTACGCCCCTAACAGCCATTAGGGAAGCTTCGGGATTATTGATTGAGGGGGCCTTTGCCGACAAACCTAAAAGCCGGCAGGAGCTTTTAACAATTGTCAAAGATGAATGCGAACGATTGATTGTTTCGGTCAACAGAATCCTTGATCTTTCCCGTATGGAAGCTAAAATGATGGAGTACAATTTCAATCGGTCCAGCCTGATCCATTTTATACGCAAGTGCCTTTTGAAACTGGCGCCGATTGCAAAGCGAAAAAAGATAGTACTTAAATTAAAACACCAGAACCATCTCCCGGATATCCGGATGGATGCTGAAAGGGTCGGCCAGCTGCTTGACAATTTAATCGGAAATGCTTTAAAGTTCACCGATGAACGGGGATCTGTTACTGTTGAGGTCTTATTAAAAGTTCACGACACCAAGGAGATTCAAGTGTCGATTTCGGATACAGGCTGCGGGATTCATAAAGAAAATCTGGAAAATATATTCATTAAATTCAGGCGTATAGAGGGCGGAAAAGAGACGGCCAGAGGTACGGGACTCGGCCTTTCCATCGCCAAGCATGTGATTACGGCTCACGGAGGAAAGATATGGGTAGAAAGCACTCTCGGCAAAGGCAGCACTTTTTTCTTTACATTGCCTGCTGGTTAAGCCTTTCGCTTGTTGGCGCCGGATGTACCCTTTTGCATAAACCCGGTGAAGAGGAAAAGCTTTTGTTACAGGCAGAATCCTCTTCTGACAATAGCGATTTTACGAAGTTCGTTGCGGATTGGAGAGAAATATTAGAACGTTTTCCGAATACACACGGTGACCAAGCGCTTTATGTCATGGGTCTGGCATATGCCTTTCCGAAAAACCCGGATGCGAATTATGAAACGTCGATGAACCTTTTTAAAACACTCATCAGGGAATATCCGGAATCTGTTTTCATAAACCAAGCAAAAATCTGGACACACATTTTGGACAACTCCATTAAAAAGGAAAAAGAGATAGACAAAAAAAACAGAAAAATAGAGTTGCTGAAAAATAAACTCAAAGCGGAAGACAAAAAGATTAGAGATTTAACAAATCAGATAAAACGGTTAAAAGAGATCGATCTGGGTATTGAAGAAAAAAAAAGAAAGATTCTCCCTGAAGATGGACAGTAAGGATATGCGCGAACGGAAAGAAAAAATATTGGTTGTCGATGATGACCGGAACATTCTTCAGGTGATCCGGATGCGGCTTGTATCCGGCGGATATTATGTCACATCGGCGACCGGCGCCGAAGCGGCCCTGAAACTGGCTGAAAAAGAGCCGTTTGATCTGGCGTTGATCGATCTGAAACTTAACGGTCAAGACGGTATCCAACTGATGGAAAGTATACATCATATAAACCCACACATTCCTGTTATAATTCTAACTGCTCACGGAACCATAAAAAGCGCCGTCCATGCCATGAAAAAAGGGGCATACAGCTATTTGACCAAACCGTTTGACGGACATGAACTGCTGCAGCAAATAAACAACTGTCTGGAAAAGAGCAGACTTTCAAAAGAAGTGAAAAGGTTGCGGGGACTGGTCAAACAAAAATACGGATTTAATAATATAATCGGCAATAGCGAGAAGATTAAAAGAGTTCTCGCTCAGGTTGCACAGGCTGCCGCAACCGATTCCAATGTGTATATTGAGGGAGAAAGCGGTACCGGAAAGGAATTGATAGCAAAAAGCCTGCATGTTGCAAGCAACAGAAAAGACGGTCCTTTTATCGCCGTTAACTGTTCGGCCATACCGGAAAATCTTATGGAAAGCGAAATGTTCGGTTATGAAAAGGGTGCTTTTACCGGAGCGGAAAGGAGTAAAAAAGGACTTTTTGTCCAAGCCGATTCCGGCACGTTCTTTCTGGACGAAATATCCGAAATGCACTCGTCCATGCAGGTTAAGATGTTAAGGGCTCTGGAGGAAAAGGAGTTTTACCCGGTCGGAGGGACACAAACCGTAAAAGTGGATTCCAGAATCATTGCAGCGTCAAACAAAAATCTTGAGCAAGAGATAGAAAAGGGCAACTTCAGAGAGGATCTTTTTTATCGTATTCATGTGATTCCAATAAAGCTCCCCCCTCTCAGTGAAAGAAAAGAAGACATTCCGATTCTTTCCAGGTATTTTTTACAAAAAATTTCCAGGGAAATGGGGAAAGAAATTGAAGAGTTTTCGACAGATGCCATGCAAAAACTCATTTCTTACCCTTGGCCCGGCAATATAAGGGAACTTGAAAATACCATTGAGTGCGCCGTGGCCATGACAAACCGTAATATCATCACGGAAGATCTCATCCTTCAAACCCAAAATATCAGTCCCGAAGGTTTAAAATCGTTTAAATATGCCAAAGAGAATTTTGAAAAAAATTACCTCATTCAACTTTTTGAACTAACCCGGGGCAATGTCAGCAAGGCGGCCGAACTGGCTGGGAAATACAGAGCGGATATCTATGAACTTATAAAAAAATATAATCTTAAACTTACTGATTTCAGAAATAAGTAGGATAGCTGTTCGGCAATCCTGTGACCGTGACAACCTGAAAACCATCCCCTTCTCTCCATCCATTTAGACCGAATATTTTACCGCAGTAACATTTTTCACACTTTGCGCCTGTTTGATAGGCGAACTGATCCTCAATATTCCATCTTTCCATTATTTTTATCCCGCCTGTCTAAGCGAAGCGTAGATCCCGCTATCGGGGCCCCGTTAAACCCGAATTTGTTTAACCGGGATAATACTTTTTTTCTGATTTCCATATTTTTATGTTCAGAAATCATTTCCCCTGCCGATAACATATTCAGGGTATTCAATATATTTTTTAATGATTGATTATTGTCCATCCATAAATGGTAGATTTTGGTTTCCGGCAAGGCCCGAGCGAGTTTTCAACCGCAGGCATAGCGAGCTATTTCGAGGATTGAAAACGAGCGAGAACGCCACCGGGGGCCGAAAGATGCCGTTTATGGATGGACACTAGTTAATATTCAGTAACTATGCGCAAAAAAACATTAGGTTACATAACTGCACTTTTTTTTGTCCTATTTTTAATTTGCATCCCTGACACAACCTCTGCGTCTGATGCAACGAAAAATTATACGCGGTTGATGGAATTGATTAATATGGAGGATAGAGAAGGTCCCTTTTACGCATTTAACGACTTTGAACAATCTTTTGACCGAGATTTGCACAAAGCAAATATTGAATTTTTCAATCAACACCCTGATTTAATAAAAAAAATTCAGTCAGATCTTAACGACCTGCCGGTTCGATGGCGTATAGAAAATATCTCACACCGGCTTTTGTATGTCCCGGAGACAAGAAAAGAATATGCAGCTTTATTTGAAAGCTATTGTAACGATGTGATCGGTGACATTCTAAAACTTACGGAACTTAAAAACCCCTATATAAAAATTCATACACTGGGAGATTATAAGCCTGAAAATTCAGGAACAAATGGTATTAATGTCTTTATCGTTCATAATCTGGTAAAAGAATATGTAACGAGTTATGTGTTTTCAAGTGATGCTCAAAAACAAATCTCCATCGAACTGACCGGTAAGGTTTTTCCGGGTGAAGTGGGTTCCTATTCCAGTTATGTATATCTGAACGAAAACGGATCATTAGAATTTATTAGGGATTGTTATACGATTTGGCAGAATAGTGCAAAAAATCCGTATACTGCTTTAATGACTCCTGTGGAGGAAACACTCCATATTGCCTTGAGACGGTATACTGAAAAAGCGATTAAAGATGAAATAGAAAATAGTGCGGCTAAAACTTTAAAGGAAGTGGAACCCATCGTCGAGGACTGGATTTCAGTTGAAGAAGCGATTGTGGGAGGACTGGTTTACGCGCTATTGCCGTCAATCATTGAAAAACATATTCATAATCTGCCCGAATCTTTTGTCCGATCGGATATTGAAACCAAAAGCGAATTCAAAAAATACCGGCACTTAAGAAAAGGAATAAAAATTGTCGAGCGACTGGGATACAAAAAGTCCATAGAAATATACAAAAATGACCCGACGATGTTCCGCAATCTTTTAATATAATTTTTTTCTACAATCCCATTTTAAATCATCGCATAATCTGTCCTTGACATTGGGTCCACTTTAGAATAGGTGGTTAGCGTCTCCTCTCAGTTACAAATCTTTGTTCCTTGTAACACTATCAGCAAAATTGAAATCCTTAAATTCAATGTTTTCGAGATAAATTTTTAAAGATGAAAGGTCTTTTTGGATATGCAACAACTGCGAAAAAAAAATATATTCACCGCCTGGAAATATTTTCTCCTTTTCATTTTTCTTTTTTTTTGCTTCGTAACATCAGGCTATGCAATGGATATTACTCTGCAATGGCGCCCGAATAGTGAACCTGACTTAGCCGGCTACAGAGTTTTTTGTCGAGAGGAGGGGCAATCCTATAATTACACAAGCCCATCCTGGGAAGGCACAAATACCACCTGCACAATTCATGATCTGGATAAAACCAAGACTTATTATTTTGTCACAAGAGCATTCGATACTAAAGGGCTTGAGAGCGGTGATTCAAACGAGGTGTATATTGAAGCAACCCCAATGTATAAAACGGCGCAACTGGAATTTGATATGGTGAATGTGGGCGGCGACGACGTGACCGTCAACCTGGCCAACATCTACGTCAGCCCGGTCGTGGTCTGCTCGGTCAACTACAATAACAACACCACGCCGGTTGTGGCGCGGGTCAGTAACGTCACCTCGACGAGCTTCGATGTACGGGTGCAGAACCCCTCGGACGGATCAGTCAAGACGGATACCGTCAGTTACTTGGTGGTAGAGGAGGGCACCTGGAACATCGATGGTGTGAAAATCGAAGCCCAGACGTATCTGTCCACGGTTACCGACGAAAACAACAGCTGGGTCGGTGAGTCCCAGAGCTATGGGCAGAGCTATACTAACCCGGTATTACTCGGTCAGGTCATGACTGAGAACGACGCCGGCTGGTCGGTGTTTTGGTGCCAAGGCAGCAGTCGGAATGACCCGCCGTCAGCCAAGGCCTTGACGACAGGTAAGACCGTCGGCGAGGACATCGACACGACCCGGGCGGATGAGAGCATCGGCTTTATCGTGTTCGAAGCGGGACATGGCATGATCGGTGGGGTTGAGTTCGAGGCATCCGTCGGCGCCGATACGGTTCAGGGTGTGACTGACTCACCGCCGTATACATATAGCTTTGACACCGCCTTCGGTTTGGCACCGCAGGTGGCACTGAGCGGCATGGCGGGGATGGATGGCGGCGATGGCGGATGGGCATACGTGCACGGTTCGACGCTTGCCACGACCAAAAGTTTATACCTTTCCATAGACGAGGATATGATCGGCGATCCCGAGCGCAGCCATACCAGCGAGCAGGTCGTTTATGTTGTTTTCGAGACGGGCGGCAGTTTATCCGGAGAATGAGTTTTTTCGTTTAAAAAAAGAAAAAGGGGGAAAATGCATCCCCCTTTTTCTTTACGTTGCCCTTGTTAATCGAGATCCGGGTGTTATTTGAGTATCTCATAGGCAGTAACTGTGATCAGTTTCTTGCCTTCGCTTTCCAGTACAGTTCCCTTTACCTGAACTTTCATGCCCACATGAGAGAGTAGTTCCTTGCCCTGTTCGTTGTCGGCAACGCTAAAAATCTGTCCATCTTTGTCCACGAGCTGATTGGAATTATTGATTGTTCCGGTAATCATAATTCCCTGGTCTTGCTCCGCGGCTTGCTTTTCGGCGGATAAGGCGACGCCCGACATCATGACAACCATAAACAGTGCACATACTACCAGACAAATTGTTCTTTTCATTACATCCTCCTTTTGTTTTTCCCGACAATGCCGGGAATGTTTAAATTAAAACTATAGCGCAAAACAATTCTCCTATTTGACGAACATCCTAAAAATATACTTCATTTCACTTGCGCTACGATTATGAATCGATACGGTGAATCTGCAATTGATGTGCCAAATCTAATAAAAATATAACATTCTGAATTTTATATAAATTAAATCTCATTGTTTAAAAAAAAGGCAAGCATGTGAAGGATATTTCATACATCAAACTAAGGATACTTGAGAAGAATAAACACTCAAGTATTTGTAAAATAATGACTATCCACTGAAGGGAATTTCCTTCAGTGGATCTGAATTAAATTTGATGCTCAACGGTGTAGATATGCTGCTTTTCCCAAGACATTTATTTTTCATACCGAGTAAGCTCCTATAGATTATAATGTTTCTGGCCATAGGGTCGGTCCGCCCTTTAAAATTAAGACTTAATAAGTATATCCATTTTCTATGCCGGTTCAATCAAGGACCTTGGGCAAAGGCGGAAGTTTGTTCCGTGAACTGCTTAAAGCGGCTATAAAATCATGCACCACTTCAATGAGGGCAGAAGTGAGCGCGGCAATAAAATACATGGGGTTGGCCGATCTTTTTTTTATAAACATCAAAAGGTTGTAGAAAACTTCCTGTTTAAGGTTATACCTAAAAACTGCATGAAAAATCATGAAAAGGATAATTTATAATTATAATATCAAACAGATATCAATCTTTTCGCGTCATTAATAACGCATCGAAACACTGAATGAAAAACCCATCTTATTTTTCATGATTTTTCACCCTGTGGGATTACCACTTTTACCGCATCTTCTGTGTTGCAGGGCATTCGCAATAGTTACCTACGGCTTCACACCCTGCGCTTTTTTTCGTTAGAAACAATTATTCTTTGTTTCTAACGTGTTCTTTACAAACTCCGCAGATATTGCAGGATTCCATCGGACATGGTGGAGAGGTTTTGCCCTGCAGGGCTCTTTTGTACTCTTGTTTGAGAAACGACTTGTTAATGCCGTGATCAATAAAGTCCCAGGGGAACAATTCGTCTAAAGAGCGCTCCCGAAGGACGTAAAAATCAGGGTTTATGGGAGATGCTTTAAAGGTTTTGGGCCAGTTCCCCCGGTTCTTATTGGCCAGGGATAATATTTGCGCCACCTTACGGTCGCCCCGTGACAACAGGGCCTGAATATAAGCCCATCGAGGGATGTCCGCATGCACACGAACATTTGCCACTCTTTTAAGCCCTTGTTTTACTGTTTTTATCTTGTTTTTCAATGAACGAATATCATCCATGGCCACCCATTGAAAAGGAGTAAACGGCTTGGGAACAAAACTACTTAGACTGACGGTTATTTTTCCGATGCGTTTTCTGGCTCTGCTCGATTTGAGAAATTTGTGCTTTATCTGTTTACAAAGTGTGACAATAGTTTCAACATCATCCATGGTTTCCAACGGGAGCCCGACCATAAAATAGAGCTTTAAATTCGGTATGCCTTCAGCCACGAGCGTTTCAGCAGCGTTGAGGATATCTTCTTCAGTGATGCCCTTGTTAATGATGTTGCGCAACCGTTGGGAACCTGCATCAGGTGCGATCGTCGCGGTTTTGACCTTACTTTTCCTGAGTACGGACAGAAGTTCAGGGGAGAGGGCGTCCGCTCTAAAAGAGCTGAAAGATATTCTGATATTCTTTTCAAACTTCTGGTTGCAAAGCTTATGAATTTCAGGATGATCCGAGACTGCAGCGCCGACAAGGCCGATTTCGTCGGTCATTGAAATCCCTTGTTGCAAACATTTTTCGAGAAGCGAAAAAGGTCTGAATCTGGGTGGTCTGTAAACAAATCCTGTGCTGCAAAATCTGCACCCGTGGGGACAGCCTCTGCCGACCTCAATCAGAAATGTACGATCGAACGTCGTATCCGGGGTTAATATGGTACTGCAAGTGGGAGTTCTGGAAAGATCTTCTAAAAACCGGCGCTCGATTTTAACGGGTACGTCTAATACCGGCTCAAATGAACGAAATGTTCCATCTGAATGGTATGTGGCATTGTAAAATGCCGGAACATAGGTGCCCGGGACATTGCGGGCAAGGGTTTTTAAACAAGACTTTCTGTCTTGATTCAGCAATTCAGGGTGCGCTGTATCAAAAAACCGGGGAAGAATTGCTTCGGCTTCCCCGATCAGAAAACAATCGACAAAGGGCGCCACAGGTTCCGGGTTTAAAAAAAAAGCGACTCCCCCTGCGATGATAAGAGGGTGGGGGGTTTCTCTATCACTGGATCGCAGAGGGAGTCCTGCTTTTTCTAGAATGGTCAGAAGGTTGGGAAAGTCATTTTCAAATGAGACGGAAAAAGCGATTACGTCGAAAGCGGAAATAGGGCTTCCGGACTCTATGGTGGTGATACGTCCTGCTCCCGGTCTTTTATTCTCCGGTAGAAAACCCCTTTCGCATACAACGTGCTCAATTTCATTGAGCAAATAATATACAGACTGAAAACCGAGATTGGACATTCCAACATGATACGTGTTGGGGTAAACCAGCGCGATCGTGATCCGCCCTTTCCATGGTTTGCGAATGGTTCCGATTTCTGATTCAGCAAATCTTTTATGTAATTTATCGGTTTTCCATGCCATTGATGATTAAATGTAAATAAGTAAGCCGGACAAGCCGGAAATAACAAATCACAAGCATCAAATCTCAAATAAATTCCAAACTACAAGCTCCAAATTCCAAAAAAATACCAAATTCCAAAGAAATACCAAAGCCCAAATAAGATCCAAAGCCAATTGTTTGTTATTTGTTATTTGATTTTTTGACATAAAAACACAAAAAATCAAAGTTTAGGTGCTAATCCGCCTTCTTTCTTAAAAATGTCGGCACATCCAGGTCATTAAGGTCGTTGTTGTCAATTACAATCCCTTTGTATCCTCTGTATGTGGCGCCGCTCGATTCACCCACGGCTTGTTTCCGGCGGATAAATGTGGGTTCGTCATAATCTACGGCGTCATTTAAGTCGTCAAATGTGATATCTCTGATTTTGCCTCTGAGCTCAGTTCCCATTTCAGATTTAAGATTTGAATCGATTCCGGTTGCAATAACGGTTACCCGCATCTCATCGCCCAGAGTGTCGTCTATCACGGTTCCCCAGATAATATCGGCATTTTCTCCGACTTCATTATATATTCGCTCTGAAGCTTCGGTCATCTCTTCCATTGTCAAATCACTGTTACTGGTTATGTTTATCAAAACACCTTTGGCGCCGCAAATGGAGATATCTTCCAGCAGAGGGTGGGATATGGCACGTTCGGCAGCTTCCAGGGCACGGTTTTCAGCGTTGGATGTACCGATGCCCATGATGGCCATACCGGCTTTAGACATGGTTGTCCTGACATCGGCGAAGTCGAGATTGATCAGCCCCGGCATCATAATAAGATCAGTAATGCCCTTGACCGAATGGAGCAGAATCTCATCAGCTTTCTTAAACATATCGGTCATTTTGGCATTTTTTGACGCAATTCCCCTCAGCCTGTCATTGGGTATGGTGATAACAGTATCAGCGACTTTATTGAGGGAACTAATCCCCTCAGTCGCCTGTTTCGCCCTTTTTTGGCCTTCAAATGAAAAAGGCTTTGTTACCACCGCAACGGTAAGGGCATCAATTTCTTTGCAGAGTTCAGCGATAACCGGTGCGGCCCCGGTACCGGTCCCGCCGCCGAATCCTGCAGTGATGAACACCATATGGCTTCCCTCAAGCGCACTTTTGATGGCCTCGGAATTTTCAAGCGCGGCTTCCCTTCCGATTTGAGGATCAGCGCCGGCGCCGAGTCCCTGTGTCAGCTTTTCTCCAATCTGCATCCTTATGGATGCCTTTGAGATCTCAAGAGCCTGTGAATCTGTGTTGGCGGCGATAAATTTTACACCCCGGAGCTTGGAATCGATCATATTGTTAATCGCATTTCCACCTGCTCCTCCAACACCAATTACAACGATTTTTGCGGAACTTTCAGTTTCTACCAAGGTAAACGTCATTTTCCCCACCTCCTGTAAAATAAATTTAAATTACATCTTTAAACCACCTTTTCATCCGGGTCATAACCCGGTGAAAAATGTTTGAGTCACGAATCCTGAATTTCTTTTCGGGTTGATTTTTTGCTCCGTACAGGACGAGTCCGACACCGGTGGCATACATGGGATTGTTGACTACATCGATAAGGCCGCTGATTCCCCTGGGTGTACCGAGTCGGCTTGGAACATCGAAAATCGATTCGGCAATATCCGTAATACCGTGCAATAGGGCTGATCCACCGGTTAGAACCAGGCCGGATGTGATGACGTTGTCCATCCCGGCTCGGAAGATTTCCCTTTTTATTAATGTGAAGATCTCTTCGATACGGGGTTCTAATATTTCTCCCAGTATCTGCCTGGGAAGTTTTCTTGGCTTGCGCCCCCCCATGCCGGGGACTTCAATGGTTTCTTCGTTGCTGATATTCTGGGCAACACAGGTGCCGTATTTTATTTTGATCTTTTCAGCTTCGGCCCGCGATGCGCGCAAACCGATACTGATATCATTTGTCAGGTTGTTACCCCCAAGTGACAGAACAAACGTATGTTTGATGTTTTTTCCTAAAAAGATTGCCAGATCGCTCGTTCCGCCACCAAGATCCAGAAGTGCCGTGCCCAAATCTTTCTCCTCATTGGTCAGCACGGCTTCACCCGAGGCAAGTGGTTCCAGGACGATATCGCAGACATCAAGACCGGATCGGTTTGCGCATTTTACAATGTTATGGGCAGATGTGACGGCACCGGTCACAATATGAATTTTAGCTTCCAGTCTTACGCCGGACATACCCACAGGATTTTGAATACCGCCCTGATCATCGATGATAAATTCCTGGGGAATTACGTGGATGACTTCACGGTCCATGGGAATTGCCACGGCGCGTGCTGCATCAATGACCCGTTCCACATCATTCTTTGTTACTTCAGGACCCTTTATTGCTACGATTCCACGACTGTTAAAACCGGTTATATGACCTCCGGCGATCCCGGCATATACGGATGAAATTTCACATCCGGCCATAAGTTCCGCCTCTTCAACAGCCTTTTGAATCGATTCTACCGTAGATTCAATATTTACCACTACGCCTTTCCGAAGTCCAATTGAGGGGTGGGTGCCGATACCGATAATATTTATTTTATTTCCTTCCACCTCACCAACCACAGCGCAGATTTTCGTCGTGCCAACATCAAGGCCGACAATGATATTTTCCTGTCTTTGCATGTTAAACCTCCTTATGACCTCGTGCGGGCGACTCTCTTTTCGTTGGATGTATGACAATGCGATTTAAATTATTGAGATCGATTGATTCGAGATGTGAGAAATCCCGTCTTTTTTTGAGATGTGCAAGAATATTTTTAAGTCTGTCATATTTATTCGGGTAGTCATTATATCCGATTTTTATTTCTTTGATGCGATCAAAGGCATAAATTGTAAGGCCCATTTCCCTATCCACCTGAATCTTTTTTATTAACTTGTAAGGAAGAACGCTTTTACATTTTTGACCCAGTTCCAGAACATTCATTACAGCGTTAAAAGGTATGCTGCGGGGTTTGTCCCGTGTATTGATGTCTGAAAACGCAAGTCCGCTGATAATCGGCAGTTGGTCAGGATCTGATACCGCCATTTCTTTGAATATTTCTCCGGAAGTATTGATTAAAAATTTGCGGCCAAGGTCGAGAATGGCAAGCGGTTTGTGTTCTTTTATTTTGATATTTATTCCGGAGGGAAGATCTCTGCTGACCTCAGCCTCGGTGATCCATGAATGTGCCAGCAGTCGCTTTCTGGCCATTGAAAGGTTTACGGAAATAATATTTATCCCCTTTTTTATCTGTGTCTGCTCGAGGACCTGTTTTTCAGAGAGCCTGTCCGTACCGGTAACGACCAGTTTTTCGGCCCTGAAATAGTCGCATTGTGTTAAAACGTCGTAACTAAAAATAAAAACAAAGCTAACCAGCTGCAAAACGACGATTACACCCGCTGTTTTAACACAGAAAATAAGACGCCTTATAATTCTGTTACGCTTTTTGGCAGCGCTGTTCTTATAATAGTTACTTCGTATGTGCTTACGACCCAACAACCCTAACCTCTCTTTCAAGATTAATGTTGAACTTTTTTAATACGGTTTCTTCAACAAGTTCCATCAATTCCAGGAAATCAGCGGAGGATGCTTTATGGTGGTTTATAATAAAATTGGCGTGCTTTGATGAAATTTTTGCTCCGCCGATCGACTTTCCCTTAAGTCCGGCCGCATCAATGAGCTCACCGGCAGTCTTTCCGGATACGGGATTTTTAAAAAAACATCCTGCACTGGGCAGACCTCTCGGCTGTCTTTGCCAGCGTGTTTCTAAAATTTTTTGGGCCTCTTTTTTCAGTTTTTCAGGGTCCGAAGGGTGCAGACAGAAACAGCCGTCTAATATTACCTGTTGCCCGCGATGAACATCTATTTGCTCTTTGTTCCATGAAATTTTCCTGTAAGCAAAATCGAGCTTTTCTTTTTTAATTTTGCGCACCTGACCGGTGGGAAGCAGAATGCTTATTGATTCAAGGACACGTTCCATGGAACCATAGGATGTGCCTGCATTCATAATAATTCCCCCCCCAACCGTACCCGGAATGCCCATGGCAAAATTCATTCCTTCAAGTCCCCTCTTCAGGGCAAAGGAACAAAGTGTTTGCATGCGGGCACCTGCCATGGCGGTAACAATAATCTCATCGGCGTTGCCGTCTGTTTGAGAAATTGTATTAAGGCACTGTGTCAATACGATCACAATTCCCTTTATACCGCTGTCTTTGACCAGTAGATTTGTGCCGTTGCCGATAATCAGATATGGGATTTTTTTGTCCCATGACCGTTTTACAAGGGCCTTTAAGGCCTCAATATTTTCTGGAGCAACAAAAGCTTGTGCCGGGCCACCCACACGTAATGATGTATGTTTTGACATGGGCTCGTCAAATTTGACATTGTTGCCGAAACGCCTTTTAAGCCATTTTATTGAATCAGAATACAGAGCCATAATTTACGTCTCGGAATTTCTACAATTCTTTCAGTACCATTTCCCCGACTTTCCAAACATCTCCTGCGCCCAAGGTTAGAAGAATGTCTTCCGGGTTTAGGATTTTTATCAGATGTGAAACCGCTGTTTCGAAATCTTGCAAATAGACGATTTCTTTGTGGCCATGACTCCGAATTCCTTCAAACAAAGCACGGCCTTCTACGCCATTTATCTTTTCTTCTCCGGCTGCATATATGGGAAGAACCACCAGCAGGTCGGACTGATAAAATGAAGTTGTAAAGTCATCAAAGAGCGCCTGGGTTCTGGTATAGCGGTGGGGCTGAAACACCACCACAACCCGCCTGTGGGGCCAGCTTTCCCTGACGGCTTGCAGCGTGATTTTGATTTCCGTAGGATGATGACCATAGTCGTCCACAACGGTGACCCCTTTTTTTTCTCCTTTAATCTCCAGCCTGCGCTGAACACCTTCCACGTTTTGCAGAGCCGATTTTATAACATCAAATGAAATATTGAGTTCAATTCCAACTGCAATGCTTGCCAGGGCGTTATAAACATTATGGATGCCCGGAAGATTCAAAACGATTTCTCCGAGTTTTGTTCCAAGATGATAGACGTGAAACCTGCTTTTCAGCCCTTCAAAAACCACGTCTTTGGCCTGGAAATCGGCCTGAGTACTCATTCCGTAAGTTGTAAAACGTTTTTGGATGCTCGGGATAATATCCTGGATCGGCTCATTATCCAGGCAAAGGACCGCCAGACCGTAAAAAGGTATTTTGTCAATAAAGCTTAAAAAGACTTCTTTGATGGCGTTCAAATCCCGGTAAAAATCGAGATGCTCACGATCTATGTTCGTTACCACTGCTATGGTCGGAGAGATTTTCAGAAAAGAACCGTCACTTTCATCGGCTTCAGCCACGATATAATCTCCCTCTCCGAGAAGTGCATTGGAATTTATGCTTTTGAGTTTTCCGCCGATAACCACCGTGGGATCAAGCCCGCCTTTACCCAGTACAGAAGCGATGATCCACGTGGTAGATGTTTTGCCGTGGGCGCCTGCAATGGCGACGCTGTATTTTAAACGCATGAGCTCGGCAAGCATTTCGGCTCTGGGTATTACCGGGATTGACGCTTGACCGGCGGCGACAACCTCAGGGTTTCCGGGGCCGATCGCCGATGACGTTACCACAACATCCGCCCCGTGGATTTGCTCGGCAGAATGTCCTTTAAATATAATACCGCCAAGGTTTTCCAGGCGCCGGGTAATGTCTGAAATACTGCTGTCGGATCCCGACACCTTGTAGCCTATATTGAGGAGGAGTTCGGCAATTCCGCTCATCCCGATACCGCCGATTCCGACAAAATGGATATGGTATTTTTTTAGAAACATATATTTTTATCTTACTGGTTTTATTGGTTTAATTAGTTTGTAGCAGTCATCAACAATAACTGTTGCTGCATCGGTACGACATAGGTCCTTTGCCCGGGATGCCATCTGACGAAGCGTATCCGGGTTTGAGGCGTAAAAATCAATTCGCTCGGCAAGGGCTTTGCCGTTGAGATCTTTTTCAAGGATCATTTCGGCGGCCCCGGCTTTTTCCAACGAACGGGCGTTTAAAACCTGGTGATTATCCGCAGCAAAAGGGAACGGTATGAAAATAGCGCTCTTTCCAACAGCTTTGATTTCCGCCACTGTTGTTGCTCCTGCCCGACATATGACAAGATCGGCTTTTTGATATTGCCGGTCCATATCATTGAAAAATGCTTGAACTCTGTAGGACATACCATACAGTTCGTATGCATTTTTTACTCTTGTTTCATCATTGAGTCCGGTCTGATGAATAAAGAAAAACTTATCTTTGTCTTTGATCTTTTCTATGGCTTCCAAAAGAGCCATGTTTATGCTGTGAGCTCCCTGGCTTCCCCCTAGTATCAGGATCACAAAATGTCGCTTTTGCTCTGAATCGTCAATTCCGAAGCCTTTTTGATTCTTTGGGTATTGCAGAATTTCTCTGCGCACAGGGTTTCCGGTATAAAGAACTTTTTTAGGGCTTAAACCGGTTGGAATATCATCAAACGAAACATATACCCGGTCGGCAAGACGGGATAAAATTCGGTTTGTAATTCCCGGCAAAATATTCTGCTCATGAAGAACTATTTTAATGCCTAGAAGCCATGCTCCGGCAACCAAAGGGCCTGCGGAATATCCCCCTACACCAAGGACCAGATCCGGCCTGAATCGTTTCAGGATCATGACAGATTCAAATATCCCTTTAGGTATTTTCAGGATAGACTTGGCCTGGTTCCATAGTCCCCGGCCCTTGATTCCTTCTGATGTAATACGTTTATGGGCAAAATCTGCTTTTGCTAACGCTTTGGTTTCAAAGGGCTTGCCGGTACCGACAAATAAAAGTCTGTTGTTCGAATTTCTGGCCATAAATTCTTTAGCGATGGCGATGCCTGGAAAAAGATGGCCGCCGGTGCCTCCACCGGCGATGACAATGCGCAAGGGACCCGAAGACTCCCGAGATGAGCGAAAGTCTCTTGCTATCTGTGCTTTTTTGTCGCTTTGCCCCATAACTGACGTCTCGGAAATTCTACAACTTCTTGAAAATACAGGTTTATTAATAGTAACCTGTTTATGTCATCAGAATGGAAGAATGGAATGCTGGAATGTTGGAATATTGGGGATAAAGGCGGAAGTAAAACATTGTAATTGTAAAAAACTCCTTCAAACCCATTATTCCATTACTCCATTGTTCCATTATTCCAATTGGGGCGAAGCCCCTAAGTTCTGTTTGCCGCTTGTCATTTGAACAGAATTAAAACCCTGATGAATTCGTAAACTAAGAATTCATCACAGTTTAGGTTTTAGGATTCAGCTTTTAGGATATTAAGATTAGCTGTTTTAGCAGATGCTTAAAACTTAACACCTAAAACTTAAAACGTTCGTGAAAATCGTTTTTTAACTTTTTACGAGACCATTACCTTTAGGCCTTTTAAACACTTTTTTAGCGGTTCCTATATTCATCAGTATTCCTATTG
>Ga0307421_1000499_pt1 | contig 25308 bp, 21 predicted proteins | sample SalMarWE160270MG_FD_202163 | JGI IMG/M metagenome (GOLD analysis project Ga0307421, IMG submission 202163) | Salt marsh sediment microbial communities from the Plum Island Ecosystem LTER, Massachusetts, United States - WE1602-70 | ecosystem: Environmental > Aquatic > Marine > Intertidal zone >...
TTTTATTTTTATAAAAAATAATATCCATCATTAAAACTAAACTTCATCAAAAAAACACTACTTATATCAATTTTTAAAATAGACAACAGCCATAAACATTTTTTTAAATACATTACTAAATTATAATTTAAAATCAATTTTAATAAAAATATCCTATCTGTGGGAATATCAACCGGGCAAAAAAACGAAGAAATACAAGATTTTAAAATAAATGGTATTGGATACACGCAGTGCAGCTTCAGAATTTGGTAGCGGGGATAGGATTTGAACCTATGACCTTCGGGTTATGAGCCCGACGAGCTACCAGACTGCTCCACCCCGCGACGTTTTAATCAATTTTAAATTTTCAGGAACCGTTTTTATATTTTACCTTTCCTACCGCAAAAACATATTATAACCATTTTTATATTTTTTTCAAACTATTGAATCTTCCTTACCCAAAAACACCCCGGAACTATTCAATGAAATGAGAAAAATTCTTTGTTACATTTAAACCGGTAATAAAAAAGAGCCAATAAAACAACCCCACAGTTTTAGTACAGCACCTGACTTAAAAAACAGCTAAAACCAGTATATTTCTTTAAGTATTCTGGCACAGGGGGTCCATTTTATCTGGCCTGCCTATCCTCTTTAATTCCCTGTAAAGGAATATCCCGGTAAGTATTATTGCCAGAATATCTGCTATGGGAAAAGATATCCATATGCCATTAATGCCCAGTAGCAGAGGCATCAGCAGTATCAATGGAATTAGAAACAATATCTGCCTGCTCATAGACAGGATAATGGATGGTGCCGCTTTACCAATAGATTGGAAAAATCCCGCACCTATAAACTGCGAGCCCAGGAATGGAAATAGAAGTGTTATCATCCTTAAAGGGAAAACTGCAATTGAGATAAGCTCGCTGTCATTGCTGAATATACTGATAATATGGGAAGGGAATATCATAAATATCAGAAAGGAAAAACTGCCTACCGCTACAGTAGAAAGTATGGAGACCTTTAAAGCCTGCCTGACTCTTTTCGTATTATCAGCCCCGTGGTTATAACCAATTATCGGCTGCACCCCCGCAACTACACCAAAAAGCGGCATAGCGGTAAAAATAAATATCCTGTTTACAACTGCATACGCGGCAATAAAAATATCTCCTCCATACAGATTCAAAGAATTATTTACAATTATTATCAGAAAACTTGCACTTACCTGCCTTATGAATGAAGCAAAACCAAGCCCGGTCATTTCCTTAATAATGGAAAACTTTAACTTAAAACAATTGATTTTAACCGGTAAAATGCTTTTACCTCTCAAATAATAAGACACCGCAAATATAAAACCTGCAAACTGAGAAATTATAGTTGCATAAGCTGCGCCCCTTATTCCCATGTTGAATCCAAAGATAAATATCGGGTCCAGAACAATGTTCAATCCAGTGGCAAGCAACATTATTAGCATTGAATTCCTGGCATCGCCTTCTGCCCTGATAATATTATTTGTTGACACCATAAAAGGAAAATAAATAAATCCAAACACTATTATGGAAAGATATTGCCCTGCATAGGGCAGTATGTTTTCTGAAGCCCCAAACAATTTTAATATTGGTCCCATAAATATAAAAACTACCGCAGAAACTGCTATTCCGAGAATCGCTATAGATAAAAAAGAATTTCCGGCAACATTTGCAGCATTTTTATAATCTTTCCTGCCAAGATATCTGGAAATCATGGAAGCCGAACCCAGGCCTATTAACTGGGCGAGAGACATTACTATCATCTGTATCGGAAATACTATGCCTATACCTGCAATAGCAAGGGTTCCGACACCTTTGCCAATAAAAATAGTATCAACAATATTATATAGACTGTTGGCAATCATGGCTATCGTAGTCGGTATGGCAAGCTTTGCCAGCAGCCTTCCTATCTTCTTATTTCTTAAATCTCCTACATTTTGATTTTCTCTATTCAATTAAACCCCGCCCTTAATTTATACGCAATCATTCCTTATATTTACATTTCACTCAAAGGCACAATTTTACCTTCTTATGATATAAAGTTAAAGGATAATTTTTAACTGTGCATGCAGATATTACATTTATTAGAAGAATCCGGTAATGTACTTTATGAAAATCCCGATATTAGAAACAGCCAGAGCAATAATAGTAGCCGGGACGGAAAGCTTTAACCATCTTCCCCATCCAATTGACTGACCTCTGTTCTCCATGGCAGTATATGCCACCACATTACCCGAAGCACCTATGGGAGAGAAATTGCCTCCTATATCTGCGCCCAGTGATGTCGCCCATACCATAATTGATAATGCGGGGATTCCGGCATATAAGGCAATATTTTCCAGAATACTGGCCATTGAAAGAGCAAATGGAACATTGTCAATAACTCCACTGGCTATACCTGAGCCCCATACCAGGGTGCTCAAAAACTCCACATGATTTCCCCTGAAAAGATTGGTTATGAAGTCCGCGGCTATTTTTATTACCCCGGTGTGCTCGAGTCCTCCTACAACCACGAATAACCCCATAAAAAATAATATCACTTCATAATTTACTTTTGATATAATCCTCTCCGACCTCTTACCAAGTACGGCCAGCATGACAAAAGCAGGAACCATTGCAGCCAGAGGTGCTGTAAGAGGGATATGAATATATTTATCTATATAATTATGAACAACTAAAAATAAGATTGCCGTTACCAGAGCAGCAAATGCAACCTTAAATTGTTTCCTGTCTTCTATTGCTTCCGCAGGGTCCATTTCACTCATTCCCTTCTCAGGTACCTTCTTAATGGACAAAATAGATTTACGGTTTACCATGTAGCAATAAAAAAGTGTAAACGCCCCGGCAATTATAGCTATGGGAGCATTGTGAATTACAAAATCATTAAAATAATACCCGAGTTTCAGACCCAGGATTACATTTGGCGGATCACCCACCATAGTAGAAGAGCCCCCGATATTGGCCAGCATTACTTCCGTAATTATCAGCGGTGCTGCATCCATTTTTATTATTTTGCAGATTTCATAGGTAAGCGTGGCAAAAAAGAGCATTACAGTAACACTGTCCATAAAAGCTGCCAGGAACGCTGTCATAATGGGGAAAAATATAAATATTTTAACCGGGGAGTATTTTAACCATCTTGCAAGTACAAGAGCTGAAAAGGTAAAAAATCCGGCATCGGATAAAGCGGCCACAATAATAAACATGCCAAATAAAAGTCCGATTGTATCCCAGCTTATAAAACCCACTGCCTCGGTCACGTCAAAAATATTAAACAAAATCAGAAGCAATGCACCGATAAATGCAACTACGGTCCTGTTTACTTTCTCCGTTGCAATAAACACATAAGTTAATATAAAAATTATAATGGCAATCAAAGCATGGTTCATTCTTATTCTCTTATACCGGTTAAATTAAAATTAATAAAATCCTACCACCCAGAATTTAAAAAAACAAATCCTTAAAAAACAACACAAAGCTGCATTATAATCCAAAAATAGTTTTCTTTTAAGAAAAATTTTGTTTATCCGGGTTCTATTAAGTCATTATTTTACTGGCAGGATTTATTCCTGTGAACTTATTTCTATTAAACCTCATATTTTTTTAAACTTTAATAGCCATAATCCGGTCTCTCTGATTATAATCTTCATCCACAGTAATTTCTGAGGGTTTAATAATATCTTTAGCTATTTTTTCCAGAGGAATTCTTTTTGTCTGTTCAATCTCAAACAGAATGTAACAAAAATCAGTGGAAATATAAGGTTTTACCTTATAAAGAATTTTCTCATATACCTCAAGACCGGTTTTACCTGCCAGAAGAGCGCCCTCGGGCTCATAATCTTTTACTTCAGACGGCAGTTTCTTATAATCTTCTTCTGAAATATAAGGCGGATTTGAGATTATAAGATTAATTTTATTTTTATATTTCCTGGAAAAATCAGAATCCTCCGCAGGCAGCAGGTCGCATTCGATAAATTTTACTCTTTCATTCTCACTACTTCCCAGAACATCCCCGGCATTTTTCTCCGCTACCTCTAGCGCGCCCTGATTATTATCAGTTGCTATTATCTCCCATAGCTCTGGCGGTATTTTTAATTCACCCGAAATTTCATAGGCGATACTTATTGAAATAGCACCGCTTCCGGTGCCAATCTCCATGATATTAATTTTCTTTTTACCGTAATTTTCCTTTAGAATCTGGAAAGCCTTATCCACTATCAGTTCTGTTTCGGACCTGGGAATTAATACTCTATCGTCTACATGAAGTTTTATTTTCCTGAAATACGCTTCGCTTAAGATATACTGAATCGGGACTTTTTCTAATCTTTTTAATATATATTTCTTGTATAAAGCAAGTTCATTTTTGTTTAAAACCCGGTTATAGTTTAGATATAGATTCATCCTGTCCAGATTAACAACGGAGCTAAGGAGCAGCTCCGCAGACAATCTGGGCTGGCTGATGTCTCTGCTTTTAAAATAATTTATAGCCCACTCCAGGATGCTTTTTATATTCCATATTTGCAAATATTGCCTAAACCCCTATCTTTTCAATCTTCTTCTCATTATCAGCATTCTTTAACGGTACAGTTAATTGCTCCAGGTCACCCTCAAGAATTTCATCAAGCTTATATAATGTTAAATTTATTCTGTGGTCGGTCACCCTGCCCTGCGGGTAATTATAAGTTCTTATTCTTTCGCTTCTATCCCCGGAACCGATTTGCATCCTTCTTTTCTCATCCTGCTCGCTTGTCTTTTTCCGTTCCTCTTCTTCCTTGAGCCTTGCCCTCAATATCTTTAAGGCTTTCTCCTTATTCTGAAGCTGGGATTTTTCATCCTGACAGGTTACCACCATACTGGTGGGGATATGGGTTACTCTTACCGCCGAGTCAGTGGTATTTACGGATTGACCCCCGGGCCCGCTGGAGCGAAAAACATCCACTCTTAAATCGTTAGGTTCTATTTTAATATCCACTTCCTCGGCTTCCGGAAGCACGGCAACTGTAGCTGTTGAAGTGTGGATTCTCCCCTGTGATTCGGTAGCAGGAACTCTCTGCACTCTGTGAACCCCTGACTCATACTTCATGGTTCCATAAGCATTCTCACCCTCAATCTCAAATATTATTTCTTTAAATCCACCGATTCCAGTAGCATTTGAGCTGAGCGTGGCATACTTCCATTTCCGGCTCTCCGCGTATTTTGTATATAACCGGTAAAGAACTTCAGCAAATAAAGCTGCCTCATCCCCTCCGGCTCCTGCTCTGATTTCTACTATAACATTTCTCTTATCATCGGGATCTCTGGGGGTTAACAGCATTTTTATCTTTTTCTCCAGTTTCTGCTTTTTATCAATATTTTCCTTAAGCTCATCTCTCAAGAAACTTTTCATTTCCTCTTCATGCTCCTCTTTGAGCATCTCCTCAACCTCTTTTATGGAAGAAAGAACCCCCCTGTATTTTTTCGTTATATTTACTAACTCTTCCATCCCGGCTATTTTTATCCCAAATTCTTTTAGCTTATCTGGATTCTGGGAAATTTCAGGTTCTGTGAGCTTGCTGGTTAGTTTAGTGTAGTTATCCTCGTATTTTTTTAATATATCCAATAATACTGACATTTTATTCTGCCTTTAGTGCCTCTTCTGCTTCCTCAACTGCTTTAAATGACGCTATCGCCACTTCTAACTGGCTCTTATCAGGTTCTCTTGTGGTAATCTTCTGCAGCAACAGCCCCGGATAAAAAAATACTCTGACCCATTTTTTATGGCTAAATTTCCCGGCAAGCCTTATAAATTCATATGAAATACCGGCAATAACCGGGATTAAAAGTATTCTTGATAAAATCCTCCATAATATTGTCTGCTTTCCAATAAGAGCAAACACAAATATGGCCACTATCATTACAATCATTAAAAAATTCGTACCACATCTTGCATGCAGTGTGGTGTATTTTTTTACATTCTCGGGTTTCAGCTCTTCTCCGTTTTCATAAGCCTGTATAGTTTTGTGCTCCGCTCCGTGATACTGAAATACTCTTTTTATGTCACTGAGCTGTGCAATTATTAAAATATATGCCAGAAAAAAAATAATTCTAATCAGTCCCTCAGCAAGATTATATAGCAGAACATTGGGTATGAAACTTGAAAAAGTTTTTCCGATTAAAGTTGGAAGTACAAAAAATACACCTACCGTAAATGCAACAGCAATTAACACGGATATAAACATCTCCTTTTTGGAAAATTTTATATCCTGACCGGTGGCCTCATTAACAGAAAGGCTTAAAGCCCTGAAACCCAGTGACATGCTCTCGGCAATCACTGCCATCCCCCGGATAAACATAAAGCCTAAAATTTTATGCCTGCCGCTTAAAGTACCCTGCTTGAATAACTTTGTAGTGATGGACTTATCGGGTTTCCTTACCGCCACAGCCCAGAAATTTTTGCTGCGCATCATAACACCCTCAATAACTGCCTGCCCCCCAATTTGATATCTAGCCTCAGACATCAAAATCACTCGCCTTTGGAGGTTCGTCACATATATATTTTCCCTCGGGACAGCGCCCTCTCAGGCAGGCAGGGCCGGCTGTTTCAAAAACTACAGGTGCCACTTTTTTTACCAGCTTTAACATTTTTATTGCCATTTCCCTGATTTCCCATTGTGCCCTGTTGCAGCACCTCAGGGTAAAAAAATGCAGAAGTTCCCTGCCATTCATAGACACAATTATTTTTGTTTCTGTGGCATTGGGAAGAATATATCTCGCATCTTCTGCTTCAATTCCTCTATCAAGAAACTCTATATAGAGACTGTGCATATCTGAAATTAATTTATCATATTTTTTTTTGCTTTCCCTATCATCCAAAATGGAATGCGGGGTAATATACTCAAAATTGTCCCCGAGCTTTACATATCTCTGAGACTGCTGGTTGTATGATGCAATCCTGTGCCTTACCAGCTGATGGGTCAGAGCCCTCGACACCCCTTCAATCGCAAAAGTAAAACTTATATGCTCTACCGTACTGTGATGGCCGCTCTTTATCACAAATCTTACCAGCTTTTCTATTTGTTCTCTGCTGAGCTCGTCACTTAGCTCATCCACACCAACAGGTGAATAACAGAGTTTCGCAGCCAGAGCCACTGTCTTCTCCGGTTCCGGGGTATACCTGATCAGACTCACTTTCATAAAAGTACCCCTTTTACTTCTTTGATTTTACCATTCTCTTCTTGAATCTCTCTACCCTGCCACCGGAATCAACCAGTTTTTGCTTCCCTGTGTAAAATGGGTGGCACTTTGAGCATATCTCAACTCTTATTTCCTTTTTTGTAGACCTGGTCTTAAAAGTATTCCCACAGGAACAGGTAACGGTACAATCATAATATTCTGGATGTATGCCTTTCTTCATTTCTGTAAATCCTTACTATTATTGGTTATTATCCTTTAATTTATCTATCTCATTTCTTCTTAATTATTTCAAATCCTAAATGTTAACACAAATACCTCCAATCGTAAACATAAATTAGAGGGTAAAATCATTTACATAGAACTATAAAAATTAAATAATGAATAAAAAATATTAGAATCTTAATTCTGTAACTCAGAACATTAAAAATTTTTACATTTTTTTCTCTTTATCAAAACTTGCCTTTATTGCTTTTAGAAAATCACCATTTGATTTTGTGTTCCTAATATAATCTATCAATTGTTCCAGAGCTACCTCGGGTTCTTTTTCATAAATCAATCTTCTCAGTTTCCACACAGTAGCCGCCTCTTCTTTATCCATAAGAAGCTCCTCCTTCCTGGTGCCCGAACGCGTTATGTCAATAGCGGGGAAGATCCTCTTATCCGCAAGTTTCCTGTCAAGATTAATTTCCATATTACCGGTACCTTTAAATTCTTCAAATATAACATCATCCATTCTACTACCGGTGTCAATTAACGCGGTCGCCAGTATGGTCAGGCTCCCACCATCTTCTATATTCCTCGCCGCGCCAAAAAATCTCTTGGGCGGGAACAGAGCCGAAGAATCAACTCCTCCGGATAAAACCCTGCCGCTTGCGGGAATAGAAAGATTGTAAGCCCGCGCCAGACGGGTTATGCTATCCAGAAGTATTAACACATCTTTACCATGCTCAACCAGCCTTTTTGCCCTCTGAAGTACCAGTTCTGCAACCTGTATGTGATTATCAGATGGCTGGTCAAAGGTGGAACTTATTACCTCTCCTTTTACAGACCTCTCCATATCAGTTACTTCCTCGGGCCTCTCATCAATAAGAAGTACTATAATATATACCTCGGGATTATTGGTAGAGACGCTATTGGCAAGGTCCTTTAATATAGTTGTCTTGCCCGCTTTTGGAGGAGATACAATAAGGCCCCTCTGTCCCTTTCCTATGGGGGCAATTAAATCTATTATCCTGGGAGAGATATTATCCGACTCATCTGTCTCCAATCTCAGCCTATCCATAGGATATACAGGGGTCAATTTTTCAAAGGGAACCCTTCCTCTTATAAATTCAGGGTCTTCCCCGTTTACCTTCTCTATCCTGAGCAAAGCATTGTATTTCTCACTTTCTTTCGGCGGACGGACCTGCCCGTATACTTCATCCCCCTGCCTCAGGCGAAATCTTCTAATCTGTGACTGGGAAACATATATATCATTTTGACCGGCAAGATAACCACTGGTTCTCAAAAACCCGTAACCGTCGGCCAGTATGTCCAGTATTCCTTTCATTCTCTCCTTATATAGTTCAAATTCCTCTTTTTTGCGAGATTTTCTTCCGGCCCTTTCTCCCATCTTTTTTTCTACTGATTCTTCCGGCTCCTCTTTTTCTTTTCTCCCGGCTTCAAAAGCTCTTTCTTCAGTTTCTTTTTTGGCTACAGTACTTTCCTCCAGCGGGGACATGGCAGATTCCATGCCATTATTAGATACTTCTTCCAGTATTTTTTGTATCAATTCTTCTTTCTTTAATTTTGAAACTCCCTGAATATCAAGTTGCCTTGCAATTGCTTTCAAATCGGCCAGAACCTTGCCATCAAGAAATTCCCTGTTTAGCTCCTCTAACTTATCCATTTATAGATACTCCTTTCGTAGTCGGGCTCCTTTCTTATTTAAATCACTGATTTTTTTCTAATGTTCATAACCTATTAAAATTCCGCCTGATATTTTATTTAGCAGATATAACAGGATATTATTTAAAAAAGTCAGGTCAAACCCTGCCTGATTAACCATATACCATTAATTTCTCTAAGCTACCAAATATATTTTAAAAAGGATTTTTTTATTGCGCTATTTATTTCAGGTTTAAAAAAACTGTCTTAAATATATAAATCAAGCTTATAAAATAATATTTTTAGAAACTTGAGACATGATTAATTTGGAGAAACCCTCTTATTTATGCCCTTACTAATTCAAAATGAAATTTTATTCTAATATATAGAGTAAATAGAAAAAAATCAAGTAGAAATTTTTAGTATGAGCTATTTAACTTTTTTACTTTCTATTCCCGATGACAGACTTTAAAACAATATATAAAAAAGTTTTATACAATATGATAAGTTTTAAGATAACTTTTTTAAGAAAAGTGGAGGGGTCTTAGGATTAAAATCCCTCCACCGGACAATATTATATGTAAACTGCTAAACTTTCGGTAACTTACTCAGTGCTTCTTCTATCTTCTTCTTCGGGTATTCATAATCTACCAGCTTACCCGATAGATATGCATCATATGCAGCCATATCCACATGACCGTGTCCGCTGTGGGCTATGAGTATAGTTTTTGCCTCTCCCGTTTCACGGCACTTTAATGCTTCGTCGATAGCTACCTTGATACAATGGTCTGTTTCCGGGGCACTGATGATTCCCTCTGAACGGGCAAAAGTTATCCCCGCCTCAAACGTAGGAAGCTGGGGAACAGCCGTTGCTTCTACAAAACCAAGGTCAGCCAGATGACATATTATTGGCGCCATGCCATGATAACGAAGCCCGCCTGCATGAATGGGTGCGGGTATAAAATCATGCCCCAGAGTATACATCTTTATGATAGGGGCAAGTTTTGCCGTATCGCCGAAATCATAGGCATAAGGTCCCCTGGTCATAGTAGGCGCAGCTGTTGGCTCTACATTTATTATCCGTAAATCAGGTTTTTTGCCCTCAATCTTATCCCTTACAAATGGCAGGAAAAGACCGGCAAAGTTTGAACCCCCGCCGACACATCCTACAATAATATCAGGATACTCACCTGCTTTTTCCATCAGTTTCTTTGCTTCCAGGCCATTTACAGTCTGGTGCAGAAGAACATGGTTAAGCACGCTGCCGAGTGCATAATGCGTATCATCACGGTTAACGGCATCTTCTACAGCTTCACTAATTGCCAGCCCCAGGCTTCCCGGGCAATCCGGGTCCCTTTCAAGCATGTCCCTTCCCACTTTAGTATCTTTGCTCGGGCTGGGTACGCACTTGCCGCCCCACGTTTCCATCATTATCCTCCGATAAGGCTTTTGATAATAGCTTATTGCTACCATGTAAACTTTGATTTCGATATCAAAGCATGCGCCGGCAAACGAAAGGGCACTTCCCCATTGCCCTGCTCCGGTTTCGGTGGTAATTCGATTGATGCCTTCTTTTTTATTGTAATAAGCCTGAGCCACAGCGGTATTTGGCTTGTGGCTCCCCGGTGGGCTTGACCCCTCGTATTTATAGAAAATCTTTGCAGGGGTATCCAGCACTTTCTCCAGTCTGTGTGCCCTGAACAAAGTGGTGGGCCTCCATAATTTATAAACTTCCCTTACTTCATCTGGGATATCAATCCAGCGCTCTGTGCTAACTTCCTGTTTTATTAGCTCCATGGGAAATAGCGGTGCTAAATCATCAGGAGTCAGGGGTTTCCCGGTAATCGGGTGCAAAGCCGGAGGAAGAGGTTTTGGTAAATCTGCCTGTATATTATACCATTGCCTTGGTATCTCTTCCTCATCCAGTATAAACTTGGTCCTTTTTTCCATTTTATTCTCCTTTCTTTAAACCTGACTAATTGATTTTAATATTTAATTTTTTTATTACCTGCCCCGTAATATAAAAAACCTCTCCATCGCTACATAATAACCTGTAGAGACGAGAGGTTGAATTCCCGCGGTGCCACTCTTATTCACATTAAAAACTATACTGCATGCCTGTATCAATGTGCACTTAAAATATTTAGATACTTAATAATATCCTATCCTGTGATAACGGAGGAAGCCGTTCTGGCTTACTCTCTATTTAAAAAAGATTTGAGCCAGAAACCTCACAGACCCATTCAGACACCAGCCTGGCAGCCGCATTCTCAGCTTCAGCGGCTCTCTGTATGCTGCTTGCAGTGCTTACTATTTCTGATCACCGGTTTTATAAAAATATTTAACTTATCAAACAAACATTTTTATTTGAATTATGAATGTTAGCACAATTAATTTATTTTGTCTATTAAAATTCCTTACCTATTTTTTTACTTATCCCGCCTATCCTTTACAACTAAAAAAGGACCCCCTGTATCCCTCTCAAGGGCTACTTTTCCTACCGGTACTTTATCACCCACCGGATCAAATGCTATGTTTTTTAAATCCAGCCTTAAAAGCGGGTAGGCAGGGTCATTTTTCTTTAAGTAAAAACCATTATTTATAAGAAACTTAAAAGGAATAAACGGGCTTTTTTCATACTCATCCTCATCCAGGTCATCATCCATCCTCCTGCCAATAGACTCTATTGCCTCTACTTTTTCCATTATAAGTTCTTTTTCAACTTCAATTAAAAGCCTCTTATCAACACCCATATCTTTATATTCAGGAATTACGCGAATGCATCCTATAAAAACACTTTTAAAATCAGGAGGAAAAACATTAAAATTCCTAAGCCTGGGGAAAAGGCAGCAATTCCCTGCCAGGATAATCCCCACGCACCTGTCGCCGGTAAAAGCGCCTTTTACTATACCCCCGTTAATCTTAAATGAAATAATTTTATTTTCATCTCTTTTATTATTTTTTCTAAAAACGCTCCCCCTCAAAAGCCCTCTTAGCTCCACTATATTTCTTACCCCGGCCAGCTCCCTGAAAAAACTAATTTGTTCATAATCAAACCAGTAATCGCACTGTGGATAATCCAATCTTATCTTTTTTAATTGCCTGAATGAAAGGCTCTTAATTTTTAAATTTAGGTTCATAAAAAATAAAAATGATTTTAAAAAATCTTTTAAAATTTTCGTTTTATAATTATAACACTATAAATAATTGTTTAAACTTTCAAAATATTTTTGAACTTTTAAAGTTTTTAATATATATTAAACATTTTAAACGTAATAATATTAAAATCCTTTCCACAGCCTGAATTTATGAGTAAAAAAATTACATTTGATTATTGGAAGCATCTCTATTCAAACCGAACAAAATATATGGTTTCTTCCGAAATTAGAGATTTACTCTCCCTGTCCGCAAGACCGGATATAATATCTTTTTCAGGGGGGCTGCCCGAAGTAAGGGCTTTAAGTTTTGAAAGACTGGAAAAATATATAAGGAGAATAATAAAAACGGATGGAGCCGTAAGCCTTCAGTACAGCGGTTCCGATGGTTACTACCCGCTTAAAACTAAATTAATTGAAGTAATGAAACTGGAAGGAGTGGATACAGTAGAAGAAGACATTATTACCACCACCGGCAGCCAGCATGCCCTGGATTTATTATCCAAGATTTTTATAAACCCCGGTGACGTTATAATTACAGAAGCTCCTTCATATACAGGGGCACTAAATTCATTTAACTCCTACGAGGCAAAAATAACAGGCATACCTGTTGATGAGCATGGAATAGATGTGTCCATTCTGGAAGAAAAATTAAAAGAGTTCAAAAAAGAAGGAGTTGTGGTCAAATTTATATACCTGGTTCCAAACTTTTCAAATCCCTCCGGGGTAACCTTAACCCTCGAACGCAGAAAAAAAGTTCTGGAACTGGCAAAAAGATATAAAACCATAATACTGGAGGATAACCCCTACGGCATGCTGAGATTTGAGGGCAGGTCAATACCTACCATAAAAGAACTTGACATAAATGGAGATAACCGTAATGTAATTTATCTGTGCACTCTGTCAAAACTTCTTGCTCCCGGGCTGAGGATAGGCTGGATTGTTGCGCCTCACCCTATTCTGGAAAAAATAATACTCGGGGTCCAGTCCACCATACTCTGTGTGAGCGCTCTCTCCCAGAGAATTGCCTACGAATATTTTTCAGACCCATCATGGCAGGAAAACATAGAAAGATTTAAAAGCATATATTCTAAAAGAAGAGATGCCATGCTTAGCAGCCTTGAGGAGAATTTCCCCCGGGGTACAGAGTGGTCAAGACCAGTGGGTGGATTTTTTATATGGCTAAAAATCCAGGATTTCCTTAATACCAAAGAAATCCTGGCAGACGCAGTAAGAAATAAAGTTGCTTTTGTACCGGGCAGCGGTTTCTATGCAGACAATAGAGGATTAAACGAAGCAAGACTTGCCTACTGTACCGAAGATACTGATAGAATAAAAAAAGGAATTAAAATTTTAGCCGGAATAATAAAAGAAAAAATTAAACTATATAAAAGCTTTAAATAATAATATTGTTTATAATATTTATATGAGAGTGATGAAAATGAAAAAAAATATTGCTGTGCTCATGGGAGGCAGGTCCCTGGAAAGAGAATTTTCCATAAAAAGTGGCGAAAAAATTTCAAATGCACTGAGAAAACTTGGATACAACGTAATAAAAATGGATATTGATGAATCCATAGTGAACAATCTGAGTTCTGAAAAAATTAACCTTGCCTATATTGCCCTTCACGGAAAAGATGGTGAGGACGGCACTATACAGGAAATTTTAGAGGTGCTGGATATCCCCTATACCGGGCCGGGTGTGTATCCCAATGTTTTAAGCTTTGATAAAATAGTTTCAAAACAAATATTTGAAAGCCAGAAAATACCGACCCCGCCCTTTTATTTCTTAAACACCAGTTCATTCAGGGAGCTCGGGTCATCAAAGCTGCTGCCCTTCATAACCGAAAAATTAGGCTTTCCCCTCGTGGTAAAACCATCAGCCCAGGGTTCGGCACTGGGTATAAAGATAGTAAATAATAAGGAAAGTCTTCCCGAAGCTATAATTTATGCTTTAAGTTACAGCAAGAAAGTAATACTGGAAAAATTTATCGATGGGGTAGAACTTGCAGTAAGCATAATCGGAAATGATAAGCCACGGACACTACCCATAGTAGAAATAGTCCCAAAAAAGGAATTCTTTGATTTTGAATCAAGGGCCAATATAGGCCAGACAGATTATTTCGTCCCTGCAAGATTATCTTCTTCTGAAGAAAAGAAAATAAAGGAAACCGCTATAGCAGTTCACAATTCATTAAAATGCAACATACTATCAAGGGTGGATATAATACTTGACAAAAAGGATAAAATACCCTATGTTCTGGAACTTAATACTTCTCCTGGCATGACTGATACCAGTCTTCTTCCCATGGCAGCTCAGGAGGCAGGCATGTCATTTGAAGAACTGGTGAACGAGATAATAAGTATGTCCCTCTAAGAATAGATATGTGTCCCTGTAGCTCAGATGGATAGAGCACAGGATTCCTAATCCTGGTGTCGGCAGTTCGAATCTGCCCAGGGACACCATAATACTTATTCTAATACTTTTTTTTAATGTACTTATAATAAATTATTGCTTGTTCGAGTCCATTATCCCCGGCAACTCGTATATTTCATATCTAGTATCCAATTATTCAATAAAATTAACATTATGAATTAAAAGTTGTATTCTTTTTATCAGAATAATATTAGATATACTATTTTTTATAATTTATCCTGGAGACATTCAATGAGTAAAAACAAACTATTCATCGTCTTTTCTTTAATAACCATAATATGTGTTTTTTCTATAGCTGCTATAGCAAACCAGTGCGGATTCCCAACTTATATTACTAAAGAAAGTAAAGATACTGAAGAAGTGGTGAATTCCGAAGATGAGAAGGAGGATATACTTCACAGGGAAGAATCATCATCAGAAGAGAAATCATCTGAAAAAAATCAAGAAGGATCCCTGGAGAAAGAAACCCCGCCAGAAGAAGAGCATTCGAACGAGGCAGTATCTGCAGAAGCGCCAACAATTACCCTTGAAGTATATGAAGGCCCTATATACTCGTCATCAGATGGTATCTGTTACTACAGAGTAAAAGCCATTGTATCAGGAAATCCAATACCTGATGTGGAATTTTCAAAAGATGATTCTAATGGTGCTTGGGGTGAGTATATAGCTCAAGTTAATTTAAACAACTCTTCTGAGAATTATTTACTCAATGCCACCGTAATTAATTCTGAAGGTGCTGCATCTTCTTCTATAGCTCTTAAATGGGAATGTACAGAACAAGAAACAAAAGTGCAAGAATCTTCTATCAGCAACAATGAGACTATAGAGTATTTTTATGAGATCGCCTTTGGAAGCGAGTATGGTTCATCATTACCCCTTTTACACAAATGGAAAGATGATGTTAGAATTAAAGTAAATGGTACACCCACAAGTGCAGATTTAGATACACTACATCAAGTAGCTAATGAATTGAGCTCTTTACTGAATAGTATTTCACTAATTACAGTTGATCAGAATCAAAACATTGATATTTATTTTACTACATTGGACCAATTTCCATTAATATTATCAAGTTATGTACAGGGAAACATGGGATTTTTCAACGTTTGGTGGGACTCAAGTGGCTACATGTATACTGCAAAGATTCTAATTGCTTCCGAAGGATTAAGTCAGCAAGAACGGTCTCATTTAATTCGCGAAGAACTAACACAAAGTCTTGGATTAATGAAAGATTCAAACCGCTATGAAGATAGTATTTTCTTTCAGGGTTGGACAAATACAATCAGCTATACCTCGATAGATAGAGAAATAATTACTTTATTATATGATAATCGCTTAAAACCCAACATGACAAAAGAACAGGTAAAAGAAACACTTGGAATTCCCTAAAACAAATCTCTTCAGAAGGAATATACATATAAAAGCTCATGCCAGTATATCCTTAATTATTCTAATATCTTTTCTATTATTAAATTCCTTAACTACATCAGAATCAGGATATACTACTATTAATGTTGATTATATAGAGATAACTCAAATTAAGTAAAGCATTGGAGTATATTAAAGAAGTTACTGGATTCGTAGAAGTAAAAGCAAATCTAACCGGTAAAAATCTAAAAGAAACAATTGATATTAGTATTTTTTGTATAATATAATTAACTTCTATAATATCTTAAAAACAAAGAGAGGTAAACTTTGGAAAAAGAAACAAAATCAGAGGAAGCAGCAGCAAAAACAAACTACGATGATGAGGCTAACAAAGAGACCACTAGCGGTAATAAGGCTGCCATAATACTTTCATATCTTGGCAGCTGGGTCGGCGGATTAATTGTATTTTTACTTGAAAAACAAAACAGATTCATCAAATGGCATGCCCTGCAGGCTTTAATACTGGGTGTTTTTGAAGCAGCCAGTGTTATAATAATTTCTTCTCTTTTAGGGATGATACCCTATGTGGGCTGGTATTTCTTTTCCTGGTTTGGCAGCCTTCTGGCAGGAGTTGCCTGGATACTGGGAATTGTTGCACTCATAATGGGCTGTATTGGCAAAACATTCAGGATTCCTGGAGCCAGTCAGCTGGCAGACAAATGGTTTAAAATGTAAGAGGTCGTAAAAGGATTATTAACCCTGTCCATATAGATTTCATAAATTTTATCGATATCTTTAATGGTAGCTTTTCTTTCCATGATGTTCCCTTTAAAAAGTTTTTACAGGCATATTTACCGGGGATATTCAGGCTGACCTTTATTTTTTAATTAATATCTTTGACTCTTTAATACCCGAATATTCAGCAATTTTCTTTAATTTTTTGTTAAGGAATTTGATATCATGTGGCTGAAGTAAACTTCTATTAAAACCGTTTAGAGTGTATTTGGTAAAATCTCCCAGAATCCCGCTTATTTCTTTATTTTTACTCTCGGCAATTATAAGTACCGCTTCCAGCACAGAAGATAATATTGATTGCTGGTTTCTCGAAAAATTTAATATTTTATAAAATGTGGAATACAGTATTTCTTCAAAATCCTCATTATCCAGGATGAGCCTTAATTTACCTTTTTCATCGTAAAAATATAATTTACCTGTGTAGCTAACATGAATCTTTGATAGTATATTACCCAGATTTCTGATGCATAGTATAGCGGTATTGGGGTCATTTATCCCGGGAGAGATTGCCCTCAGTGCTATTTCCTCCAATTTCTGGAGGCTGAATTCAATATCCTGGACAGTATTCCTGTAATTGCCTATGGGAATATACCTCTTTAAACAGGATTCTATTTTCTCCTTATCTTCCTTTATGGCTTTTTTACTGAGATTCCAGAAAATAAATAAAGGAGTGGATTACGTGACAAAATCACCAACTCTTCTGGTAGTCTCAATTACCGCCTTCTCTTCCTGGGCCAGCTTTATTAATCCTCTTATATTAAAAAGCTGGATGTGCCCTGCCCTGTGAGCATAAAAATCAGTAGAACGCTTCTTTTTCATATCTATCTTTTTTACCGATAACCCTGAAAGAACCTTACAATTCTTCCTTACGGCATCAATAGTTTTTGTCCTCTGCCTTAAGGTATTAAATATTTCGTTATTTATTTCTTCAATTAAATTATTTACCTGAATTGAAACCGTAATATACTGTATAAACCTAATAAAATAACCAATACATACCAGTGAGAGCAATATGGCAAATATTACTGTAAATACAATACTGCCATCTTTGTTCTCTTGCATTAAGAGAAGTGATACTACAGAATAGGTAAATCCCGCAATAAAGATGCCCAGAACAATCTGGGTTAACCTGTCAGAAATAAAATTCTGTAATGTCCTGGGAGAAAACTGGGAGGAATAAATTGAAAACACAATCATAATAGTTGAAAATGTTATGGCAGTCATAGTAAGAAGTGAAGTAGCAATAACTGAAAGAATATCACTGGTAAGGCTGACACTGGTAAGAAGAAATGGAGGAAACAATTCATAAAACTGCTTTTGCAGAGTGCTATCCACTTCTGCAATAACTACAGCCGAAACTATAGCACCCAGCATAAACAGGCTGGGCAAAAACCAGATACTTTCCTTATAGCGAATAATTATTTTTTTTAGCAAATCTTTTCCTTTTTTCTATTTCACCGGATAATTATATACTATAAAAGGAATTCTTTTAATTAGAAAGGCTCTTAAAATACAGGACCGTTTAAAGAGCAGTAATATAACCCTACAAATTCAGGTTAAAAGATAATATAATCTTAAATCATGGTTAGCAGGAAACTTTTTACATTACTTTTTATACAATTATTTTTAATTGGAATAGGGGGCTCAGTAGTAGGACCTTTAATTCCCATTCTTTCCGGCAGCTTTAAGATCAGCCTGGATATAGTCGGCTCCACCCTGTCGCTAAATGCATTCGGCCTTCTTTTAGCAAGCATGTTCTCGGGTATTCTTTCAGAAAGGCTCGGTAAAAAGAACATAGTTGCTCTGGGCAGCATATTATTCACATTGAGCTTTATGGGACTGTATCTTTCAGATAATTTTATTTATTTCTCAATCAGCTATCTTTTATTCGGTCTCTCCTGGGGCACAATAACTTTAAACTCCAACGCTTTAATCAGTGATACTTTTGAGCTTAACAGGGGAAGAGCAATAATTAGATTAAATATCGGGTTCCTTCTGGGCTGCGCTTTTGCCCCGCTTATAGTAAGCGGCATTCTGTCTTTTGACATCAACTACAGATATATATTCCTGTTCCTGGCACTGGCGAATGCAATACTATTTATATCAATACTGCTCTTAAAACACGGGAGTTTTAACATAAAAAAAAGCAAAGAAGACCTCTTAAGCTTTTTTTCTGTTTACCGTAAATTTCTATCAAATAAAATTATTATTTTCTGTGCAATTATAAGCTTTCTTCATTTCGGGCTCGGGTTTTCTTTCGGTGCCTGGTTTACCACCTACTTTGAAAGCATAAATATCCCGGTAAATATCAGCTCACTGATATTAAGCTCCACTATTTTCGCCTTCTGCCTTGGAATGCTTCTGAAGAGCTCTCTGGTAGGTAAATTTAATGAAGAAAAATTAATGCGGTTTTTCGCAATACTGGCTTTTGTTTTTTTATTTGGCGCCTTTATTTCAGATAACCTGATTCTAAAAATAATATTCTTAATACTTTTTAACTTCTCTTTTTCGGGTATAGGAGCAATGTCTCTTTCAACAGCCATAAAACAGAACCCGCATTACTCCGGACCCATTACCGGTGTGATTAACAGCTTCGGCTTTACAGGGACCATTATCTTTCAGTATACAGCCGGATACCTTTCGGAAAATTATTCAGCTGTCGGTATTTTCTATACCAGCCTGGGCGCACTTGTTTTAATGATCATATTTTCAGGTATTTTAAATTATTATTCAGGAACCCGGAAGGAAATAAAATAATTTTTGCAGGTATTACCGGGGGCAGGCAATTTCTGCCGGTAATATTTTCCTGAGTTTTTTATCAAGTGTTCATAATCTAAGATTATCTTAATATAATACAATCCTCTCCGGCCAGGGATTCTCCATAGCTGACCTCCAGGTTTTATCAATGTACTGGCGGGTATACGCCTGTTCTATAAGGTGGAAAGCATAGGCCCCCCTGCCGGTCAGCCTGTAACCGCCCCTGCATTTTTCTATATACCCGAGTTTTTTTGCTATATATAATTCATATCTGAACATATCATCAAGACTTTCTCCAAAAAGTCTATAAAAGTTATCTCTGTCTATATAAAGCCTGTATGACGCCCAGAAAAGCCAGTAAAGTGCTCTTATTCTCGGGTTGAATTTAAGGGTGATTGCCGTGGCCAGCTTATTATCATCAAGTTTTTTTACATATTCCCTGACAGAAAACGTATTTACTTTAAATACATCCTTAAGGAGAGTGGCAGCGCTCGGCCCGAAACCAATATAATTATCTCTGGTAACCGAAGAATACTGGAGCTTGCCACCTTTAGAAAAGGTCCAGATAGAGCTCCTTCTGTAACCAAGTTTTTCACTTATATCCACTAGGTCCTCCAGCATCTTCTTTTTCGCTATCCTGCCGGGCGGTTTATTTTTTAATTCTGCATAGGTAAACTCTATAAAAGGATAGGTTGAAATCTGGGTTGCCCCATTTTCTGCAGCAGTCCTGAAGTCGTAAACCAGGTCTTCTTCGCTCTGGCCCGGAATTCCAAAAATAAGGTCCGCATCTATTACCTCAAAATTAAAATCCCTTACCATCCTCAGCCTGGCTACATTGTCAATCCTGTCCCTCTCGAGAGCAGACAGACAGGTATCCTTAAAAGACTGTATCCCCACACTGATCATATTAAAGCCACATCCTTTTAGCTTCTCCAGGAGTTCAGGCTTCACATCTCTCGGGTGAAGTTCTATTCCCATATCTCCCCTTACATCAAATAAACTCTTAGTAAGACCTACTATTTCAGGGATATAATCTATTGCCAGTGCCGGTGTTCCGCCTCCGAAATAAATACTGCCGATTTCTTTTGTCCCTTTAGCAAGAGCAGCTACGAGTTTTATCTCTTTTAAAAGAGACCTGCTGAAATCTCTAAGAAGTTCATTGTTGTATTTTACTTTATAGTAAGGGCAAAAAGGACATAAAACCCTGCAAAAAGGTATGTGAAAATACAGTCCTGTATTTTTTACACTCAGGTCAATGTCACCCCTGTAATTCCTGCGAAAAATAAAGGGTCTTATTGACCTGGCAGCAAATATTCTCAAAAAACTGGTAATCATATTACTTATTTAAGTAAGTCTATCTATAAAAGCAACGATTTATGAATCAATATCATAAACTCTTATTTTATCTAATTTCTTGGAAGCTTCCAAAAATGTCATATCTTTAAGGGCCATGATTTCAGAGTCGCTAAAATATTTTTCAATTATTCCGTAATTATCGGGATGGTAAACAAATTCAGTAACAGACTGATTCCCTTCATTAAACCTTTCATCGTCCTTTACGGCATCCGCATACTTTTCCGCTTCCAGCCATAATTTCATAATTAGAAACGCCACCCCTTTATTTCCGCTAATACTAACCCAGTCTTCGGGATATTTCTCATAGCACCTGTTAAGGTAAAGTTCAAGATGTGACATCTGTTTTAACAGCCCAAACCCTATATTTATGGAATGCTTTACACATTCTTCACAGGCAACGGCACATTTTGCGCTAACACTATAAGCATTCAGCTCGTCCAGTATCATGGTAAAATCTATATCTGAAACACCGGCTTCACCGACATCAAGCTCGCCGGCATCAAGGTATATTCTATCAAAATCGTCCGGGTTCTTTATATCTTGAATTAGTTCATATTTTGAAAAAAACATCTTATCTTTTTCTATAAATACTATATGGCCGTCAATCAGGTAAGAATAATATGTTCCCCATTTATAGTCTTCTAAATCCTTAACAAAAAGATATATAAATGAACCACTCCCACAGTGGGTAAGCTCATGTGTAATTGTGGTCATATCAATCGTATATTGTTCATAAAAATCATCTGCCACTAAACTAATTTCAAAATCCTTAAGAGCTTCCATAACTTCCTGATTATACAAATTGTTACCATGCACAACTTCAAACCAGCCATAGCCTGCAGAATAATCCTGCTTCCGGGTCACTTTTATAAGGGTAAAATAACCAGCAGGATATAAAATTTTAAAATCCTCAAAGTATTCCTTTACCTGCATAAATTTTTCTTCAGGGTAAATACCTCCAAGGTTTGCAAAAAACTCTTCTTCCTCCTCCGGCGTTACCCCTAAACCGGATGTATCTGCCAGCTCCATTTTTATTTCGGTATAATCGATATCCCTAAAACTGTCCTCATCCCGGCTATCATCAGAGCCAGAAAAATCCCCGTCGTCAAAGTTATATTCTTCGAGCAGCTCGCCAATTTTAGCGGCATCCTCTTCGCTACCGCTTAAATTAATCTCCTCACTTTTAGGCTCTAAAAATTTACTATAATCAATACAGCAGGAAGACAGGGATAAAATTATAAGGGTGGTAATTATCGTAAGAACCGGTATGAACAAAATACTCTTTGCCCTGCATCTATTAAAATTATTTCCATATAAGAAAAGTATTTTTTTAAAATTTAATTTCATTTTATTTTTTAATTAATTTCAAATTAATTTCTTATATTTATAATAATACATTTTTTCATAGATATTATACCTATTTTTTTATATAATTGTTATAAAATTTATTTAAATACAATATTTTTAAAGCGAAATTATAATAAATAGAATTGTTTTTACAAAAAATAAAGGCAAATGGCAGAGGGAAAAACAAATAAAAGACCAATATCAATAACGCTGGTAGTAGTCCTTGCGGCTGCTCTTATAGTAATACTACTTTTGAACTTATTTATAAAAGAAAGCCCTGGCTGGATTACTTCCGTTGCCATCGTAGCCTTTTCATTTATATCCATGTTAATCTCTGTGGTGCTTATATTCTTGAACACGGGCAAAAATCGCAGAAGAATGATTGCTTTTATAATTTCTTCCGTAATCTTTTTTATATTGACTATACTGTCTTCAACTCTTCTCGTTTTTTATATGTTATACATTACCAAAATAGAATACGAACCGGTCGAAGAAATTGAGGGAGACAAAATAAAAACAATCCAAACTCCCGGGGTAGCCAGCGATATTTTTGTAGATGATAATTATGTCTATACCGCCGATGGCAAAGGGGGGCTTCAGATAATAGACATATCCTCCATTGAAAATTTACAAATTGTTGGAAGCTGCGGTACGGAAGACAGAGCAGTCAGCGTATATATGGAGGATAATTCTGTATATCTGGCAGACCGGGATGGCGGTCTTAAAATAATAGATGTATCTAAAAAAGAAGCACCTGAAATAACCGGGACCTACAGTGCTCCAGGACTCCGTATAAACGATGTATCCGTTAGTAATAACCATGCATTCACTGTTTACCGGAAGTATGATAATGACAGTAACCCCATAGAGAGCGGCATTCAGATTATAAATGTAACCGATAAAGAGAACCCTTACCTTGCAGCAGAATATCCAACCGAGAATAGGGCAGAAAAAATTTCTGTGTTCGGCGACCATGTTTTTTTAATTTGCAATGATGACAGTGATTTAAAATCTATAGAATCAGAACTCCTTATACTGGATATAATTAATCCTGAAGAACCGGCTCTTACGGGAAGATACTCTATTGACTGCTATAACTTTAATCTTTTTATTAAGGATGATTATGTATATACTGCTTCAGATAAAGGCATGTATATAATAGATATATCTGATAAAGAAAATCCTTTTATTTGCGGAAAGTTTTTATCCTATGCTTCTACAGACCTTTTTATAGAAGATGATACTGCATACATTATATTTTATCCTCCGGCAGGTGGAGATATGACAAGTCTTTACGTAATAGATGTATTTCTCAAAGAAAACCCGGTGTTCGTAGATAACATTCTCTATCCTGTAGTAAGCAGTAACAGCCTTTTTGTAAATGGAGATTATATCTACATTGCAGGCGATGATATCCTGATACTAAAAAAATAACATATCAGTAAATATGTCCGGCGCCATTTAAAGGAGCATAACTCCATTTATCATCGGGTACTTCCTCAAGGTAATTCATTTCAAACTCACTGCTGTGGACCGCATAATACTCATAAAATTCGGGAGTAACCCCATAAACCTCATCAGTTTCAGGATTATACAACCTGCTGCACCCCAGAATAGCATTACCAATCTGCTCTGATATCCTCTCCTCTGACTGAAGTTTATTTTCCCAAACTTCCATTATAGTATTAGAACTACTTTCAAGTATCCTTCCTGCTTCCAGTATCCCGGCAACTGCTTTATTCTGAGCTTTTACGCACTCATCAACATAATACTTTTTCACCTCAAAAGATTTAATACTTTCCGTAAGTGAGGGAACTATTAAATCCAGCAGGCCCCGGGGAGCAGTAATACCAATAAAAATAGCACCATATCCCAGGTCTATAACATTTGCAGTTACTATATGGAAATACCCTTCGCCAGCTCTGTCATTCTGCATAAACTCTGCTCTTATCAGTTCCTCATCTACTACATAGGGCATATTATTCTCTATAGATTCACTGCTTATTATTTTAACTCTATCAAGAATGGGAACTTCAGGAAATACCTTCTGGAAAAATAGCGTTTGGGCAAGAGCGCCGAAGTTTATTAAAAAATTTTCGGCTGTCAGTGGATTAACCACAGGGCTTTCATACCATATGACCTCCGAGCCTCCCATCTCCATATAGCTTTTGTCATTTTCTTTCATCTCCTCACTGGTATAAACAGGCCCTGCTTCCGAAAAATAAAATAGCTGTTTTAATTCCGAATTTGGGTCCCTTACCAGAAATGACCTTGTAGGACATTCGCCGCCTGTATATATATTCCATCCCGCCGGGATGTTAATGGATATGGAATAATCTTCCCAGAAGACAGGCTCCAGCATTTCTCCTGTTGCAATGGCAGCTACTGATTCCCTATTGACCTGATTCTCAATTTCTTCTTTGCCCGTATCTATCTCATTATCCACGGCAGTATCTTTATTAACCTCGCCGGAACCTTCCCCTCCAAAAGTTTCTTCCGCGCAACCCGTTAGAATGAAAGAAAATATAATTATAAAAACCATAAATATTTTTATTAATTTCCTCATTATCATCCCTATAAATCTATAAATAGTTTTAAAACATCCCGGATTTTACCCCTTATTTCCTCCTGCTCTATAGCTCCGCATTCCCCCATTAACCTTAAATTACAGTTATATTATTTCAGTCAGATGTAGCTATCCTGGGGAAGCTTTTCATAACAAGTTCTATATCGGATCTATCCATTTTCCAGCCCAGAGCCCCGAGGTTTTCCTTTAAGTGCCCGGCACTTCCTGACTTTGATATGGTGACCACATTATCCTGGGAAATAAGCCAGTTAATGGCTATCTGGTTTCCTGTTTTTTCGTACTTTTTACATAACTTTTTAAGTATACTTTCTTCTGCCACAGAAAAAATTCCTTTTTCTAAGGGTCTCCAGGCAACCAGCATTACATCATTATCCTGAGCATATTTGAGGAATCCGTTTTTTTCAGGCTCTCTGTTTGCCATATTGTAATAAAGCTGATTGGATACTATTTTATTTTCGGTAT
>Ga0307421_1000501_pt1 | contig 25220 bp, 32 predicted proteins | sample SalMarWE160270MG_FD_202163 | JGI IMG/M metagenome (GOLD analysis project Ga0307421, IMG submission 202163) | Salt marsh sediment microbial communities from the Plum Island Ecosystem LTER, Massachusetts, United States - WE1602-70 | ecosystem: Environmental > Aquatic > Marine > Intertidal zone >...
CCGCGGCCGTGGCCGTGGTTGGTTATCTGATAGTGTGGATGATCGAGACGCAGGAGCGGGAAAAGCGGCTGCGCCAGGAGGCTGTCCAGCGCCTACGGGCGGTCAACGCGATCACTGCTATGCTGACCAAGTCGCTCGATCCGCAGCAGATACTGGATGGCGTCCTCGAGCGGGCACTGGAGGTGATCAGGGCCGCCAACGGGTGCATCCACCTGGTAGACACAGAATCAGGGGATCTGACCCTGGCGGCTGGACACGGGCCATTCTCGAACTCGCTGCAGCAGGATGGCCGCTTGCCCGTCGATGAGACGTTCATTGGGCAGGCGGCGCGCTCCGGCCAGCCGATTCTGGTGGTAGAAGGGGCGAACGGCTCGACCACGCCGCCGATGGGCGGGCTGCCCGCCATGAAGTCGCTCCTGGCGGTGCCACTGAAATCGCGCGACGAGGTGCGGGGTGTGCTCACGCTCGGCGATACCGAGCGCCACTTCACATCACAGGACGTGGAAGTGCTGGCGGCGATCGGCGGCGAGATTGGTGTCGCCCTGGAGAACGCGCGGCTGTACGAGAGCATGCGCTTCTACGTGGGTCAAGTCACTCGTGCCCAGGAGGACGAGAGGAAGCGCATTGCCCGCGAGCTCCACGACGAGACGACCCAGGATCTGATCGCCCTCTCCCGCCGGCTGGAGGCACTGGGTGGAGAGGGCCGAAGCCTTCCTGCCGCAGCCCGAAAGCGCCTTGGGGAGCTGCAGGAGCTGGTCGACGGAGCGCTCCGCGGAGTGCGCCGCTTCAGTCATAACCTCCGGCCGAGCGCGCTGGACGATCTGGGCTTGCTGCCAGCCTTGGAAGGCATGGCGGCGGCACAGGCGGACGATGGCGGTCCCGTCACTGAGCTGCGGGTTGAGGGCGAGAGGCGGAGGCTGCAGCCCGAGGCGGAGCTGACGCTGTTCCGCATCGCCCAGGAGGCGCTGAGCAACGTTCGCAGGCACGCCCGGGCCGGCAGGGCGGTGGTAACGGTTCGCTTCGGCGAGAGCGAGGTCGAGCTAATCGTGGAGGATGACGGGCAGGGATTCCCGGTTCCCGCTCACCTGGGCGAGCTCGGGCCCCGGGGCAAGCTGGGCATCGTTGGCATGTTTGAGCGAGCACGCCTCCTGGGCGGGACGTTCACGGTATCCTCGGAGCCAGGGCGTGGAACACGGCTGGCGGCCTGCCTGCCGGTGTAGTCTGGTGTGCCTTACTGCTGCGGAGATCGGTTCTCGCGGCTGCCTCCCCGGGAATGCGGCCTGATCCCCGGCAGGCCAGGCACTGGAGCGAGAGACCTCAAGCCCGGCTGCGGACCGGCGCTACACGTTTCGCGGCGAAGGCGTACTCCCCCACTGCTCCAGCTGGCCGATCACCTCGGCTACCAGAGGGTCAATCTGCGCCTGAATAGGCGGAGATAGCTCGAGGCTGGGCTCGAGCGAGCCTGGCTGCACTCCCCAGAGAACGACATTGCGCGGGTAGATGTCGCGCAGCTTGGCGGCGAAGAGCATGTCCGGAATGCCGATCTGGTGGGGAGAGATCTTGAGGGTCAGGAAGGCTGGTACCTCGTCCCCCTCAAGCCGCAGGATTGCGCCTGGCTGCTTCCCCATCTCGACTGCGTCGATAATCAGCAGGTTCTCTACGCCCTCCAGATAGTAGAGGAGGTCCAGACCCAAAGTGCCGCCGTCCAGGGCCTGAACCTCCTCCGGCAGGTCGTAGGTTGTCACCAGCCGCTCCAGCACCCGCAGGCCCACGCCCTCGTCGGAGAGCAAGAGGTTGCCCACGCCGAGGAGGAGGGTGCGAGGAGCCGACTCGTCCGCCATGGTCTATCCCGGATAGACGTTGATCTGGGTGACCTCCCGTCCCTCCGCATCGAGTACGTGGACGGCGCAGGCCAGACACGGATCGAACGAATGGATCGTGCGCAGCACCTCGAGGGGCATCTCGGGATTGGCGATCGGCGTGCCGATCAGCGCCGCCTCATAGGGCCCCATCTTCCCATTGGCGTCGCGCGGGCTGGCGTTCCAGGTGCTGGGCACGACCGCCTGGTAGTTCTCGATCTTCTTGTCCTTGATGTGCACCCAGTGGCCCAGGGCGCCGCGCGGCGGCTCGTGGAATCCGTAGCCCATCGTCTCCGCAGGCCAGTTCTCGGGGTCCCACATGCTGTTCTCGTGGATGGCGTAGTCGCCCTCGGCCATCGCCCCGGCCAGCTCTCCTATCCATTCGGACATCTTGTTGCCGATGATCACCGTCTCGATACAGCGGGCTGCGGTGCGCCCCAGCGTCGAGAAGAGGGCTTCGGGTCCAACCCCGAGCGTGTCGAGGACAGACCCCACCGTGGACTGGATCTCCTCTTGCCCGGATGCGTAGCCGACGAGCATGTGCGCCAGCGGCCCCACCTCCATCGGCTCGTCCCGGAAACGCGGGGCCTTGACCCAGGAGTACTTGCCGTCTGTCTCCAGGTAGTCGTAGGGCGGCTGGGGGCCCGTGTAGTTCGGATTCGTCTCCCCAACGTAGGGGTGCTTAGGCAGACTGTCGTCATCGTAGCTGTACCAGGAGTGGGTCACATACTCGGCGATCTCCTCGTGGTCCACCGGAATCAAGTTTGCCAGATCCTGGTTCATGATGGCGCCTGCAGGGAACCACAGGCTGCCGTCCGCGTCCGGAAAGTCCCCATAGCACAGGTAGTTGCCGACACCCTCGCCGATGCCTGCCCAGTCGAGGTAGAACGGTGCCACGGCGAGCACGTCCGGCAGGTACACCTGCTGGACGAACTGGTTCGCCTGGGCCTGCAGCCCCTGCAGCAGAGCGATGCTGTCGGCGTTGAGAGCGTGCTGGCTGTTGGGATCGATCGGTGTGGACATGCCGCCCACCAGGAAGGTCTGCAGGTGGGGGTTCTTGCCGCCCAGCAGTGCGTGAATGCGGGCGTACTCCCTCTGCCAGTCGAGCGCCTCCAGGTAGTGAGCCACCGCCATCAGGTTCGCCTCCGCCGGCAGCTTGTAGGCGGAGTGACCCCAGTAGGCGTTGGCGAAGGGGCCCAGCTGCCCGCTGTCGACGAATGCTCTGATACGGTCCTGCACGCCCTGGAAGTAGTCGCTGCTAGATTTGGGCCAATCGGAGATCGACTGGGCCAGATCGGAAGTCGCGATCGAATCGGCATCCAGCGCGCTGACGATGTCCACCCAATCGAGCGCGTGCAGGTGGTAGAAGTGGATCACGTGGTCGTGAACATGTTGGCTGCCCGCGATCAGGTTGCGCAGGATGCGGGCGTTGTTGGGTACTTCTATTCCCAGCGCGTTCTCAACCGCCCGGACTGAAGCCAGGGCGTGAACGGTGGTGCACACGCCGCAGAATCGCTGGGTGAAGGCCCAGGCCTCCCGGGGATCCCGACCCTTGAGTATCGTCTCTATGCCGCGCCACATCGTGCTTGAGGACCAGGCGTTTGTCACGATGCCATCCTCGACCTCGACCTCAATGCGCAGGTGGCCTTCTATGCGTGTGATGGGATCGATTACGATTCTAGCCATTTCTCTCTCCTTGTGTCAGGCGTGTGCCTGGTGCTCTTGCGGGAACAGCTCGAAGAGACGGGCGACAACGATGTAGACGAACACGGCGCCCGCTATGATGCCAATGGAGCTCAGCACCTCCATCCAATGAGGCACGTACGTGGCCCACGCCGGCGCCTCCAGTCCGATCCAGGCAACGGTCAAGCGATTGAAGAAGAGGCCAAAGATGACCCATACGCTCGACCAGAAAACCCCGCTCCGACTCCTTCCCCGTCTGGAGAACAGGATCGCCAGGGGAACTGCCAATCCCAGGATCAGCTCTGCCCACAGCAGCAGGCTGTATTGGCCTTCGGAGAAGGCCAGCGGCAGCTCTCCTGCAATCGCGATGTCGCCGACCTTCAGGATTGTGTACAGGACGAGCAGAACGCGGATCAGCCTGCCCATTCGGACTGAGAGGCCCTCGTCGGGCGGCGCCTTGACGTGACGGCGGACGAGGTGCACCACGACGGCGGCGGTGGCCAGGCCACCGAACAGGGCCTGGATGAAGAATAGGGCCGGCAGTATCGGCGTCCACCACAGCGGGTGTAGCCGCTGTCTCAGGATTATGAACATGGACCCCAGCGATGACTGGTGGACGGTGGAGATCAGGATGCCAACCGCGGCGATTAGGATTGTCATCCTCCTGATGAGATTGAGCGGCACGTCGAGTTCAGTCTTCTCCAGCAAGGTCGGCGCGATCTCCAGCAGGAGGATTACCGTGTAGAGGGTAACGCTCAGCGCTACCTCCTCAAGGAACGAGTGGAGATTGATGTTCTCCGGGATCAGGATGGAGTAGAACTGGTGCCAGCGGCCGAGATCCATGATCAGGATGATGGCCACAGACACATAGCCCAGCAGGCCAGCGAGGACGGCCGGTCGCAGAATCTTGTGGTAGTCCTCCCGGCCGAAGAAGTGGCTGATGGCGGAGACGGTGAAGGCCGCTCCGGCGGCCGGGATGAGGAACACGTCCAGCCCGATCCACAACCCCCACGGGTAGTGGTCGCTCAGGTTCGTCGTAGGGCCTAGCCCCACCGCGAAGCGAGCTATTGCCAGGACCACGCCGACCAGGCCGAGCGCCAGCAGGACGTAGGAGCTCCGCGAGAGATTCAGCTTAGCGCGCATCGTCGCGATCACTTCACTCCTCCTTGTCCTTGCCCTGGCTGCCGGTGAGGTAGTGAGCGCTGGCCAGGATCGCCAGGCCGCCAAGGAAGATTGAGGGCAGGAGTATAGGTGCCAGTGTGTTGCTCAGGGCCGGGACCGATTCGCTCCCCAGGTCCGGCAGCCCCAGCTTGTCGAATGGGACGTGCGACAGGTAAAGCACCGAGGTGCCTCCGGCCTCGTCATCGCCGTAGAGACCCTCGTACCTGCCGGGGTTCTGGGCCAGGCGCTGCTGAGCCTCGGCCAGCAACTGGCCCCGGGTGCCCCAGATCAGGGCGCCGGTCGGGCAGGCCTCGGCGCAGGCCGGGCCGTCACCGACGGCCAGGCGGTCTGCACAGAAGGTGCACTTGGCCACCTGTGGAATCGTCTCATCCCACTCGAAGCGGGGCACGCCGAACGGGCAGGCCACCATGCAGTAGCGGCAGCCGATGCAGCGCTTCGGATCGTAGGTGACCGGCCCCTCGGGCGTCTTCTCCAGGGCATGTACCGGGCAGGCGCTGGCGCAGGCTGGGTCCAGGCAGTGCATACACTGGTGCTTGACGAAGGAATGCGTGTCGCCATCCTGGTAGAGCTGAATCAGCGTCCAACAGTCTGCGGAGAGATCCCTCGGCTCGTCGTACAGACCGTCCGGGCCGGTTTCCGGGGGATTGCCGTTCCAGTCCTTGCAGGCGTTCTGGCACGCCCTACAGCCAATGCACATGGTCGCGTCGTACAACATAGCTACCGCGTTGTCCGACGAGGAGCCGCCGGAAGCGTGCACGCCCACGCCGGACAGAGCGAGACCTCCCAAACCGGCACCGGCGAGCTTGATGAACTGTCTACGATTGAGGGACATTGTCCTCTCCCGGCCTCTCGCTGTCCGTGTCGTCTGACTTGGCGAGCTGCTTGACCGTCGCGGCCGCTGCCGCGCCCACTGCCAAGCCGGCCACCCCGCCGATGAAACCGGCCGCGATCGGCGAGATCGCCTCTGCCGGCTGCTCGACTGGCGGGAAGGTCGCCGGCGGCGCAACCGCTTCATCGAACATCTCCGCGGTGCCGTAGATGCCTCCCGGCAGATCCCAGAAGTCGGGGATGGCGCAGGCGATGCAGCCGTGACCGGCGCCGACGGGCCAGTTCGTTCCATCGTTCCAGCGCACGGTGGGGCAGTTGTAGAAGGCCAGTGGACCCTTGCAGCCCATCTGGTACAGGCACCAGCCCTGGCGATGACCCTCGTCGCCCCACTCGCGGACGAACTCCCCGGCGTCGAAGTGGCCCCGCCGCTCGCAGTTGTCGTGAATGCGGGCGCCGTGGGCAAAGAGCGGGCGTCCCAGCTCATCCATCTGCGGCAGCTCGCCAAAGGACAGGAAGTGGACGACGGTGGCGGTCAGGTTGACTACGTTGAGAGGGCACCCGGGCAGGTTGAGCACAGGTTTGTCCGTGACCAGCTCGCGTACGCCCTTGGCGCCCGTGGGGTTGGGAGCTGCTTTCGGTATTCCTCCGAAGGCTGCGCAGCTGCCGACGGCGATCACTGCCAGCGCGCCGGCTGCAGCTTCTTCCAGGACGTCCACGGCAGTCCGGCCGCCAATAGTGCAGTAGACGCCGCCGTCTCCTGCGGGAATCGACCCCTCGACGATCAGCAGGTAGCCGCCTGCCTCCAGCGCCCGAGCCTTCGCCTCTTCAGCCTGATGGCCGGCTGCGGCCATGATCGTCTCGTGGTAGTCAACCGACAGCACGTCAAGCACTACCTCGGCCGCAGTAGGGCGGGAGGCTCTCAGGAACGACTCTGTGCAGCCCGCGCAATCCTGGAATTCCAGCCACACGACCGGTGTACGCTTGGGGTTCTCCAAAGCTCGGGCGATGACGGTTCCCAAGCTGCAGGGGAGAGCTAGGGTGCCGGCCACGACGCTGCAGAACTTGACGAACTCGCGTCTGGTAATGCCTCTCAGCTCGAGGCGTCTCTCCAGGTCTGAACTGGCCATGTTTCGTTCTCCTTTATCCTCTCCTCGGGGCCTCTCCAGGCCGATGACGGGAGGCCCCGGAGCTGGCGAGACAGCGGCTCCGTCCTGCAGTCTCTATGGGGCCTCTATCTGTGAGCCGTTCTTGGCGGGCACGCAGCCGCGAAGCAAGACGTGGGCAACTCGCTGAGCTGCCGCCTGCGCTGTGAGGATCACGTGTCTCGGTTTCCCACCAAGATGGAGGGCTGTGGTCCGCGCGCTCTGGTGCCACTGTCCTCGGATACCGGCTGTCAGGCTGTGGCCTGGAGTTTGCGGCAATAGTGCCGCGCCCGGCCGCCGCGATGATACTACTCGTTTCGCTCCATTTGTCAAATCGGCGCGAGGGGGTCGGCGGCAGGCACGACGCCGGCGGGCGGAGCGAGCGAGCCTGCCTGCACCAGCCGTGCCGGCGGAACGGGAAGCTGTACGGCAAGCCATGCTGGATGCAGACGGTCGGGCAGACGAACGCTGGGCCTATATGCGGATGGACTATTGACATTATGCACTTAGCATGGTACAATTTGCCTGGCGCCAAGGGGACTGACCGTACGCTGCTGGAGTGACTGCGATGCAGGGAAGAGGGCGGGGTAGGCGGAGACGGGGCCGCCGGGCGACCGGGATGCTGCAGTCGGCCCTTCTTCTGCTTCTCCACCGGGAACGGGCCCACGGCTACACACTGCTGGAGCAGCTGGGGGAGTTCGGGCTGGTGGGCATTGATCCTAGCATCGTCTACCGATCCCTCCGTGACATGGAGGAGCAGGGCTGGGTCGCCTCAACATGGGATGAGGAAGAGACGCAGGGTCCCCCGCGCCGCGTCTACGGCATAACCTCCACGGGTGACCAGGTGCTGGCCAGCTGGATACACGAGCTCAGTGAAACGCGAGAGATGATCGATCGCCTGGTGGGTGCGTATCGCATTCATATGGAGGAAGGCCGGGGCGAGCATCACTGAGGTCGGTCGAATGTCGGCGCCGGTGTAGTTCCAGAATCAACCGTCGAGAGTCCGTCAGCCAAGGGACCAGGGAACGATATGATCAAAGACGAACAAGTTGTCGAGGCCCTGAGCGGCGTGAAGCATCCGGAGATAAAGCAGCGCAGTCTGGTCGAGCTGGGCATGATCAGAGACGTACGCGCTGAGGAGGGCACAGTCACCCTCACCCTTGTCCTGCCCTTCAAGCAGGTTCCCATCAAGGACGACTTGATCAGAAGCGTGAGGGAGGCAGTGACAACGCTGGATGGCAGCGTCAAGGTGGAAGTCCTGCTGGAGGAGATGAACCAGCAGGAGCGTACCGCCTTCATGGAGCAGGTCGATGGCGGTCCCAAGCCGGCTCAGTCGATGAATAGGATAGGCCGGGCTCTGGCTGTGTTGAGCGGCAAGGGTGGGGTGGGCAAGTCGTCGGTGGCGGCGCTGCTGGCGGTGGCTCTGACCCGCCAGGGGGAGAGCGTGGGCGTGCTCGATGCCGACATCACCGGCCCGAGCCAGCCCAAGATCTTCGGGCTGCACGATCCGCCAGCGATGGGGCCGCTGGGCATTCTGCCGGCGGAGACGGAGACGGGTATCAAGGTGATGTCGATCAACCTGCTGCTACCTAAGGAGGACGAGGCGGTGATCTGGCGTGGCCCGCTGATCAGCGGGGCGATCAAGCAGTTCTGGCAGGACGTCGTTTGGGGAGAACTGGACTACCTGATACTCGACCTCCCGCCCGGAACGTCGGATGCCTCGCTGACGGTCATGCAGTCTGTCCCGCTCGACGGAGTGGTGCTGGTGACCTCGCCGCAGGATCTGGCCGGCATGGTCGTGAGGAAGGCTGCCAGGATGGCCAGCCAGATGAATACGCCGATTATCGGACTGGTGGAGAACATGAGCTACGTCATTTGCCCGGCCTGCGGGGAGCGGCTGGAGGTGTTTGGGCCGAGCCAGGCGGAGGAGACGGCGAAGCTGCTGGACGTGCCATTCCTGGGCCGCCTTCCGCTCGATTCGGAGCTATCGCGCCGCTGCGATGCCGGTGAGATCGAGAAGTACGGCGAAGGCGTCTTCGAACCTATCGCCCGCGAGATCAAGTCAAGGTTGCCTGAAGAGCAGGGCTCGCAGAAGCCGCCCTAATGAAGACCTACCTGGACTGCTACCCCTGTTTTCTCCGCCAGGCGCTGGACGCGGCGCGCCTGGCCGGGGCCGATGAACAGCAGCAGAAGGCGGTGCTCGACCGCATCTGCGACGTGCTCAAGTCGATTCCGTCCTCGAGCACGCCGCCGCAGATTGGCGACCAGGTCCATCGGGTCGTGCGTGACGAGACTCCCGGCGGCGATCCGTATCTGAGCCTTAAGGAGGCGAGCACGGAGAAGGCACTGCGTCTCTATCCAAGAATGAAGGAGCTCATGGCTGAAGCCGATGATCCCCTGGATGTGGGGATCCGCCTCAGCATTGCCGGCAACATCATGGATGCGGGTCCCAACCGGGACTACGACCTATGGGATACGGTAGAGCGAGTGCTGGCCCAGCCATTCGCTGTGGGCGACGGTCCAGCGTTGCGTGAGGCCCTCAGTGGAACGGGTCGTGTCTTGTTCCTGGGCGACAATGCCGGGGAGACGGTCTTCGACCGGGTGCTGATCGAATCGTTCGATGTACCCGTAACCTACGCCGTCAAGGGGGGCCCCGCTCTCAACGATGCCACGCGGGATGACGCCGTGGCTGCCGGGCTGGACAACGTGGCGGACATCGTCGATACTGGGCTCGATGCGCCGGGCACCATCCTGGATCAATCGCTTGAGCGTACCTGCTCTAGTCATTTCCGGCGGCTGTATGACGAAGCCGAGCTGGTGATTGCCAAGGGACAGGCGAACTACGAGACCCTGAGCGAGGAAGGCCCAAAGGTGTTCTTCCTCTTGCAGGCGAAGTGCCCGATCATCGCTCGTGACGCGGGTGTACCGGTGGGCAGCATACTGGTCAAACGGGGAGAGGCGCGATAGGGAGGAGAGCTAGATGCCGGGATTCGATGGAACAGGGCCGCGAGGCGAAGGGCCGATGACCGGCCGCGGTGAGGGGGAGTGTGCAGTCGTTCTGCCTGATTCTGCGCCTGGCGCGTATGCAAACAGGGTTCTGCCCGGACCAATCCCGCCGCTGCGGAGCCGCCGGGCCCGCATGTGGGCCGGGCGATGGCTGCAGCGCAGGCGGCGCTGGGCAGGGCCCGGTCGCGGCTGGGGTCGGGGGCGGGGCCACAGACGATGGTAGCTGCCGGTTAGGTGGCAAGAGCAGAACGAAACAACACCTGAGGAGGTGAGTCAAGATGCCAGCAGGAGATGGAACTGGACCGAGAGGTATGGGACCAATGACGGGGCGCAGAGCCGGCTACTGCGCCGGCTACGACGCGCCGGGGTACGCCAGTCCGGTGCCCGGCCGGGGCTTCGGCATGGGCTGGGGCGGCGGCTGGGGACGTGGCCGCGGATGGCGCCACGCCTACTACGCCAGCGGCGTTCCGGGCTGGGCCCGCTACGGATACGGGCAGGCCTGGGGACCGCCGCCGGCTGCAGGGTTCGGACCCTCCGGAGCGCCGCCCACGCCGGAACAGGAGGCGGAGTTCCTGAGGTCGCAAGCTGAGATGCTGAAGGGAGAGCTGGACGCTATCAGCGAGCGCATGAAGGAACTGGAGAAGCAGGGCAAGAAGTAGGCGCAGCCTATGCCCGGGCGGGTGGGGCGGCTGCCAGAGCCAGGCACCCGCCTGCGGACTCGGATTGGCTGAGAACGGGAAGGACCCGTCCCGGCCGGTAGCGCTGCGGATACTCTGTAGGAGATAGGGGGCTGTCAGATGAAAGTAGCTGTGAGTTCGAATGGCGCCGGCCTGGATGCAGAGGCGAGCCCCGTGTTCGGGCGTTGCCCTACCTACGTCTTCGTAGATCCGGAATCGATGGAGGCGGAGAGCGTGGACAACCCAGCGATGAACGCTGCCGGCGGGGCTGGCATTCAGGCGGCGCAGTTCATCGTGGAGCGTGGAGCGGAGGCGGTGATCAGCGGAAACTTGGGGCCGAATGCCTTCGACGTCTTCGAATCGGCCGGCGTTCCCGTATACCTCTTCGGCGGAGGGTCCGTACGCCAGGCCATAGAGGCCCACAAAGGGGGCCAGCTCTCTCAGGCGGGCACCGCGAATGTGCAGGCACACGCCGGGATAGGGCGCGGGCGGGGAACGGGCCGAGGCATGGGGCGCGGCAGAGCCCGGCGCGTCTCTCCAGACCAGGCGCAAGCTGCGCCTGCGTCCCCAGAGGAAGAAATCGCCGCCCTGAAGGACATGGCGGCCGACCTGCGCAGCCAGCTGGCCGAAGTGACGGACCGGATGGACCGGCTTGAAGAGAGGGAGTAGGAACATGCGCGTAGCGGTGTCGGCAGACGACAGCAAGGGGCTGGATAGCGTGGTCAGCCCGCACTTCGGACGGTGTCCCTACTACGTGTTGGTGGATCTGGAAGGCGGCGAGGTGACCGAGGTCAGCGCCGTGCAGAACCCCTACTACGGGCAACACCAGCCGGGCCAAGTCCCTGGCTTCATCAACAGCCAGGGGGCGCAGGTGATGCTCGCCGGCGGCATGGGCAGGCGGGCCATTTCCTTCTTCCAGGAGTATGGGATTCAGGCGGCAACCGGAGCCAGCGGAACGGTGCGCCACGCCCTGGAGCAGTACCTGGGCGGCGCGCTGCAGGGCGCACAGCCCTGCAGCGAGAGCATTGCCCACGGCCGGGCGGAGGAGGCGGACGAGGGGGAGTATGAGGAAGACGAGGCCGGCCGCCTGCGAGAGGAAGTGGACACGCTGCAGCGCCAGCTGAAAGAGGCGGTGGAAAGGCTCAGCAGGCTGGAAGCGGACTAGAGCGGAGCGGCATGCGACCAGGGGGCAGGCGCCGGTTGGGCACAACGGCGACTAAGGCTGGATGACGCTGTATGAGCGGAGATCTCGATCGTTTCGTGGAAGAGCTTCAGCGGGAGATCGACGACGAGGCCCGGGCGATCTACTCGGCCAAGGTGATTGAGGAGTTCGATAGACCTGGCAACCTCGGTCGTATGGCGGAGCCAGACGTGCGCGGGCTCGTTCACGGCTGGTGCGGCGACACCATGGAGGTCTTTCTGCGCCTTGACGGCGAGGTGATTCGCGAGGCAACTTTCGTGACCGACGGCTGTGGCCCGAGCGTGGCCTGCGGCAGCGCGTTGACCAAGATGATACAGGGGATGTCGCTGGCGGAGGCGGGCGAGGTCCGGCCGGAAGACCTGCTCCGGGTGCTCGACGGGCTGCCCGACGAGAGCGCGCATTGCGCCGATCTGGCGGTGAGCACGCTGCACAACGCGCTTTTCAACTGGTCCGGAGCGGAGCGGCGGGGAGGAGAGGAGAAGAATCCCATTGACGGGTGAGAGCGACAAAGCGGTCGCGCAACGTGCTGGCAGACTGGTTGCGGGTGGATACCACTGAGCAGAGGCGATACTGCTCGCCGTTGGCGAGCACGCGCTGCCGAATTGGAGCATCGAGTGCATACGCCTGGCGACCGGCTTCGCCGGCGGTGTAGGCGAGAGCCAGGAGGAGATGTGCGGCGCCCTGAGCGGCGGCTTGATGGTCATCGGGGGGCTGCACGGCCGGACGAGCTTGAACGAGAGCGACCAGCCCGCCCTGAAGCTGGCCGGCCAGTACAGGAAGCGGTTTGTGGGAGAGTTCGGCCACAGCCAGTGCGGATTGCTGCGGGAGACGGTGGTCTATGGGCCAGGCGGCCTCGGATCGTGCGGCTCGCTCGTCGAGCGAGCGGCGGTGATTCTGCTCCAGCTGCTGGCGGAGGGTGGATGAGCTGCCGCCGCGCCGGGATGGCCGGATACGCATTGGGCTGCCTGTAGGCGTCTAGCTTGCCGCGGCCGCTACAACGGCAGATCGGGAATGAGCATGACCGGGTCAGCGAGGCAGAGGGGTGAGAGTGCGACGGGAGCAACCGGATACCTGGCCAGCCTTCGCAAATGTGTGGGGCACGATCTGCTGCTCGCCCCCGCTGCGGCGGCGTGTATCCGCGACGAGAGAGGCCGGATACTGCTCGTCCGCCGCAGCGACGGCGCGAGCCTGTGGGGATTCCCCGGCGGCGCGATTGAGCCTGGTGAGCGGGCCGACGAGGCGGCGGCTCGAGAGGTGCGTGAGGAGATCGGCCTAGAGGTCGAGCCGGTGGACCTGATAGGTATCTACTCAGGGCCCGAGTACATCTTCGCCTATCCGAACGGCGACCAGGTGCAGCCTGTAACCGTGCTCTTCGAGTGCAGCGTGGTAGGAGGCCGGCTGCAGCCGGATCAGCAGGAGATCGTGGGCTCGTGCTACGTCGGCCCGGACGACGAGCTGCCGCCCATGCGTGCCTGCTGCGTGGCCAAGGCACGGGATGCCTTCTCGTTCCAGGGCCGCTCGTTCTTCCGCTAGGACGTGGCAGGATTCGGTTACCAGGGAGACGCGGGCAATGGCAGAGAATCAGAGTCTCACCTTCGAGGACCGCTGCGTCATATCATGCGGAATGCTCCGGCCTGAGATCGAATACCTGGTCCGGAGCGGCTTCCTGGACGTGGGCCGCATTCTCTTCACCCCGCCGGGACTGCATGCACTGCCGGACAGGCTGGAGGAGTTCCTGGTGAGGAGAGTGGCGCAGGCCGGGGAGACCTGCTCGGGCGACAAGATCATCGTCGTCTATGGAAAGAAGTGCCACATCAGCATGGACGAACCGCTGAAACGGGTGGACTCGATACTGGCGCGTATCGACGAAGGCATAGTCAGGGTGCAGGGGGACTATGGCTACGACATGGTAGCCGGCATTGAGGATCGCCAGCGGATTAGCGGGGGAAGAGAAGACAGGGTGCTCTGGTTCACGCCGGGATGGCTGAGGAGCTGGAAGGTGGTCTATCAGAGGTACTTCGGCTGGGATAGGGCCGACGCGAACGCGAACTTCCCCGGCTTCTACGACAAGATCATCGTGCTGGACGGGCTCGGTCTTGCCGATGAGTATATGGCGGAGCACGCTGAGGAGATCCTGGAGCTCTTCGACTGGACAGGACTGGAGGTAGAGTTCCATCCGGTCACGCTTGACCGGTTCAAGGGGCTGCTGTCGGACAGCTTGTCGTCTGCAGCCAGGAAAGAGGGTTGATATGAGCGCCACAGCTGCGCAGGTGAGTCTCTATCCGCTGCGCCAGGCCTCCATCGGGCCTCCGATCCGCGAGGCGGTAAGCATCCTCCGCAAACACGGTCTCGAGGTACGGATGAGCGAGATGAACACCTTCGTCCGCGGAGAGGCAGAGACCGTCTTCACAGCCTTGCGGGAGGTGTACGATCGAGCCACGGAGAGCGGCGACATGGTGTTGTTGATAACCCTGACCAACGCCTGCCCATCGCCCGAGGATCTTCGAGTTGACCTTTAGCGCGGATAGAGCCGGCCGGTACGAATCCTGGTACGAGACGGAGCAGGGGCGCCGGGCGGACGAAGCGGAGAAGGCCGCGCTGGGATGGCTCCTCCGCGCCTTCCCTCAGCTGAGGAGCGTTCTTGAGATCGGATGCGGTACCGCTCACTTTACCCGCTGGCTGGCCGGCCAGCACCTAGCACCGATCGGCCTGGATCTCTCGTCGACCATGCTGGGGCAGGCCGGGCTGGTCGGCGGCGTGCAGCTGGTGCAGGGGGACGCCCGTAGTCTGCCCTTTGCCGATCGATCGTTCGACCTGGCGGCATTCGTGACGTCGATCGAGTTCCTGAACCGGCCGCGGGAGGCGCTCGTAGAGGCGCTGCGGGTGGCGCGGAGCGGCATCCTGCTGGGCGTTCTCAATCGCTGGAGCGTTCTCGGGCTGCGCAGGCGGCTGGCGGGGCTGTTCCGATCTACCGTCTATGACGGCGCACGCTTCTACGGGGTTGGGGAGCTGAAGAGGCTGTTGCGCTCGGTCGGTGAGGCAGGCGCGCGGGTTCTCTGGTGCACGACGCTCTACCCGGGCTGTGCACCCTGGGCGCAGAGTCGGCTGCCGTGGGGAGGTTTCATAGGAATGGCGCTGGTCGTTGCTGAAGATACGCGCGAGGCGGAACAATGAGTAGCCAGATGGCGTGGGTAGACGAACCCCGTTGCGTGGGATGTGGAACCTGCATGTCCGCGTGTCCTGTCGAAGCGATCACCGTGGCGGATGGGAAGGCTCGAGTGGACGATGGCTGCACCGGCTGCGGAGCCTGTGTCGATGTGTGTCCGGAAGGTGCTATTCAACTTGTGCTCCGGGGCGAACTGGTGACAGTGGCGGAGCCGTCTGTTCCGGCTGAGTACCGCCCGAGCTCACTGGCGGAGGGCGCTGGGCCGGTCGCTGTCGGGGCGGGCCTCGGCCTGCTGGCGAAGGCGGGGGCAGCCCTGGCCAGGGCAGTGTGGGGCTGGCTGAGCTCGCCGGGCACGGATACGGGCCAGGCTGGCGCCGAGGACCGCTCATACGCCGGGCTGGGCGACGGTGGAGGAAGCCGCCGGGCACGTCGCCGGCGGCGAGGCGGGAGAGGATAGGGGTTCGATGAGAGCCGAGAGATGGCTGTCGATAGGCCTATTCGTGCTCCTGGCGGCGGGGTGCGCTGCCTCGGACCGGTTACCGCCGGAGGGAACCGACGCTCCGGCGCCCACACGCCCTGAGGCAACGGTAACCTGTACGGCCGCTGGCGCGGCTCAGGACACGCCCACGCCCACTCTGGGAGAGGCTTCTCCCGGCGTCACGGTCACCATAGTGTACGACAACAACGTGGGCGACGAGCGTGTACAGACAGCTTGGGGCTTCTCCTGCCTGGTTCAGGGCACAGAGCAAGCCGTTCTGTTCGATACCGGGGGCGACAGTCCCACACTGTTGAGCAACATGCGTGTCTTGGGACTAGATCCCCACGAAGTCGACGTGGTCGTCATCTCCCACGTGCACGGCGATCACATCGGTGGACTGGCCGGTTTCCTGGAGGAGAATGGCGACGTGACGGTCTATCTACCCCAGTCCCTACCGCAGGCCACGAAGGACGCGACCAGCGACGCTGGGGCGCAGGTGGTCGAGGTAGGCGGCCCGGTGCAGATCTGCGAGCACGTCTACTCGACAGGCGAGATGGGCGAGGCGATCAGGGAGCAGTCGCTGATCGTGGAAACGTCAGAGGGCCTGGTGGTGATCACAGGCTGCGCCCACCCGGGCGTCGTAAGCATCGTGAGACGCGCCAAGGAACTGATGGGCCAGGACGTTCATCTCGTCCTCGGCGGCTTTCACCTGGGCAGCGCGAGCGAGGCGGAGATCGGAGCTATCGTCGATGCCTTCGTGCAGATGGGAGTGGATCAGGTGGCGCCTTGTCACTGCTCGGGTGACGCGGCCCGGAGCCTGTTCGGCGAAGCGTACAGGGATGATTGCATCCTCGCCGGCGCCGGCAGCCGACTGGAGATACCAGAATGAAGCTGCAGGTTGTCTACGACAACACGTCGCTCTCTCCGCGCCTGGTCTCGAAGTGGGGCTTTGCCTGCCTGGTGAACGACCACCTGCTGTTCGATACCGGCGGCGATGGACCGACTCTGTTGGCCAACATGGACGAGATGGGTATCGACCCGGCAGCGGTGGAGGCAGTCGTCCTTTCGCACGCTCACGGCGACCACACCGGAGGGCTGGCAGGGCTGCTGGGCATGGGGGTCCGTCCCACGGTCTACGTGCTCCCTTCCTTCCGCTCCCGCTTCAAGGCGGAGGTGGATTCGGTGACTGAGGTGGCTGAACTGGACGGGCCTGCGGAGATCAGGCCCGGGATGCACAGCACGGGGCCAGTGGGATCGCGCCCTGCCGAGCAGGCGCTGGCGGCGGAGAGCGGCGATGGGCTGGTCGTCGTGACCGGCTGCGCCCATCCCGGCGTGGTGGAGATGGTGCGCCGGGCGAAGGAGAGCGTGGACGGAGAGGTGGCCCTGGTGATTGGGGGCTTCCATCTCGGCGACGCCAGCAGAAGGCAGGTTGGCCGAGTCGGCGCCGGCCTGCGCAAGCTCGGCGTGCGGCGGATCGCTCCGTGCCACTGCACGGGGGACAAGGCAATCAGACTGCTTGCAGAGGAATACGGGGCGGACTGCCTCGAGGTTGGCGTGGGCCGAGTGATAACCTGGGCCTAGACTGAGGGGGTTGCCTGCAACGAGGGAGTAGATTGAATGCCGGTTTACGAGTACCGCTGTCTTGACTGCAAAGAGGAGTTCGAAGCCCTGGTGCGAGGCGAGCATGGAGCTAGCTGCCCACGGTGTGGAAGCAGTTCGCTGGAGAAGCTGCTCTCCGCCCCGATTGCGTTGAGCGGGCGGACGGCCCGGCAGGCGGGGCGTACCTGCTGCGGCCGAGAGGAGAGGTGCGATACGCCGCCCTGCTCCCAAGGGAATGGGTGCAGGCGAGCCTAGTGATAGGAGGTGATTTGCATGTTTGGAGGTCGTGGAGGTGGAGGTGGCCGCGGAGGCGGGAGTGGGCCCGGCCGGATGGGCGGTCCCAAGGCTGCTGGGCCGGGTGGCAAGTGCGTCTGCCCCAGCTGTGGGCACAAGGCGGATCACGTTGCCGGCCAGCCCTGCTACCAGAAGAAGTGCCCCAAGTGCGGCACGAAGATGGCCCGCGCATGAGCGGCTAGCCGGCGCTGTTCGTATGACGCATAGGCTGCCGATCCGCACAGAGAGCCTCACGCTTGACAGCATTCGCTGACTGGGTAGAATAGCGACTGCGATGCAATTGCAGTAAGGAGCTGTCAAATGTGGATAGTGCGATTCGCGCTTGTTGGCTCACTGTTCGTGTTCGTCCTTGTCGGCCGCCATGTCTTGAGGCACCGCACCCGGTACCAGAGGTGTCTTGAGAGCGGACCGTTCAACTACCTGCTCGTGATCGCGTATCAGCTTCTCTGCTACCTGGCAGTCGGCTTGCCATCCGAACCAGACAGAGGGTCGGAGGCAGCCTTCTTCACTGATCCTCTGGCGAGGACCGGGCTGTCGGTAGTTGGCCTGCTGCTGATTGCCTCGGCCGTTCTGGTGTACGTCATCGCCCTACGGCAGAGGAAGGTGCTCGGTGGTCAGGATGTCGAAGCGGGGCTTCTTGTGTCGGGTGCCTATCGCTTCTTCAGGCATCCGCTCTACACAGCTGTTGTGTGGATATCACTGGGCCTGCCTCTCGTGACGCGCAATGTGGACGGACTGATTGCGTTTCCCGCTGTCCTTCTGGCCAACGTTGCCCAGGCGGCAGTGGAAGAGAGCTGCGACGTTGGTGTGCGTTTTCGGGCCGAGTACAAGGAATACAGGAAGGGAACAAGGATGCTTGGGCCGGTGTGGCTCTGGGCAGGTCTGCTTGCGATCCTCCTGGCTCTGATGGGGGTCGCGTACCTGCCGTAGCCGGGAGGCGCGCTCTGCAAGGCCCTGTGGGGCGCTGCGCGCGTTCTGTGGCTGCGGTCTCTGGCGCGAGTTCTGGGATGACAAAGCAAAGGCAAATGAGCATCTGGGGCATCGGCCCCAAGCTCACGGTGGGCTCGCTTGTCTGCTTCGTCCTGGCGCTTGCCGCGCACTACGCCTGGTATCCGCTGTTCGTCATTCGAGGAATACCATACGCCGTCCTATCCGCATGCGGCCTGATCATGGTCTCTGCCGGCATCCCCTTGTGGGTAGCCGCCTCCAGGGAGGTAGATCGGGCGTTCGAAGCCGGTGAGCTGGCCACTCAGGGCGTCTGCGGCCTGTGCCGTCACCCGATCTACGGGGCTGCCACGTTCTTGGTCGTGCCCGGGATCCTTCTGTTCTTTCGCTCCTGGATCCTGCTCGCCGTGCCGGTGGCGATGTACGTCCTAGGCCGGTTCCTCGTCCAGCATGAGGAGGCGCACTTGCGGGAGGAGTTCGGGCAGCCCTATCTTGAGTATGCCGAGAGGGTCAATGCGCTTCTTCCCAGGTTCTGGCGGCTATACAGCACGATGTGGTATCCGGTCGACACCGGTCAGGTGGCGGAGCGCGTGTACGCGGTCCGGGTGCGGGACGTCAATGCGTTCATCTACACCGACGAAGAGGACACCGTTGCGATCGATGCCACCTATGCGGCTGCGCCTCTGCTTGAGGAGCTGAGGAGCCTCCGGATAGCGCCGCAATCAGTCACGCACGTCTTCCTGACTCACGCTGACCTGGATCATGCCGGTGGCCTGGACGCTTTTCCTAATGCTGAGGTGTACCTTTCCACGGACGAAGAGCAGATGATCGACGGGACAACCGCCAGGTTCTTGGGGCTATATCACTGCCCGGTGCTTTCACGCCAGTACCATCTGCTTGAGGCGGGCGAGATCGTTACGGTTGGCGCAATCGAGGTTCAGGCGATCAGCACGCCCGGACACACTCCTGGGTCGATGTCCTATCTGCTGAATGGCCGAGCGCTCTTCACGGGCGATACGCTTATCCTCCGAAACCGTCAAGCCCGCGCCTTCTATCGTCTCTTCAACAATGACACAGCCCTGCAGAAGCAGTCGATCAGGAAGCTGGGCTCCGCGCAAGGGATTGACCTGCTGTGTACGGCCCATACAGGGTGCACGCGAGACTACTCACGTGCGATGCGCAGCTGGCGGGGCGAAGCGCATGGTGCGTCCCTGGTGCGTGCCACACGGGATGCGGAGACGGGCGGAAAGGATTGGCGTCAGCAATGATCGTCACCGTTGCCAGCGGCAAGGGCGGCACCGGCAAGACGACCGTAGCCGTCAGTCTGGCACTGAGCCTGGCGGCGGCGGACGACTCGGTCACCCCGCTGCTGCTCGACTGCGACGTGGAGGAGCCGAACGCTGCTCTCTTCCTCGAGAAGCAGCTGCGGCCGCCGGCCGTACGGGAGCGGCGCGATGTAGGGCAGATGATTCCGCGGGTCGATCTGGACAAGTGCACCTACTGCGGGCGCTGCGCGGAGGTCTGCCAGTACAACGCTATCGCTGTAGCGGGCAAGAACGTACTTGTCTTCCCCGAGCTGTGTCACGGCTGTGGCAGCTGTACGCTCAATTGCCCCGAGCAAGCCATCAGTGAGGTGTTGGACGTGACGGGCACCGTGGAGCGCGTACAGGGAAGCGTGATCGAGTTTGGGCAGGGTACGATGAACGTGGGTGAGCCGATGGCCGTGCCCATCATTCGTCAACTGAAGGTGTGGGCCATCCCGCCCGCCGCGGGCAGACGGCCCGTCATCCTGGATGCGCCCCCCGGTACCGCGTGCCCGGTCGTTGAGAGCATGGCTGGAGCCGACTTCGTCCTGCTGGTCACCGAGCCGACGCCATTCGGCCTGCACGATCTGCGCATGGCCGTCCAGGTCGCTCGCGACGAGCTTGGCTTGCCGGTGGGCGTGGTGGTGAACCGGGATGGCGTGGGAGACCACGGCGTCGACGAGTACTGCGCTGGGGAGTCGATCCCCATTCTGATGCGCATCCCGCTCGATCGGCGCATCGCTGAGGCCTACTCGGAAGGCAAGCCGCTGGTAGACGTGCTGCCCCAGTACTGCGGGCGATTCGTCGAGCTCTGGGAGCGGATCGGCTTGCTCAAGACAGCAGACTAGCTGGGGAAGGAGGGTGGAGATGTGTCAGGCAAGGGTGTACCTGGGAGATGAGCTGATCGCTGAGGACGTCACCGGCCTGGAGCGGGCGGATGGGGGCGTGGTCCTGACCAAGTTCTTCGAAGAGCCCCGGCTGGTTGCCGGCGCCGTCCGCAAGATCGACTTTCTGAAACATCGAGTGCTGCTTCAGCGCATGGAAGAGGTGGGGGATGAGGGAGATCGATAAGCTTCGGGTGCTACTGCCTCACTGGATCGAGCACAATGGCGAGCACGCCGCTGAGTTCCGGGGTTGGGCTGAGCGGGCTGGTGCGGCGAAGGATGCGCTGCTGGACGCTGCACGCCTGCTAGAAGAGGCAAACGTGCGCCTGGGAGAGGCCCTGGAGGGATTGGGCGGCGCGCTTCAGCACGACCAGGACCACGAGCACCATCACAGCTGAGACATGTGCGCATGAGACAATTGGTTATTCTGAGCGGCAAGGGAGGCACCGGCAAGACGACGATCGCCGCTGCGCTGGCCCATCTGGCCTCCCAGAAGCTGCGCATCGTGCTGGCTGACGCGGACGTCGACGCTGCGAACCTGGAACTGGTGCTCGATCCGGCCAGGCAGGAGGAGCACGAGTTCAGAAGTGGGCAGGTGGCTGTGATCGACGCGGACAAGTGCGTCGCCTGCGGCACCTGCGAGAGTGTCTGCCGCTTCGGCGCGGCACGTGCTCCTGAAGAGCCGTTTGTGTACGCTTACCACGTGGATCCCGTGGCCTGCGAGGGGTGCGCCGCCTGCTACTACCAGTGCCCCGGGGAGGCGATCCGCATGGAGGAGCAGCAGGCCGGGCTCTGGTTTCGGTCCGAAACCCGCTTTGGCCCGCTCTTCCACGCTCACCTCTTCGCCGGGCAGGAGAACTCCGGCAAGCTGGTAACTCTGGTCAAGCAGCAGGGACGTCTGGTGGCGATCGACAGCGGCGCGGAGTTGCTCCTCGTCGACGGCCCGCCCGGCATCGGCTGCCCGGTCATCTCGGCCAGCGCCGGCGCGGACATGGCGCTGCTCGTCGTCGAGCCGACCGTCTCCGGTGCACACGACCTGGATCGCATTCTGGGCACCACCAACCACTTCGGTATCCGCTCCGTGGCGGTGATCAACAAGGCGGACTTGAACCCGGCTCGCTCAGACGAGATCGCGGCGTATTGCGCCGAGCACGGCGTCGAGGTGGTGGGACGGGTTCCCTACGACGACGTCGTCACCAAGGCGATGGTGCAGGGGCAGCCGGTGACTGATTTCGCGGATGGCCCTGTGAGCCACGCCCTGACCGATGTGTGGGAGCGGCTGCACGCTTTGCTGCTGGGCGGGGCTGGGGAATGAGCGATTCCGGAGCTTTGCTCGATGCTATCAGGGAGCGACTATCCGCAGTCGTCGATCCCGAAACCGGCGTGGATGTGGTGCGCATGCGGCTGATCGAGGAGCTTGCCGTGGACGACAGCGGTGTGGTGAGGTACACCTTCCGGCCCTCTTCCCCGTTGTGTCCCCTGGCAGTACGGCTGGCCCTCTCAATCCGAGAGGCGGTGGCCGGGGTGGAAGGCGTGACCAGCCAGCAGATCGAAGTGGCCGGCTATGTGGGGGCCGAGGAACTGAATGCTCTGCTGCGGGAGGAGGGGGCGTGATCGCCTTCGGGCCGGTCCCATCGAGGAGACTGGGTCGCAGCCTGGGGATCAACAACATACCGCCCAAGGTGTGTACCTACTCCTGCGTCTACTGCCAATTGGGCCGCACCGGCACGATGCAGCTGCAGAGGGGCGAGTTCTACCCACCACAGGACGTGGTGAGCAGCGTCAAGGGGAAGGTCGACGAGGCTGGCCAGGTTGGCGAGCCGATCGATTACCTGACCTTCGTCGCTGACGGCGAGCCGGCGCTGGACGTGAACCTGGGTCGCGCTATCGAGCAGCTCAAGCCTATGGGGATCAAGATAGCTGTGATCAGCAATGCCTCTCTCATCGCCCGCCCCGATGTGAGGCATGATCTGGCGAAAGCAGACTGGGTCTCCCTGAAGATCGACTCCGTGCATGAAGAAACCTGGCGCCGGATCAACCGGCCTCACGGCTCGCTGGAGCTGCCCTCGATTCTCGAGGGTGCTGTCGAGTTCAGCGCAGAGTTCGGGGGGCAGCTGGCGACGGAGACGATGCTCGTCCAGGGTATCAACGATGGGGCGGAGCGTATGGAGGAGGTGGCTGGCTTCCTGGCCCGCCTGAGGCCGAATGTCTCCTATCTATCCATCCCTATCAGGCCCCCGGCGGAGAAGTGGGTATCCCTGCCGGCCGAAGAGACGATCAACCGTGCCTGGCAGGTCCTGCGCGAGCGGGTTGACCGCGTGGAGTACCTGATCGGCTACGAGGGAGACGCCTTCGCCCTCACCGGTGACGTCGAGGACGATCTCTTGAGCATCACCTCGGTCCACCCAATGAGAGAGGATGCTGTACGAGAGTTCCTGGCCTCGGCCGGGGCGGACTGGGCAGTTGTGCGCCGGCTGCTCGATGAGGAGCGCCTGGTCGAGACCCCGTACAGGGGCCAGACGTTTTACTTGAGAAGCCTGTCCTGACTACTTGACGTGCCGTCAGGGCAGATCCTGGCTCGACAGCCACCAGGAGACCCCGTCCCCTGTTCGTTGCGGGGCAGGCGGTCTCCTTCTTTCTGCCTGCAGCACCGGCTCGGCTGCTCGACGCGTGCGGGCCGGCTTTGGTTGTAACGGGGGGTCGATTCGGGTATAATGACGGGCTGACCGGCCGCCGCCCAGTCGACGGCCGGGCCAATACTGATGCACGAGTTGTCCATAACCCAGAGCCTCTTGGATGTGGCCCTGCGCCACGCGGAGAAGGCGGAGGCGCAGCGAATCACCCGGCTCAATCTGGTGATCGGCGAGCTGGCCAGTATCGTCGACGAATCCGTGCAGTTCTGCTGGGACCTGGTCAGCAAGGGTACCATGGCTGAGGGAGCCGAGCTGAGCTTCGAGAGAGTGCCGGGGCGGCTGCGCTGTACGGGATGCGGTCGCGAATTCGCACTGGGGGGCCGGGAGTACGTCTGCCCGGACTGCGGACAGAGGCAGGTTGTGGCAGTTGGGGGCGACGATTTCAGGCTGGAGAGCATTGAGATAGAATGACCGGAGTAAGGCAGGTATCCGTTGTCGAGGATATCCTGAGCGCCAACGACCAGCTAGCTGCAGCGAACCGAGAGCGCTTTGACGCATCTGGTGTCTTCGCGATCAACGTGATGGCCTCTCCCGGAGCAGGCAAGACCAGCCTGATAGAGCGGACGATTCAGGCGCTGGGCGAAGAGCTGCGAATAGGCGCCGTCGATGGTGACATCGCCTCAACCGTGGACGCCGACCGCTTCGCTGCACTGAACGTGCCGGCGGTGCAGATCAACACTGGCGGGGCGTGCCACCTCGATGCGGTGATGCTCCAAGGGGCGCTTCCCCAGCTGGACCTTGGCGAAATCGATCTGCTGATCATCGAGAACGTTGGGAACCTGGTCTGCCCTGCGGCATTCGATCTGGGGGCGCACCGGAGCGTTCTCATCGCCAGCGTCCCCGAGGGCGATGACAAGCCGTACAAGTACCCCCCGATGTACCGCGGTGTCCATGCGCTCGTTCTGAATAAGATAGATGTCCTCGCGGCCTTCGACTTCGACATCGACTACTTCCGCCGCGGTGCGGAGGCGCTCAACCCCGGCCTGGCCTTCTTGCCGGTCTCCTGCAAGACGGGCGAGGGGCTCGATGGGTGGTTGACCTGGCTGCGAGGTGAGGTGGCTGCCAATGTGTCTGGCAATCCCAGGCCGCGTGGTTGAGATCGATCAAACGGAGGCGCTGCTGCCGATGGGCCAGGTCGATTTCGGCGGGGTGAGGCGCCAGGTGTGCCTAGCTTACGTCCCTGAGGCGCAGGTCGGCGACTACGTACTGGTTCACGTCGGTTTCGCCATCAGCCGTCTGGACGAGAGGGATGCGGTGGAGCGGCTGGAACTGCTCGCCCAGAGCGGCGCGCTAGAGCCGAGGCCGGCCGGTAAGGCAGACAAACGGCGGCCGCAAGCAGTAGCGGAGGTACCGCGTTGACCTGCCAGGGAGCCACGTGCGGCGCAGGCTGTGGAGAGCCGGAGGGCCAGAGGAGGAAGCGAATGAAGCTCCGCGAGGTACTGGAGATCATCGAGGGCAAGCTGATATCGAAGGACGTCGACCTCGATCTAGAGATCGAGATGGGATGTGGCGCTGACCTGATGAGCGACGTTCTGGCCTTCACCCACGAAGGCACTCTCCTGCTCTCTGGTCTTACCAACCCCCAGGTGGTGCGGACGGCGGAGATGGCCGGCATAAGGGCTATCGTCTTCGTTCGGGCCAAGATCCCACCCCCCGAGACGGTCAGCCTGGCCGAGGAGAAGGGCATACCGCTGCTGGCATCCAAGTACACCATGTTCGAGACGAGCGGGCGACTCTACGGCGCCGGGCTGCCCAGCTGCGGCCTTTTCGAGCTGACGCTGCGCCAGTGGCGAGAGGCATTGGGAGACAAGAAGTAGGCCCGGCGCTCCTCTGCGGGCGCCCCATTGAGTACAGCGTGCCAGGAGCGAGATGGAAGACGGTTTGCGGGATATCGTAGTCGTGGGTGGAGGGCCGGCCGGCCTAACCGCCGCTATCTATGCTGCTCGGGATCGGCTGGACGTGCTGGTGTTGGAGAAGGGGCTCTGCGGGGGTCTTCCGGTGACCACAGAGGTGCTTGAGAACTACCCCGGGTTCCCGGACGGCGTTGACGGGCCGGAGCTGATGGAGAAGTTCAAAGCCCAGGCAGAGCGGTTTGGAGCGGAGGTGGCCGAGTTCAAGGAAGTGACCAGGGTTGCGCCGGCCAGCGGCTACCTGCGCGTCGAGGCGGGCGGCGAGGAGCACCAGGCGCGGGTGGTGATCATCGCTTCGGGCAGCGTGCCCAGGAAGCTGGGCATACCCGGAGAGAAGGAGTACACGGGCCGAGGGGTGTCCTATTGCGC
>Ga0307421_1000502_pt1 | contig 25207 bp, 17 predicted proteins | sample SalMarWE160270MG_FD_202163 | JGI IMG/M metagenome (GOLD analysis project Ga0307421, IMG submission 202163) | Salt marsh sediment microbial communities from the Plum Island Ecosystem LTER, Massachusetts, United States - WE1602-70 | ecosystem: Environmental > Aquatic > Marine > Intertidal zone >...
AGAAGCGTGTTTTCTCGAATGGTGATACGCCCACCATTATTTTTGAGCCAACAGGTCTGGCCTGGATTCCCATGGCCGTCTATCTCCGGGCTCGCCATCCAGAATGCCAAATGGTGAAAGCGAGGCTACAGAAGGTAGCTGCCCTCAGGAGATACCTTCGTAGCTATACCAAGAGTGACCGGGTAGACGGGCTCACGCTGGCCAAGATGCCTTTCATTGATGCCGAGCAATTGGATGAAGCCTATCTTCCGCCGACTGAGTATCATTCTCTTCAGCGGCTGACCCGCCAGCGGGAGCGTCTCATGAAGAGCATAACTGTTCGTAAGAACCGGATAGGCTCAATAATCAACGGGTATCTTCCTGACCTTCGAAAAGCCTTTTCCGATGAGTGGTCAGACCGGGCCAGGTTATTCTACCGGCAGCGGCTAAATCCTTTCACCGTGGTCCGTGATGGTAAAAGCGCCCTCGAAACCTTCCTGGTCAGTGTTAAGGCAAAGGGCGCCCAGACTGAATCCAATCGAGTGTATCAGGCCTGCCAGAAGCTGGCGGAGTTCTATGAGAAATCCAAGCCTGCTGGCATGATAGATGAGGACTTCTTTGATGACCTTCAGGAGGAGATAGCCTGCGAACTGAGGTTAATGGAAACAGAGGAAGCTGAGGTAGAAAGGGTATCGGGACGAATTGAGGAACTGTACCGACATCTTCATCCATCTGATCATCTGCGTACTATTCCCGGAATTGGAGTGAGAACAGCCCAGGTGTTTCTGGCCATAATTGGTGACCCACACCGTTTCCGCAGTCAATCTGCCTTCGCTAACTGGACGGGCGTCGTGCCCGGAGCCAGACAATCGGCCAACAGTGAGGGCAAGGGACTGAGGATGACCAAGGCAGGCCCCTCAATGATAAAGCGAGCTCTATTTCAAGCCGGGGATATTGCACGTAGGTATGACCCACAGCTTGCCGATCTCTATTACAGGGAGATGGTCCACCATGGCAAGACACACCTGCAAGCCATGGGAGCAGTGATGAGTCACCTGGGAGCTAGAATAATGGCGGTGCTGCGAGAGGGTAGACCATATGAGTTGCGAGATAGCCAGGGCAAACTGATAACAAAGAAGGAGGCTATGGAACTCATCCGGTCAGCGTATAAGGTACCTGAAGAAACAAGACAGGCTCGGCGGCATCGCAAATCTAATGTGGGGAGGCTTGCTAGTCGTGGAACACGCGAGGCAGCCAAAGCTCCTCAGTCCAGACATACTTCCACCTCCCCTGTAACAGTGTACTTGGCTGAAGATTAACAATCAATAGGTGAATTAATGGCTTGACATCAATTAGGAAATCTTTCTGTTACCTTTAGCGGATAACCAAGCTTGCAGTACAGGGAGTAATCACACTAATCCCCAAAAAGAAACTGATAGAAGTATCACTTCTGCAGGGCGGGAGGGTGGGAAGTAAAACGCCCTCTAAAAAGTCGGCGGCTCACCCCTCAAAAACTCTCCACGGTTGCACCTAAGAGGGCTAGAACCTATAATAGGCAGTCTGGAGGACACATATTGAGCTACCCCGATAAGATACTCCATCAGGTAACCAGGCCGGCCCGCTATACCGGCGGCGAGTGGAACTGCGTTATCAAAGACTGGGATAAGACCAGCCTCCGCTTTGCCCTGGGCTACCCCGATTTATACGAAATCGGCATGTCCAACATGGCCCTGCCCATCCTCTACAACATATTAAACAGCCAGCCCGATGTCCTCGCCGAAAGGTTCTTTGCCCCCTGGATAGATATGGAAGCCGCCCTGCGGGAAGCCGGCATCCCCCTGCTCACCCTGGAATCTAAACACCCGCTCAAAGACTTTGACGTCATCGGCTTCTCAATGGACTACGAGCTGGCCTACACCAACGTATTGAATATCTTAGACCTGGCGCAGGTTCCGGTGCTGGCTGCAGAAAGAGATGACAGCCACCCCATAGTCATTGCCGGCGGCAGCTGCTGCGTCAACCCCGAGCCCATGTCCGACTTTATCGACTTCTTCGTCATCGGCGAGGGGGAAGAAGTGCTGCCGGAGCTGGTCGACTGCCTGCGGCAGTGGAAGAAGACCGGAGCCGGCAAAAAAGAGTTATTACATCAAGTAGCTAAAATCCCCGGAGTATATGTGCCCCAGTTTTATGAGGTGGAATATGCCGCTGACGGCCTGGTCAAGAGCATTACCCCCACGGCGGCTGAGGCCAAAGCGGTTATTGAGCGGCGGATTGTGAGCAAGCTGCCGCCCCCGGTAACCCGCCCGGTAGTCCCCTATATAGAGGTCATCCACGACCGGGGCGCCGTCGAGATTCAGCGGGGCTGCACCCGGGGCTGCCGTTTCTGCCAGGCGGGGGTTATCTACCGCCCCCTGCGCCAGCGCCCCCAGCCGGAGGTAATAAAGGCGGTGGGGGAGCTGATTAACAACTGCGGCTACAACGAAATTTCCCTGGTCTCTCTAAGCTCCAGCGACTACCCCAAAATTGAGGAGCTGGTAGCCGGCCTGGCCAAAAACTATAAAAACCTGGCGCAGTCGCTACCCAGCCTGCGTATTGACAGCTTCTCGTTAAAGCTGATGGAATCTTTACCCTCGCGCCGCAAGACCGGCCTGACCTTTGCCCCGGAGGCGGGCAGCGAAAGGCTGCGCCGCATCATCAACAAGGGCATCAGCGAGGAGCAAATCCTGGAGACGGCGGCAGCCGCCTTCGCCCGGGGCTGGAGGAGCCTTAAATTATACTTCATGCTCGGCCTGCCCACCGAGACCACGGAAGATATTGAAGCTACTATTGAGCTGGTGGCCAAAATCCGGGCCGTCGGCAAGGGGACCAAGGGCGGCCCGCCCCAGGTTAGAATCAGCCTGTCCACCTTTATCCCCAAGCCCCACACCCCCTTCCAGTGGGTGGCCCAGGCAAGCGCAGAGCAACTAAACGCTAAGCACGAACTACTAAAAACTGGGCTGCGCCGCAAGGGGAGCCACCTCTCCTGGGCCGACCCCAGAATCAGTTTGCTGGAGGCGGTCCTATCGCGGGGGGACCGCAGAATCGGCAGGGTTATTTACCAGGCCTGGAAATCGGGCTCGGCCTTTGACGCCTGGGACGAACGCTTCAACTACCAGAACTGGCTGGACGCCTTTGCCAAAAGCGGGCTGGAACCCGGCTTTTACGCCCACCGCGAGCGCTCTTTAGACGAGTTTTTGCCCTGGTCTCATATTGACGTCGGGGTAAGCCCGGCCTTCCTCAAGCGGGAATACCAGCGCTCTATCAAAGGTGAGGAAACCCCGGACTGCCGCCTACAATCATGCAATGCCTGCGGGCTGGAACGCTGGCAAAAGGACTGCCAGCAGAAGCTAGAAGGTTGAGCCGCCGTCAACGATAATAGTCTGCCCGGTGATGTAGCTGGAGGCATCGGCGGCCAAAAACAGCACCGCCCCCATTATGTCCTCGGTCTCAGCCAGCCGCCCCACTGGTATCCCGGACTCAATCTGCTTCAGCGCTTCAGGATCGCTCCACAACGGCTGGCTGAATTTTGTCTTAACGATGTAGGGGGCAACGGCGTTAGCCCGGATATTATACTGCCCCAGCTCCACCGCCAGCACTTTAGTAAGCATAATCACCCCCGCCTTGGCTATGCAGTAGGCGCCCATCTCGGCATCCGCCTTCAGCCCCGCCGTAGAGGCCATATTGATGATATTACCCCGCTTCTGGGAAACCATTTGTTTGCCTGCCGCCTGGGAGCAGAGGTAGAACCCTTTAAGATCGGTATCAATAACCCGGTCCCAGCCGTCTTCGCCAAGCTCAAGCAGCGGCGCCCTGATATTGGTGGCGGCGTTGTTAACCAGTATATCTACAGCGCCCAACTCATCGGCTGCCTTCCGGACGAAATTATCTACGTCTGCCTTCTTGGTAATATCGGCTTTAACCACCAGAGAACGCCGCCCCAGCTTTTTAGCTTCATCGGCGACGGCCTCAAGCTGGCCGTCATCAATAGTGCGGTCGCAGAGGGCAATATCAGCCCCGGCCCCGGCCAGAGCCAGGGCGATAGCTTTGCCGAGGCCCCGCCTCCCCCCGGTGACCACGGCCACCTTTCCGGACAGGGAGTAAGAGTCCACTATTTAGCCTCCTTCTCAAAGCAGGTGATAGCCACCACCCGGTCGCCGGCGTCGAGCTCCTGCAGCTTTACCCCCTGGGTGCTCCGCCCCTGGACGGTAATGCCCTGGCGGGGGTCTTTCTCCTTCACCGGCGTCTGGATAACGATGCCCTCCGCCGAGATAATCATTACCTGCTGCTCAAAAGAGACCACCTCGGAGGCGGCAACTTTATCTGATTTTTCGGTAAGCTTAAAGGTCCTCACCCCACCCCCGGCCCGGTGCTGGCGGGGATAGTCGCCCACCGGGGTCAGCTTGCCGTAGCCACCGCCGGTAACGGTCAAAACATAGCCGTCAGGACGCATAATATCCATACCCACCACCCGGTCGTCGGCGCCCAGGCGGACGCCGCGCACCCCACCGCTGGTTCGGCTGACCGCCCTCAACTCGGAGACGGCAAACCGGATGGACTGCCCCCCCTCGGTGGCCAGCAGGACATCGTCCTTGTCGGTAGCCAAGCGGGCGGCCACCAGCTCGTCTCCCGGCTCCAGATCCATAGCGATAAGCCCGCTTGAGCGCACGGCGGCGAATTTGTCCACCATCGTCTTTTTAATCTCGCCGCCGCTGGTAGCCATCAACAGGTAGGCACCGGGCTTGAAATTAGGCAGGGCCACCATAGCCGTCACCCGTTCGTTCTCGGTGATGGAAAAGAGATTAACCAGAGCGGTGCCCTTAGCCGTCCGGGTGCTGTCGGCGGGAATCTCGTAGCACTTAAGATGGAAGACCCGCCCCCGGTTGGTGAAGAAGAACAGGTTATCATGGGTATCGGCCACCACCAGCAGCCTTACCGCATCCGCCTCCCGGGTAACCATGCCGATGATGCCCTTGCCGCCGCGGTGCTGCGAGCGGTAGCTGCGGGAGGGCACCCGCTTGACGAAGCCGCGCTTGCTTAAGGTCACCACCACCCGCTGGTGGGGGATAAGGTCTTCCTCGCGGAATTCGGTTATCTCCTCCTCGCTTATCTCGGTGCGCCTCTCGTCGCCAAACTTGGTTTTAAGCTCGCCAACCTCCTCGTTTATCAGGGCCAGTACCCTCCTGGGGGTAGACAGCAGGTCTTCCAGGTAGGAGATAGTCTTTAGCAATTCGGCGTACTCATCGAGGAGCTTTTTCCTCTCCAGGTTGGCCAGCCGGCGCAGCTGCATATCGAGGATAGCCTGCGCCTGCACCTGAGATAAGCCAAAGCCGCTCATCAGGTCGCGGCGGGCGGTCTCGGCCGTGGCCGCCTTCTTGATGGTGGCAATAATCTTGTCTATATTATCCAGGGCAATCTTCAAGCCCTCCAGGATGTGAGCCCGGGCCCTGGCCACTTTCAACTCGAATTTAGAGCGCCGGGTGATAACCTGGCGGCGGAAATCAATAAAATACTGCAGCGCCTCCTTAAGGCTGATAACGCGGGGCTGCCCGTCAACCAGGGCCAGCATGTTAACGAAGAAGGAAGACTGCATGGCGGTGTATTTATAGAGGTTATTGAGCACCTGCCTGGGCTGGGCTTCCCGCTTAAGCTCAATGACGATACGCATACCCTGGCGGTCGGACTCATCCCTCAACCCGCTGATGCCCTCCACCTTCCGAGCTTTGACCAGGTCGGCAATCCGCTCCACCAGGGCCGCCTTATTGGTCTGGTAGGGCAACTCGGTGACCAGGATGCGGTGCCGCCCCACCTCGCCGCCGTCACCCACCACCACTTTGGCCCGGACCACCACCTTGCCGTGGCCGGTAGCGTAGGCGTTCTTAATCCCCTCCCCTCCCAGTATAATACCGGCAGTGGGGAAGTCGGGCCCCTTGACGAACCGGGTAAGATCGTCAATGGTGGCATCGGGGTTATCGATAAGATAAGCGATAGCGTCGCAGACCTCGGTTAAATTATGCGGGGGGATGCTGGTGGCCATGCCCACGGCGATGCCGGCGCTGCCGTTGACCAGCAGGTTGGGCAGCTTAGTGGGCAGCACCGATGGCTCTTTCAGGCTGTCATCAAAGTTGGGCAGGAAGTTGACTGTGTCTTTGTCGATATCAACCAGCATCTGCTCGGAGATAGCCGCCAGGCGGGCCTCGGTATAGCGCATCGCCGCCGGCGGGTCGTTATCAACACTGCCGAAGTTGCCCTGCCCGTCAACGAGGACATAGCGCATGGAGAAGCTCTGGGCCATACGCACCATGGCCTCATAAATAGGAGAGTCGCCGTGAGGGTGATATTTACCCATCACCTCCCCGACGATACGAGCGCTCTTCTTGTGGGAACTGGGCGGCACCAGCCCCAGCTCAGCCATGGCGTAGAGAATACGGCGCTGTACCGGTTTTAAGCCGTCCCGCACGTCGGGCAGGGCGCGGGAAACGATAACGCTCATGGCGTAATCGAGGTAGGAGCTGCTCATCTCCTCTTCTATATTTACCGGTCTGGTATTACCTAACACCATAGCTGGTTAAAACCTCCTAATCCTGTTTGCCCCCACCCCCGCTATCGGTCTCCGCCGAATCCTCGGCCTGGGTTTCAATATTCTCCAACTCACGCCTCAGCATCTTGTCGCTCAAGTAGGGCCGCAGGCTCTCGCCACCCTTGGGAGGGAAAGAAAGCTGCCCGGCCATAGAGGGATCCTGGTAGGTCTCCCGGATAATGACCAGCACCCGGTCCTCAGCAGCGCTGACGATAGCGGCGGCGTACTGGTTACCCCCCTCCATCAGCTTGACCAGCCGCTGGGCATGCCTGAGCTCAACCTGCCCCAGGTACTCACCGCGGGCGTTTTCCACGGTCAAGCCGGAACCGCCCACCTTCAGGTATGCCTTATTGCCGGCGGCCATCCTGGCCAGTACCCCAGGCGGTGCCAGCCGATAGAGGCTAACCACACCTGCCTTACCGGTCTCTTCGATAAAATACTGGGGCTCGGCCCGGTCGGAACCAGCCTCCGAACCCGCCCCCTCCCCCAGATAGGGCAAGCGGCGCAGGTTCTTCTGGGCAATGACATTATAGGGGTCAATCTCAATAGCCCGCTCGTAGGCTTCCTTGGCCTGGGGGTAATCCCCCAGCTCGATGTAGGCCCTACCCAAACGGTTATAGGCATCCACATCATGGGGAAAGCTGGCTATTATCTCCTGGTTGGCCGCTACCGCCTCCCGCCACCGCCCCTGCATGGCCAGGGCAATAGCCTGCTTGCTGCGCTGCCGCCTCAGCCTTGCCTGTTCCTCTTCCTGATAAGCCATCCGGATCCTCTGAAATTAGCCCAGAATATAGTATTTTAACCCAGACGCGGCGGCAAGACAAGCAATTTCACGAACAAGGCAAAACTATTTCACCAGATGGCTAAATTATTCTTCCAACTCGAAGGCGCGGTGCAGGGCTTTGACGGCGTCTTTAACCCTGTCCTCAGCGATGATACAGGTGATTCTTATCTCCGAGGTGGAGATAAGCTGGATGTTAATCCCCTGTTCACTGAGGGCGGAAAACATCCGGGCGGCAAAACCGGGGGTATTCTGCATGCCGGTGCCGATAATGCTGACCTTACCCAAACCGGCGTCGCTGAGGCATTCACCGGCGCCGATTGACCGGGCTATGGGTTTCACCTTCTCCATAGCCTTACTCAGCTGGCTTTTAGCTATGGTGAAGGTCAAATCGGTGATATTATTGATACTGGCGTTTTGAACGATGGTATCTATACTGATATTGGCTTTGGCCAGGGGCTCGAAGATAGCGGCGGCGACACCAGGCTGGTCGGGCACGCCGACTATGGTTATCTTGGCCACATCCAGGTCATGAGCGATACTGGTTACCTTATTGCGCACTTCCATAGCTTCCCCTCCATGAATTAGTGTACCGGGACTATCGGTAAAGCTGGAGGCGACCAGGATGGGCATGTTGAACAGCTCGCCCAGCTCCACCGCCCGGGGGTGCATCACCTTGGCCCCGTAGCTGGCCAGCTCCAGCATCTCCTCGTAGCCGATCTCGGCCAGCTTTTTCGCTTCGGGGACGATTCTAGGGTCGGCAGTATAGACCCCTTCGACATCGGTGTATATCTGGCAGACCTCAGCCCCCAGGCTCACCGCCAGGGCTACGGCGGTGGTATCGGAGCCGCCCCGCCCCAGGGTGGTGGTGTCCATCTCCTCGGTAACCCCCTGGAAGCCGGCCACGATGACGATGCGCCCCTTGTCCAGCTCCCCGACTATCCTCACCGGGTCAACCCCCACAATGCGGGCCCGGCTGTAAACGGCGTCGGTCCTTATCCCGGCTTGGGCACCGGAGAGGCTGATGGCCTCGTAGCCCATCGTCCTGAGCGCCATAGCCAGCAGGGTGCTGGAGACAATCTCGCCGGTGGAGAGCAGCACGTCGAACTCGCGCTCGCTGGGCTGGTCGGTAACCGAATAGGCCAGCTCTACCAACTCGTCGGTGGTGTCCCCCATCGCCGAGACGACGGCCACCACCTCGTTGCCCTTATCTTTGGCAGCGGCGATGCGTTTAGCCACGTTCTTTATCTTCTCAGCGTCTCCCACCGAGCTGCCGCCGTATTTTTGTACAACTATAGCCATTAACTTTTATCCCACCAGCCTTTTCATAATATTATACCCATCCTCAATAAAAAGACCAGTCCTTTCGGCCTCAATTTCGCTAAAACTCTTGGCCCCGTTGGGCTTAAAGCCCTCCCCCCACAGCAGAAACGGCACCGGCTCCGGGCTGTGGGTCTGGGTCTTTATCGGGGTGGGGTGGTCGGGCATAACCAAAAGCCGCAGGTTGCCCGCCGAACGCAGGCGGCCTACAACCTCACTATCTATCCGGTGGATAGCTTCAATCTTATCGTCAACCGAGCCGGCGTGGGCCGCCTCATCGGGCGCTTCAATATGAATAACCGCCAAGTCACTTTCCTCAAGCGCTTCCAATGCTCCCTCAGCCTGAGCGGCAAAGTCGTTGTCCAAGCCGTCGGTCACCCCGTCTATATCCAGCACCTCCATATCCACCATCTTGGCCAGACCTTTGAGCAGGTCAACCCCGGAGGTGAGGACGGCGCTTAAGCCGTAGACCTCGTCGAAGGGGGGCATCTCCGGCAGCTGGCCGCTCCCCCAGAAGAGCCATATGGTGGTGGCCGGGATGTCGCCGCGCGACCGCCGCTTCTCGTTCACCGGGTGGTAGCGAAACACCGTCTCCGAATGCCCCATCAGGTCGCGCAGGATCTGGCTGCCCTTACCCCCGGGCAGAAACTTATTTACGGCTTTATCGGGGATATCGTGGGGCGGGGTGCAGTTAGCCGATAGAGCGTCCTCATGGCCTTTTAGCTTTAAGATATGCCGGTAGCTGACGCCGGGATAGAAGCGGATATTATCGGCGTCCAGGCTCTCGTTCAGGGCGCCGATAAGCTTTCTGGCCTCTCCGGTACTGATGTAGCCGGCGCTGTAGCTCCACATCCTGCCGTCACGGATAGCCACCAGGTTACAGCGGAAAACGACCTCCCCCTCCCCGATAGGAATTTTCATGGCTTTGGCCTCGATGGCGCTCCGCCCCTTGTAGTAGACCTTGGGGTCGTAGCCCAGCACCGACATGCAGGCGCAGGCACTGGAAGGCTCCATACCCGGCGGCACGGTGCGCACCAGCCCCACCTCTCCCTCCTCGGCCATGGCATCGAGGTTGGGGGTAAAAGCCAGCTCCAGGCAGGTCTTGCCTCCCCGCCTGGGTATTGGCAGGCCGGCGGCGCCGTCAATTATTAATACGCAGTGTTTCATTCTAAAGAAAACCCCCTATAAAAATCAGGTGATTTCCCCCTTTGCAATCAAAACTAATTTTCCCTATAATATTACCCGCGGGGCGTAGCGCAGTCCGGTTAGCGCGCAGCGTTCGGGACGCTGAGGTCGGTGGTTCAAATCCACTCGCCCCGATTTCTTTGCGGCCTTTTTGCCGCTGATTGACGTTCATTATAGCACAAAAAGAAATATAGAAGGAGGAATTGTGCATGTCTGAAAAAATAGCTAATCCGGGGGCTCTGGGACTGGGGGGGTTCGCCCTGACCACGTTCCTGCTGAGCTTTATCAACGCGGGTATCCTCGACCCGGAAAACCTCGGTGTCGTCCTGGGAATGGCCTTCTTCTACGGGGGACTGGCTCAGGTGCTGGCCGGGATGTGGGAGTTTAAGACCGGGAACATCTTCGGGGCGACCTGCTTCACCTCTTTCGGCTCATTCTGGCTGGGGCTGGCACTGATGAAAGTCCTGGAGGCGGCGGGTATAATAGCCACCGTTCCGCCGGCCGGGTTGGCTGTTTTCCTGGTTGCCTGGGGTCTGTTCACCCTATACGCCACCTTTGCCGCCATAAAGGCGCCCAAAGGGCTCTTAGCCCTTTTCATCGCTCTAACCATTACCTTCTTTTTGCTGGCGGCGGGCGAATTCAGCACCGGCTTTAAGCTGGCCGGAGGCTACCTGGGGATTCTGGTGGCTTTAATCGCCTGGTATGACTCAGCGGCGATATTGATAAATGATATGTACGACCGGAAGGTCTTACCGTTTTAATTGATAGGGGAAGAGTATTAATAAAAAAGAGGGGCTAACGCCCCTCTTAAACTCCCCTTATATTACCCCTATTCCACCCTCTTCTTGGCCTCTTCCCAGAGGACGTTCTGCTCATCAAAGGAAAGGTCACCTAAATTTACCCCCCGCTTACGGCAGGCGTCCTCCATATAGGTAAAGCGCTCATAGAAGCGCTTATTGGCCTCCCGCAGCGCCGTTTCCAAGTCTATCCCCATCCGGCGGCCGATATTAGCCAGGGTAAAGAGCATGTCGCCGAACTCCTCAGCCTTCTCCTTCTCGGTCCCGGCCCGGCGGAACTCACCGACCTCCTCGGCCAGCTTGTCGATAACGCCGTCGTCGTCCTCCCAGTCAAAACCAAGATAAGCCGCCCGCCGCTGAACCTCCTGGCTGTAGCCCAGGGCCGGCATCGGCTTGGGCACGCTCTCCAGGATGGATGCGTCCGGGTCTCTCTCCTCCCCTTTAAGCTCCTCCCAATTGAGCGCCACCTCCTCAGCATCCTTTACTTTCTTTGAGCCGAAGACATGGGGGTGGCGGTGGATGAGCTTGGTGTTGATGTTCTCTACCACCTCCCCCAGCCCGAACTCCCCGGCTTCGCTGGCAATCTGGGCGTGGAGCACAATCTGCATCAGCAGGTCGCCCAGCTCGTCACGGAGCTGGGCTGAATCCCCCTCGTCCAGCGCTTCCAGCACCTCGTAGCACTCGGCCAGCAGGTTCTTTCGCAGGGAGGCGTGGGTCTGCTTCCGGTCCCAGGGGCAGCCGTCGGGCGCTCTTAATCTGGCGATAATATCAACTAAAGCCGAAAACCGGCTCAAATCCTCAGGCAAAGACAAACAAGCCTCCTTTTTAACCGGATGGCAGCACCACTCCCAGGAAATCCCGCTGCCCCCGCCAAAACTCGGCAGCAGACATGGCTTTCTTCCCCTCCAACTGGACTTTGGAGACAGCCAGAATCCCATCGCCGGTGCCAACGCCAAAGCCAGCTTTTGAGCCCACTGCTACCACCTCCCCCGCTTTAGCGGTGCCCCCCTCCTCCGGCGGCCCCGCCTCTATTATCTTGAGGCTCTTACCCCGCCACCGCGTATAGCAGCCCGGCCAGGGGTTAAAGGCCCGCACCCGCCGCCAGACATCTACCGCCGGCAGACGCCAGTCAATCTCCCCCTCTTCTTTAGTGATTGGGCCGCAGTGGGTCGCCTCAGTCTCATTCTGGGGCCGAGGGGTAAGCTCTCCCCGGCTCCAGCCCACCAGAACCTCCCCCAGCAGCCGGGCCCCCAGCCAGGAGAGCTTGGCGGTAAGCGAGCCGGTGGTATCCCGGGGAGAAACGGGAATCTGGGCTCTAGCCAGCACCGGCCCGGTATCCAGCCCCTCGTCCATCAACATAATACTGACGCCGCTAAAATCGTCGCCGGCCAGGATGGCCGAGGCCACCGGCGAGGCCCCCCGGAAACGGGGCAACAGCGAGGGGTGAATATTTAGGCAGCCCAACCTGGGCAGATCCAGCACCGGTTTAGGCAGAATCTGCCCGAAGGCGGCCACCACGATAACATCGGGCTTAAAGCCCCCAAGCCGCTTCACCACCCCGGCTGCCTTCAGGCTGGCCGGCTGCACTACCGTCAGCCCCCGGGCCTGGGCAATCTGTTTTACCGGGGAAGCCACCAGACCCCGCCCCCTCCCCGCCGGCCGGTCCGGCTGGGTATAGACCGCCGCCACCTGATATCTATCCAGCAGCAGGTCCTCCAGAGGGGGGACGGCAAACTGGGGGCTACCCATAAAAACAAGGCGCATTTTTTCCTCCCGGCACTAGAATTTTAACACCAAAAATTTTTAGCAACAAGTTTTCCTTTTTGTATCTATCCCCCCGATATCGGCCAAAAAAACAAGCCAGACGGAGCTAACAAGGGCATTCACCCCCCCCTAGCCCTCCAAAACCAGCCCCAAAAAGCTTGCCATCCCCCAAACCACCCATTATCCTAATTACCAGTCCTCTAATTCACTTCCCCCGATAGACCGCCTGGTCAACTTTGGCTCTGGTTTTCGTCGCTTGAATAAAGATAGGAGTTAGCAAGAAGGAGTATATGGAAACCAGGCCGGCACAAGAAATCTGGGAAACTGCCCTGGGCGAACTGCAACTTCAGGTAACCAAGACCAACTACCGCACCTGGCTGGAAAAGACCACCGGCTTCAGCTTTGAGGCTAACCGCTTCGTAGTCGGGGTCCCCAATACCTTCGTCGCCGAGTATCTATCCCGGAACCAGCGCTCCCTGATCGAAAAGACGCTCATCGGGCTTATCCACCCCGGTATCGAGGTCCATTTTGAGGTAACCCCGGCACGGGAAAAGGCGGGCAAGGCCTCAGCCCATCCCGGCGGCAACGACAAATATACCTTTGATAACTTCGTGGTCAGCCAAGGCAACCGCCTGGCCTACACCGCCGCCCGGAGCGTCGCCGAAAACCCGGGCGCCAGCTACAATCCGCTCTTCATCTACGGCGGGGTGGGCCTGGGCAAGAGCCACCTCATGCAGGCCATCTACCACCTGGCGCAAGAGGAAAACATCAAGGCGCTCTATGTCAGCGCCGAGCAATTCACCAACGAGTTCGTCGGCGCCCTCCAGGCCAGGAGCACCGCCGAGTTCCGCCATAAGTACCGCCATGTTGATATGTTGTTGATAGATGACATCCAATTCCTGGTCGGCAAGGAGCAGACCGAAGAGAGCTTCTTCCACACCTTCAACGAGCTGCATAACACCAACCGCCAGATTGTCCTGGCCAGCGACCGCCCCCCCAAGTCCCTGCCCGACATGGGCGACCGCCTCTGCTCCCGCTTCGAGTGGGGGCTTATCGCCGATATCCAACCGCCCGATTTTGACACCCGTCTGGCCATCTTAAAAGCCAAGGCCAAGCAGCAGGAGGTAGAGGTAGCCCTGGGGGTGCTGGAGTTCATCGCCCAGCGCATCCAGCAGAACATCAGGGAGCTGGAAGGTTCGCTGAACCGGGCGGTGGCCTACGCCAAGCTCTTCGGCGCCATCCTCACCCCGGAGCTGGCGGCCCGGGCGGTGCAGGGCATCACCCCCAGCAGTAACCAGACCACCCTCGACCCGGAGATGGTGATGAAGGTGGTCGCCGAACGCTTCAAGCTCACCCCGGCCGACCTGACCGGCCGCAGGCGAGACCGGGCCACCTCTCTAGCCCGGCAGGTAGGTATGTACCTGCTCAAAGAGGGCTCAAGCTGCTCGCTGGCCCAGATAGGGCTGGAGTTCGGCAACCGCGACCACGCCACCGTTATCCACGCCTGCCGCAAGATATCCGGCGACATGGCTAACGACCCCTACCTGCAGCGCCAGGTGCTCGACATTCAAAAAAAGCTTCAGCACCCACCCCGGTCCCGCCGTTAGCCAGACCGGACCTTTCCACCGCAAACCACCGTCTATAAACAAGCAGCCAACAGGGCCAGCGTCGATGACGTTGCAAAACCGCCCCTTTTTGTGGATAAGTCAAAACAAAACAGCCTGGTATTTCGCCCCTTTTACACACAACCGGACGGTCCGCCTAGCCATCAGGTAGCTAAAGGTATTATAATTAGTGCTGTTGACATAGACCTAAGTTATAAAGTATAGGACACTTAATAACTAATAAAGAATAACAAAATTGTTGATAAAGCAGAAAAGCAATGATTGACAAAGTTGAGATAACGGTTAAGCCCGGCGATGGGGGCAACGGCGTGGTCAGCTTCCGTCACGAGAAGTTTGTTCCCTTTGGCGGCCCTGATGGTGGTGACGGCGGCGATGGCGGTAGTGTAGTGGTGCTGGCTGACGAAGAGGTTACCAGCCTGAGGTCTTTCCGGCGGAAGAGATACTATAAAGCCGGCCGGGGCAGGGACGGGTCCGGCAAGAAGAAGTATGGGAAAAAAGGGGAAGACTTGGTATTAGCCGTGCCGGCGGGGACGGTGGTTAGCTGTTCGCCGGAAGGCGGTGACACCCTTATCACCGATTTGGAACGGCCGGGACAGTCGGTGGTGGCGGCTAAGGGTGGCCGGGGAGGTAAGGGTAATACCCATTTCGCCACCTCGACCAACCGGGCGCCGCAGATTGCCCAGCCGGGGGAGTTGTGTGAGGAGCTAGACATCATCCTGGAGCTCAAGCTCATCGCTGATGTCGGCCTTATCGGCTACCCCAACGCGGGCAAGTCAACTCTGCTGTCGGCGGTCTCCGCGGCCAGGCCCAAAATAGCCAGTTATCCCTTCACCACCCGCGAACCGGCTTTGGGCATGGTCGAGGTCGGCCCCAAGAGCTTTATCATGGCCGAAATTCCGGGGCTGATTGAGGACGCCCACCTGGGCCGGGGGCTGGGGCACGACTTTCTGCGCCATATTGAGCGCACCCGGGTGCTCATCCACCTGGTCGACGGCAGCTCAGAGTCGCCGGCGGCTGATATGGCCCAGGTAAACACCGAGCTCAGCCTGTTTAACCCGGCGCTGGGCAAGAAGCCGCAGCTGGTGGCGGTGAACAAGATTGACCTGCCCCAGGTCGAGGCCCGGCTGGCCGAGATAGCGGCCAGCTTTAGTGCCGTCGGCACTGATGTCTTTTTCGTCTCGGCGGCCAGCGGCCGGGGACTCCCCGAGCTGATGGCCGAAACAATGGATTTACTCCAGTCAATCCCGCAGACCAAGGCTGGCGGTAAGGCGCCGAAGAAGGTCTTTCGCCCCCAGCCCAGGCCCAATTGGAGGCAGAAATGAATATCGGCGTACTGGGGGGAACCTTTGACCCCATCCATATGGGGCACCTGATTATCGCCGAGGAGGTGCGCGCCCGGCTGGATTTAAGCGAAGTCCTCTTCGTGCCGGCGGGCCAGCCCTGGCTCAAGCTTAATAACGCCAACGCCATCTCGCCGCCCGAGCACCGGGTGGAGATGGTGCGCCTGGCTATCGCCGATGAGCCTGCTTTCAAGCTGTCGACTATGGAGATAGATAGACCCGGCCCCTCCTACACGGTGGACACCATAGCTGAACTCCGCAATCAAATTGGGGCTGGTGATAAGCCGTTCTTTATTCTGGGCTGGGACAATTTAAACCAGCTGCCCCGGTGGCACCAGCCGTCACGGCTGGTCAAGCTGTGCCGCTTGGTACCCCTCCGCCGGGTGGGCTTTGCCTCCCCCGACCTGGACTCCCTGGAAGCGGCTGTCCCCGGCCTGGCCAAAAGCCTGGTGATACTGGACACGCCGCAGATAGAAATCAGTGCTTCGGAAATAAGGCAGCGGGTGGCCCGGGGGCTGTCCATTCACCAGCTCGTCACCGAGCCGGTGGAACGGTATATCATTAAAAACCGGCTGTATTTAAAGAAGTGAAACCTTAAATATCCAGGTTCTTAACGCTGCGGGCGTGCGCCTGGATAAAGGCCTTGCGCGGCGGTACCTCATCCCCCATCAGCACGTGAAAGATACGGTCGGCTTTGGCGGCGTCCTCCACGGTCACCTCCAGCAGGGTGCGGGTATCCGGGTTCATGGTCGTTTCCCAGAGCTGCTCGGCGCTCATCTCGCCCAGGCCCTTGTAGCGCTGGACCTCCACCTTGCGGCTCTCTTTCAACTGGGCCAGGACCGCTTCCTTCTCCGGCTCCGAATATACCCACCGCTGTTTCTTGCCCGCCTTTACCTTGTAGAGGGGCGGCTGGGCGATATAGAGGTGCCGGTTATTGATTAACTCGGCCATGTGCCGGAAAAAGAAGGTGAGCAGCAGGGTTCGGATGTGGGAGCCGTCAACATCGGCGTCAGTCATAAGGATAACCCGGTGGTAGCGCAGCTTGGATAAATCAAATTCGTCATCGATGCTGGTGCCCAGGGCGGTGATGATAGCCCGGATTTCCTCGTGGGACAGCATCTTTTCGGGAGAGGCCTTTTCCACGTTGAGTATTTTACCCCGCAGCGGCAGGATAGCCTGAAAGCGGCGGTTGCGCCCCTCTTTAGCCGAACCTCCCGCGGAGGGCCCCTCCACTAGGTACAGCTCGCTGTGGCTGGGGTCTCTTTCCGAACAATCTGCCAGTTTGCCGGGCAGGGTGGCTGTCTCCAGGCTGCCCCGCTTGACGATAAGGTCTCTGGCCTTGCGGGCGGCCTCTCTACCCTTGGCGGCGAGGAGGCACTTCTCCACGATTCTGCGGGCGTCGTCGGGGTGCTCTTCAAAGTAGAGGGACAATCCCTCCCCCACGGCGCTCTCCACGTGGCTCTTTACCTCGGGATTGCCCAGCTTGCCCTTGGTCTGCCCCTCAAACTGGGCCTCGGCCAGCTTGACGCTGATAACGGCGGTAAGCCCCTCCCGGACGTCCTCCCCGATTAAATTAGGCTCATCCTCCTTAATCAGCTTGTTCTTGCGGGCGTAGTCATTGAGGGCGCGGGTCAGCGCCGAGCGGAAGCCGGTGAGGTGGGTGCCGCCGTCGATGGTATTGACGCAGTTGGCGAAGCTGAAAGAAGACTCGGAAAAGCCGTCGTTATACTGGATCGCCGCCTCTACCATGGTGCCGTTGGCCGCTTTGGAGATGTAGATAGGCTGGCGGTGGCGCACCACCCGGTTGCGGTTAAGCTGGCGGACAAATCCGGTGATGCCCCCCTCGAAGTAGTAGGTTTTTTCCCGGCCTGTCCTCTCGTCGACAATCGATATTTCCAGACCCTTGTTCAGGTAGGCCAGCTCGCGCAGGTGATCGCTGATGGTGTTAAACTCACATTTGGCCTCGCCGAATATCTGCTCATCGGGCAGGAAGGCGACGGTGGTGCCGGTGCCGCTGGCTTTACCGACCACCTCCACCGCGCCGGTGGGGATGCCCAGCTTATATTCCTGGTGGTACTGCTTGCCGTCACGCCTGACATCCGCTTTAAGCCAGGAAGAGAGGGCGTTAACCACCGAAGCGCCCACCCCGTGCAGGCCGCCGGATACCTGGTAAGTATGCCCGCCGAACTTGGCTCCGGCGTGCAGGATGGTCATTACCGTTTCCAGGGCGGTTATTTTGGTTGAGGGGTGGATATCCACCGGGATACCGCGCCCGTTATCTTCCACCCGGACGCTGTTATCCTGGCATAGGGTGACCCAGACGTTGTCGCAGCAGCCGGCCATGGCCTCGTCGATGCAGTTGTAGGTGATTTCATAGACCAGGTGGTGCAGGCCGCGCTGGTCGGTGCTGCCGATGTACATACCGGGGCGGCGGCGTACTGCCTGTCGTCCCTCCAGGACCTGGATATCCTTGGCCTGGTAATCGTTATTATTCACTGACTTGGGTGCTGCGGGTTTGTCCTTTGCCATAATCGTTCTTTACTCCCTTATTGGTGGTGAGGGGAAAAACCGTGCGGAATCGTAAAGGAGGAGATGCTGAGACCCGGGTAGCTTCTATCTAGAGGAGAGGCTACCCAACCGCAGGTGATTTCCGATGATTGCAAGGCAGCCATATGTATCTATTATAGCATAATTTAGCCGTGAAGTGAAGTTACCACGCTCGTTTTAATACCTCAGCAACCCACCCCCTTTATCCCCCTCCCTTGTAAGGGAGGGGGAGGAATAAAAAAAGAGGGGGCTCAGCCCCCTCTTAAAACTACTTCCCCCTTGAGTTGGGAAAACGAGATAATAAAATTGTCTTAATTGTCTATTTGAGTTAGCTCTGCCCTCAACTCAGTGATGGGCACGCTTTTCTGCTCGGCGCTGGTCATATCCCGCACTATGGCCGTGCCCGCCTTTGCCTCCTCCTCCCCGATAATCACCGCGCAGCTGACACCCAGGTTATTGGCCTGCCTCAGCTGTGCCTTCAGGCTCTTGTCCCCCAGCGCCGCTATTACCCCGATGTCCCCCCGCCTTAAACTCGCCGCCAGCTTTACCGCCTCGGCTTTGGCCGCCTCCCCGATATAGGCGATGAATACCGGCGGCCTGGGCAGTGGCGGCACGTCAACTTTTTGCTTCTTGAGATTAAGTATTATACGCTCGATGCCGGCGGCAAAGCCCAGGGCCGGGGTCGGCTTGCCCCCCAGCTCCTCGATGAGGCCGTCGTAGCGGCCCCCGCCGGCCAGGGTGCTCTGGGCGCCTCCCCCCTGGGGCTGAATCTCAAAGACGGTGCGGGTGTAGTAATCCAGCCCGCGCACCAGATGGTTATTGACCACGAAGGGCAGGCTTAACAGTTCTAGGTATCTCTTTAATTGCTGGAAGTGTTCGGCGCATTCGGTGCAGAGGTGGTCAGCGCACTTCGGCGCCGATGCAGCTATTTTCAGGCAGGCCTCGTTCTTGCAGTCGAGCAGGCGCAGCGGGTTGCGCTTCAGCCGCTGGCGGCAGTCGGGGCAGAGATCCTGAGTATAGTGGATATAGTAATTGTTAAGGGCGTCCACATAGTTCGGGCGGCACTTTTTACAACCGATGCTGTTGATCTGGAGTGATAATCGGCTTAACTTTACCGAGGCTAAGAACTGCCAGGCCATGTCGATGACCTCGCCGTCGAGGGCGGGGTCATCGCCGCCGATAGCCTCGTAGCCGAACTGGTAGTGCTGGCGGTACCTGCCCGCCTGGGGCCTTTCGTACCTGAATATAGAGGCGATATAATACAGCTTTACCGGCTGGGGCAGGTTTTTCATACCGTGTTCCAGGTAAGCGCGGCAGACGGAAGCGGTGCCCTCCGGTTTCAGGGTGAGCGAGCTGCCCCCCCGGTCTTCAAAGGTGTACATCTCCTTGGTGACGATGTCGGTGTCCTCGCCCACGCTGCGGGCAAAGAGCCTGGTGTCCTCGAAGGCGGGGGCGTCGAGGCGCTGGTAGCCGTAGAGCTGGGCGGTGTGAGCCACCATTTGCTCAATATGGCGCCAGTAGGCCTGTTCCTGGGGCAGGATGTCCGAGGTTCCGCGCGGTGCCTGATATAACATGACTTTTCTTAGGGCAAGGATACAGCATCAATGCGGGGTTGTAAAGGGAAATTAGGCGGCAGTTTACCGGTTGAGTTGTGCCAGCGGGTAAAAACGCAGACCACATAGGCGATTGACAGCCCCATAATGGCTAAAGCCAGGGATACATAGGCATAATCCGGCGCCGGCGCATGGGCCAGGCCGATGCGGGCTAATATCAGGTTTACCTGGGTGCTGGCGGGCTGGAGGAAGTTGAACCAGCAGGAGACGCTGGAAAGCCATAGCCACACGGCGGGAAGCAGGGCCAGCACTAGGGTTAAAACTCTTTCACCTCTATACTGTGTCCGGGCGGCCACCAGCAGGGCTATCGGTATATAGATGATTAAATACTGGTAGTTGACATGGTAGGAGAAGCTCAGCAGGGCCAGGAAACCGACCAGCGCCCCCTGCGCCGGAGTGATTGTCCTCCGGTAGCTCAATACCATGACCACCGCTATGGCAATGAACATTATGGGGATGGTAAACGGCAGAAATCCGCCGGTTGCCCAGCCAAAGATTTCTTGCAAATAGGTGAGCAGGGCGCCGATGCCGCTGAAGGCATAGACCAGCGGGAACTGGTAATCCGGCGCCTGCCCCGGCAAAAACAGCGATCTGGCGTAAGCTGAGAAATTGCCGGTAAGCAAAAATGGGATAGAGATAATTATTACCACCCCGGCAAAGATAGCCAAATTGCTTGCCAGCCGCCGCCAGTTCACCTGCCGGGCAACTATCACCGCCATCACCGCTAGCGGCACCAGGGTATGCTGCTTGGTCATAACGGCCAGCCCGGCGAGCAGGAAGGCCAGCCGGTCCCGGCCCCGCTCCATCAGGATTATCGCCGCCAGCAGAAAAGCAGCCGCCACGGCGTCAAACTGCCCGAAAACCGCCGACTCATACCAGCTGGTGGGGTGAAAGAGCCACAGGCTGGCGAAGAGCAGTTTGCGGAGTCTTGAGCCGGGCACGGCCAGATATAAAAGGCAGCCTATGGCCAGGTCAGCCGCTATGATTGGCGTTTTCATCGCCAGCCGCCAGCCGCTATCCACTATGGCGTTTGTTGCCGCACTTTCCGGCACGATTATTAGGGCTAATCCTAACAGCAGGAGCCATATCGGCGGGTAAACAAAGCCCCAGCCCTTAAAGGGAAAAATAGCCGCGGTGGCATCGGCGTACCGGTAAAAATCCAGTCCGTGAATCTGGAATACATTGGCAAAGGCCCAGAACTGGACGACATCAGGGCCGGCGGAAATAGGCGCCGCCCATAACCGGCAAAGAGCGGCCAGGACTAAGGCCAGCCCTAAAGCCAGGATGTGTAATTTATTGCTCATGTTAGGTATTTATATGTTTTACCGGTGTGCGTTTGCCCCCTATTATACTCCTCTGTGAAGTATAAGATACCCCTCTGTTGTAGAATTGAAATAATGGTGTAGAATACGGGTGGTTTAATTCTTTGCGCCAGGGGGAGCCGTGGCCGATAGCATATCCATCATCATCCCGACCTACAACGAGAAGGATAATATCGCCCCGCTCCTGGCTAGGGTGGCTGAGGCCCTCTCCGGCTATGATTATGAAATCTTAATAGTTGATGACGGCAGCAATGACGGGACTATAGAGATTGCCTCGGAGCTGGCCTCCCGCTATCCGGTAAAGGTCATCGTCCGCCGCAACCAGAGAGGGCTGGCCACGGCGGTGGTTCACGGGCTTAAATCAGCCGCCGGTCAGATTATCGGGGTGATGGACGCCGACCTGCAGCACCCGCCGGAGGTTATCCCCGATTTAATCAAAGCCATCCGGGGCGGGGCGGATATGGCCATCGCCAGCCGCTATATTGAGGGCGGCGGCTGCCCCAACTGGGGGCTTTCCCGGAAGATAATATCCAGGGTGGCCCTGATGATATCTCACCTGCTCCTGCCCTCGACCCGGGCGGTAAAAGACCCGCTGGCGGGGTTCTTCATGTTCCGGCGGCAGAATGTGGATGCGGAAAAGCTTAAGCCAATCGGCTATAAGATAAGCCTGGAGGTAATGCTCACCGGCCGCTTCCAGCGCGTGGTCGAAGTCCCCTATATCTTTGAAGACCGGAGCGCCGGCCAGAGCAAGCTAAACCCCGGCCAGCAGATAGATTACCTGCGTCACCTCTTCAGCCTGATGGCCCGCACCGGCGAGCTGGGGATGCTGCTCAAGTTTATGGCTGTGGGCTTAAGCGGCGTCGTCGTTAATGAGGGCGTGTACTGGCTTTTGACCAGGTTCGGCGGTCTGGCCGCTTATGACTATCTGGCCGTTCTCGCCGGTATTGAGGTCTCCATTATCACCAACTTTATCCTCAACGATACCTTCACCTTCGCCAGGCGGCGCCGGGGCAAGTCCTTTATAGGACGTCTGCTGAAGTTCAACCTTATCTGCCTGGCCGGGGCGGCGATTCAGTGGGGGCTGTTCATGCTCTTTACCCGCGTCTTCGGGGTGTACGACCTGCTCTCCAATTTCATCGGCATCGTTGTGGCTTTCCTGTGGAACTACTTCGTCAATAGAAACTGGACATGGAGATAAGAAGAAACCTGCCCCGGGTCTACCGCTGGGAATACTTCTGGCTCTGCCTGCTGGTGGTAGCGACGCTGATAATGCACTTCGTTATCATCGCCAGCCCCTCCGAGCTCATTCTGGATGAGAAACACTATGTTCCCGAAGCCCGGAATATCATTGAAAATCAGGAAATAGTACGCCCGGAGCACCCACCTTTAGGCAAGCTCTTTGTCGTCGCCGGGATAGAGCTGTTCGGAGACAACCCCTGGGGCTGGCGCCTTTTCCCGGTTATATTTGGCACGGCCACTATCGTGCTTTTCTATTTCCTCTGCCGGCGGCTGAACATGTCCCGGGACGCCACTTCCATAGCCACCTTTCTGCTGGCGCTGGAAAACATGACCTTCGTTCAGGCCAGCGTGGCCATGCTGGATGTCTATTGCCTTACCTTTATGATGGCCTCGTTTCTGCTTTATGCCAGCCGGAGATACTTATCCTCCGGGGTAGCCGTGGGCTTAAGCGCCCTGGCCAAGCTCAACGGCGCCCTGGCGGCGCCGGTAATGTTCTTCCACTGGCTGTTCCGCCGGCAGGGCCGCTCCTGGTGGTTTGCTCTTACCGTAGTACTGGCCCCGATAGCCTTCATCGGGCTGGTGTTTTTGTTTGATTTTGCCATTGTCCGGGACTTTTCGGCGCTGGCTGACCCGATTAGCCGGGTAAAGACCATGCTGAGCCTGAGCAGCAGCCTTACCTTTACCACCGTCGACCACCCCTCTATGAGCCGCCCCTGGGAGTGGTTAATAAACTATGAGGTTATGAGCTACTGGTATAACCCTCATTACCTGGCTGCCATCAGCCCTTCTATCTGGGCTTTAATTATGCCCACTTTCGGCTACATGGTCTATAAGGCGGTTAGAGGCAGCGGGGCCGGGCTCTTCGGCGCCGCCTGGTTTACCGGCACCTACCTGGTCTGGATACCAATCAGCCTCATTACGGACCGGGTTAGCTATATCTACTATTTTTACCCCACGGTAGGGGCTGTCTGCCTCGGCCTGGGGCTGGGCCTGTCCCAGCTGCTCGACTTTTATAAGAGGAGGCAGCCGGGCAAGCTCACGCGGACGGTACTGGCGCTGTTTATCTTCTATCTGGCGGCTCACCTGATTTGCTTTATCCTTATATCGCCGTTGTTCCCCATATATTGGCCCTGGTAGACACGCTGGCCTCCCCCCTTAGTCGTCTTTCTTCCAATACCCTCCCGCCCAAAAGGCTTTGCCTCTTTAGACTCTCTTTACCCCACCCCCCCAGAGGAAGGGGATTATCTCTCTATAGCCCTACCCCCAAGAAGAAAATGATAGAAGTATCACTTCTGTAGGGTGGGAGGGTGGGAAGCAGAACCAACACTGACAGGGGGTATGGGGGAAAACCTGAGGGAACTCCTGGAAACTTCTCCTAAAATCCCCCCCTTTTGCACCCTTAGACCGCTTGCGCTATACTTGAAATATGAGTTTAGCCGAGCTTCTGGAGAAAGCCGAAAAGTATCTACCGCCGGAGAAGGTAGCCCTGGTCAAGAAGGCGTACGATTTCGCCGCCGAAGCCCACAAGGGGCAGATGCGCAAAACGGGCGACCCCTACATAGAGCACCCCCTGCAGGTGGCGCTCATCCTGGCCCGGGTTCAGCTTGACGCCAATTCCCTGGCTGCCGCCCTGCTCCACGACGTCCCCGAAAACTGCGGCATACCCGTGGAAAAGCTTGAAGCCAGGTTCGGCCCCGAGGTGGCCAAGCTGGTCGACGGCGTCACCCGGCTGGGCAAGATTTCCTGGCAGGCTCCCGGCGACCCCCAGGCCCGGCATCAGCAGGCGGAAAACCTGAGGAAGATGCTGGTAGCCATGGCCGAAGACCTGCCGGTGGTCTTCATCAAGCTGGCCGACCGCCTGCACAATATGGAGACTCTACACGCGCTGCCGCCGGATATGCAGTGCCGCATTGCCCAGGAGACACAGGAGATATACGCCCCCCTGGCCCACCGGCTGGGGATATGGGAACTGAAGTGGCGGCTGGAGGATTTATCCCTCCGCTATCTGGAGCGGGCCAAATACGACAAGATTGCCAAGCTCATCTCCGCCCGCCGCGAACAGCGGGAGAGCTTTATCGCCCAGATAATCGAGATTATTGAAGCGGAGTTCAAAAGAGTGGGCATAAAAGCCGATATATCAGGCCGGCCCAAGCATATCTACAGCATCTACCAGAAGATTCAGCGCTACGAAGCCCTGGGCAAAGACTTCGATGATATCTACGACCTGCTCGCCCTGCGGGTACAGGTCGGCTCGGTGTCCGATTGCTACAATGCCCTGGGGGTTATCCACAGCCTGTGGCGCCCCCTCCCCGGTGAGTTTGACGATTTTATCGCCAGTCCCAAGTCCAACGGCTACCAGGGTTTGCATACGGCGGTGATGTATATGGGCACCACCCCGCTTGAGGTCCAGATTCGCACCCGGGAGATGCATAAACTAGATGAATACGGCATGGCCGCCCACTGGCGCTATAAAGAAGGCGAAGAGAAAGACATCCACTTTGAGGAGCGGGTAGCCTGGCTGCGCCAGCTTATAGACTGGCACCGGGAGCTCAGCGGGGCGGAGGAGTTCCTGGAATCGGTCAAGACAGATATCTTTATGGACCAGGTCTTTGTCTACACCCCCAAGGGGGAGATAAAGGACCTGCCCAAGGGGGCCACCCCCCTCGATTTCGCCTACCGGGTACACACCGAGGTGGGGCACCGCTGTATCGGGGCCAAGGTCAACGGAAAGCTGGCGCCGCTCAACTATCAGCTGAATAATGGCGATGTGGTCGAAATCATGTCCTCCAAGGGGGACAAGGGCCCCAGCCGGGACTGGCTCAACCCCCACCTTAACTATCTCAAGACCTCTCATGCCCAGGAGAAGGTACGGCAGTGGTTCCGCCGGCAGGAGCGGGCGGAAAACATAGAGCGGGGCCGGGCGCTTCTGGAGAAGGAGATGAGGCACCTGGGGTTAAAGCCCGCCGAGCGGGAGGAGCTGGCCAGGCTCTTCGAATACGATAACGCGGACGACTTTCTGGCGGCCATCGGCTACGGCGGCGTTTCCACCCACCAGATTGCGGTCAAGCTATCCGCCCAG
>Ga0307421_1000503_pt1 | contig 25192 bp, 18 predicted proteins | sample SalMarWE160270MG_FD_202163 | JGI IMG/M metagenome (GOLD analysis project Ga0307421, IMG submission 202163) | Salt marsh sediment microbial communities from the Plum Island Ecosystem LTER, Massachusetts, United States - WE1602-70 | ecosystem: Environmental > Aquatic > Marine > Intertidal zone >...
TTTTCTTTTTATCTTGGTTTTCTTTCAAAGACGTTGGCCTGAAATCAGGAAAATATTTTCCTCGAAAAAGACCAGGACCACTTTATCACTCACTTCCCTGATTTTGGGTATGAACTGGTTCATTTATATATGGGCTGTTAACTCAGGTCATGTGGTGGAGGCCAGTCTCGGCTATTTCATCAATCCTCTGGTAAGCGTTTTGCTCGGAGTTTTGTTTCTCAAAGAAAAACTCAGTTTCTGGCAGAAGGTATCCGTATTTCTCGCTCTTATCGGTGTTTTATACAGGACAGTGGATATTGGGAGTATTCCCTGGATATCTCTTTCTCTTGCCCTGACTTTTGGATTTTATGGATTTTTCAAGAAAAAGGTCAATGCTGATTCAATCGCGGGATTGACAGCTGAAGTGATTCTTCTTTTTCCTTTGGCATCTGCCTTTATCATCCTTATGAATATCAAAAATATGGGTGTTATTGGAAAGGTTTCGTTCCCCATATTTTTGTTTCTTCTGTGTACAGGAATAGTGACATCGCTTCCTCTTCTCTGTTTCAATTACGGAGTGAAAAAAATTGAGCTCAAGACCGTTGGGTTTCTTCAGTATTTATCTCCGACGTTCCAACTTTTTTTGGGAGTGGTTGCCTTTAAGGAGGCGTTCACATTAAACCATATGATAAGTTTCGCGCTGATATGGGCAGCTCTTATTATTTATTCCTTACCCTATACTTCCTTTATGCGCAAACACAATTAGCCTGGATGATGAACAAATCAGGTTAGGATTTGATGAAAAAGATTGACAGCTTTATATCCGTTATTAATAATCTGGATTATTCAAAACAGGTTAATTGATTGATTCAGAAGGAGGTCTCTATGATGAGTTTATTTGGAAAAAGACGGACAAAATGGGTGACCTGTTTTTCAGTTGTAGCTTTCCTATGTGCTGTTTTTATTTTTTCCTTTCAAGAAAGGGATGGTAAACAAGGATATCTTTCTGATTTTCAGGGATGCACCAGCATAATGGTGGGACGCCTGGCTACCACAGACGGATCAGTTATAACTGCGCATTCATGTGATGGGAATTACAGGACATGGGTTAGAATCGAGCCGGGCAGATCTTATCCGGAGGGTGCGAACACAAAAGTGTATCATGGGCTTCTGCACACGGAAACACCCTGGGATAATAGAGGAGTGATCGAGCAGGGAGAGATCCCTCAGGTCAAAGAGACCTATGCTTATTTAAACACAGCTTACCCGTGTATGAATGAAAAGCAGCTTGCCATCGGAGAGACAACTATCGGGGGACGGAGGGAGCTGAGAAATAATGAAGGGCTGTTTTATATAGAGGAACTGCAGCGTATGGCTTTGCAGAGGTGTACCACTGCCAGGGAGGCTATTAAATTAATCGGTGAACTTGTCAAAAAATACGGATACTGCGACAGGGGAGAATGCCTGACGTTTGCTGATCCAAAGGAAGTCTGGCATTTTGAAATTTTCGGAGCTGGGCCTCTTGAGATAGGGGCGGTGTGGGCTGCTGTGCGTATCCCTGATGACCATGTGGGAATCTCGGCAAATATTCCCAGAATAAGCGAGATTGATCTGGAAGATCCGGATCGTTTCATGGCATCGGATAATGTTTATTCAGTGGCACAGGAGATGGGCTGGTGGGATCCGGAGAGTGGAAAGACCTTCAAATTCTGGGAGGCGTACAGCGGAAGAAAACCCTTTTCAACCAGGGAGTATTTTGTTTTAAGTACAGTAGCGCCCTCCCTTGATCTCAGTCTGGATTCAAAGGAACTGCCGTTTTCGGTAGAACCTGAAAACAAGCTGTCAGTCAGGGATGTGATGGCTTTTTACAGACAGGCCTATCAAGGGACGGAACTGGATATGACCAAACATCTGATGGTGAAGAAAAGGAGAAGTGATGAGATGGTATTAAGTCCGGTTGCCAGTCCCTGGCTGTCGTGGGACCTGATCACCCTGCTCAATACCATCAAGCCGGGGATAGTCGAGCCTGCCAGAACCATTGCCATTTCCGGGTGCTCTTATTCTGAAGTGATCCAATGCCGGGATTGGCTTCCTGACGAGGTGGGGGGGATTGCCTGGCTTTCGTTTGACAATCCGGGTCAAAGCCCCAGAATCCCCGTATTTGCAGGCGTCACAGAGCTTCCCCAGAGTTTTGAGATTTGCGCTCAGCACAGATTCAGGAGAGATTCAGCCTGTTGGGCCTTTCGGAGAGCTAACCGTCTGGCTCAGGTGAGGTGGGGAGATGCCGGAGAGTCCATTGAAGAAGCTGTTTCTGGATTTGAGGAGAAAGCCTTTACAGACCTTTCCCTGATTGAAAGCAGAGTCAAGGAATTGTTTGAAGACGGCGGATCAGAGGAAAATATGGATGAGATTAAAGAATATTTAACGAAATATACCAATGATTTTGCCCGTGCGGCCATGCATAAATACTGGGAATTGGGTGATGTGTTTTGGGGGTTGTTCGGCAGAGGATTTTAGTAGAAGGATTCTTGTTTCCACCAGGAATCCACGATTTCCAGATTTCCCTCTTTATCTTTGAACAGGAATTTGGTCCCGTGTTTGGGGCTCATCTTGAGGCCTTTGTATATGACAATGAGTTGCAGGTTATCATCTTTTTCAAAGTATTCCCTGGCTTTTTGTATAGCATCCTCTTCAGAGGCATAGGAATTTTCGTCATCCAGAATGAGAGTGTCTTCATAAGAATAATCTGTTTTCGATTTATGTCCTTCAATGAAATACTTGGTTTTCATTCTTTTCTCCTCTGGTGAAAGTTATTCTTTTAGTCTGCACTGGAAATCTATTTTAGTGGAATCATACAATAAAGTAAATTATTTAATGTATTTTTTATGTTCATTGACATGGATGGAATTTAAAAATAAAATCAACTGGTGTAGAGAGAATCTTAGCGAATTATAAAAGGAGCAGAGTATGAACTTTTACATCATTGTCATTCTGATTTATTTAGTTGCTTTGACTGTAATGAATTTTTGGAAGTCAAGAAAGGTCAAAGACAAGGACGATATGATGCTCGCTGGAAGGTCCATTCCAATGACCAAGATGGTATTCACTCTGATCTGCACATGGATAGGGTCAGGCACATTTATCGCCGGTGCGGAATTTGCCGCTAAAGCAGGCTGGAGTGCCTTATGGCAACCTGCAGGTGCCTGGATCGGAATCATTATCATCTATTTTCTGGCTGCTAAAATCCGCACATTCGGTCAGTACACAGTGGGTGATATACTGGAGTTAAGATACGGACCCGTGGCCAGAATTTTCGGTGCTTTTGCCATTATCATAAGCTTCACCGTTATTGTGAGTTATCAGTTTAAAGCCGGTGGATACATACTCAATGCCATTTCCGATGGAGCGATTGCCGTGGACCAGGGAATGTTCATGGCAGCGCTGTTTGTGATCTTGTTTACGGCCATTGGAGGGATGGTCGCTGTTGCGAACACAGACCTTCCTAATGGAATTGTGATACTGCTTTCCACTATTCTTTCCACTCCACTTGTATTGATGGCTGCAGGAGGCTGGCATAAGATAAAAACAGTCCTCCCCGCTTCTCATTTTCAGGTATTCAGTGAAGAGTTCGGCGGAATCCCTTATCTGAAAATTCCGGCTATAGGGCTCTCGGGAATGCTTCTTTTACTGGGAGTTCAGAGTATGTACCAGAAATTTTACAGTGCAAAAAATCCTCAGGAGGCCCGGAAAGCGACCGGAATATGGGTTATAGGGACCATGTTCATAGAATCAGTTGTTGTGGTGATGGCCGTTTTCGCGGCATCCTATTTTTGGGCTGACCTGCAGTCAGGAGCTATGGACCATGCCGCGGTCATCATTCAGGCTGCCAAGCGGATGATTCCTCTCCCGGTTGGCGTGCTGCTCCTTGGAGCGGCCACAGCGGTTGTGATTTCCACGGGAATGAACTACCTGTTATCGCCGACCACCACTATGATCCATGATATTTATACCCGGTTTATCAAAAAAGAGGATAAATCGGAGGATAAGGAAAAAGACGGGAAGCGCCTTGTGATCCTGCAGAAAATCCTGATCGTTATCGTTGGGATCGTTGCTTTTCTGATAGCGTGGAAGATGCAGTCGGTTCTGGAGAGTGCGTATTTTGCCTATACGATTTATGGAGTAGCCATAACTCCCGCCCTTCTTGGCGCTCTGGTTTCGAAAAGAGTCACAAAGACCGCTGGCCTGGTCTCTATTATAAGCGGTACGGTATTGATATTGTTCTTAAAATTTGCCGGAAATATATGGCCTTCCATAATGGTTCCGGTAGGAGACCCTAATGGTGATCCATTCGGGATACCTATCATTTATCCCGGACTGGCTGTGGTGCTGCTCACTTTGGTAGGAATATCTTTTTTCACCAAACCTCCCTCAAAAGAAGTGATTGATAAGATCTTTATAAAAAAGAAAAAGAAAAAATAAATGAAGAATGTGACATGCTGATTCTTAACAGGGAAGATTTATTGAGATCTGCCTCCAGGGAAGAGATAGTGGATTGTGTGGGAAAAGCCGCGCTGGTGTACGAAGAGAAAAACTTTCATATGCCAGACAGGATGAGTGTGGACTACGGTAAGAACAGCCTTTTGCTGATGCCCTGTTTCACGGAAAAAAGCATGGGCACAAAACTGGTCTCATTGTTTCCTGAAAATGAAAAAAAAGATCTGCCTGTTCTTTTTGGAGTGATGGTTCTCAACGACGGGGAGACCGGAAGGCCGCTGGCAGTACTGAATGGTTCAGCTCTAACCGCTTTAAGAACCGGAGCTGTCGGAGGTGCGGGAATCCGTCATATGACTTCAAAAAAAGTAGAAACTCTCGGGATTGTGGGAGCCGGTGTACAGGGATTTCATCAGGCCGTTACCGCATGCACTCAGAGGCCGTTCAAAACGGTTTATGTGTACGACAAGTTTCCTGATAAAGCCTTCCGGTTATGTGAAAAATTATCAGAGGTCCTTAAAGATCAGGCTGTTATGGAGGCGAAAAGCTCTGAAGAATTATTGACCGAGTCAGATGTCGTCATCACAGCCACCACATCTTTGGAGCCCGTGCTTCCCGATGATGAAAGGCTTTTTATCGGAAAGCATATTGTGGGTATAGGTTCTTACAAACCGGTTATGAGGGAATTTCCCAAAGCTCTGTATACCCATGTCAGAACAATGGCCGTGGACACGGAGTATGCCCTCGTTGAATCCGGAGATGTTAAAATGCCCCTGGAAAAGGGTTGGATCCGGAAAGATCAGATTGTCACATTAGGTAAAATCATATCCGGGAAAGTCTCTGTAGCTTCCGGGAAGGAAGAAACCACGGTCTTTAAGTCAGTGGGCATGGCTCTTTTTGATCTCGTGGTGTCCGGGTTTATTTACGAAAGAGCCGTGAAAAAGGGAATAGGCAGGGAAGTCGATTTTTAATAGCATAAAGAGCGCATGAATACTGAATGGAAACCTCCTGCGGGATGGAGAGTCATTGAAACCCTGGATGCCCATACGGCAGGAGAACCGTTAAGACTCATTACAAAGGGACTGCCCCCTATCCCGGGTGATTCCATCCTTAAAAAACGCCGTTTTTTTCGTGAAAATTTTGACTTCATCCGGACCGGATTGATGTGGGAACCGCGCGGACATGCAGATATGTACGGGGCTGTTCTCACGGAACCTGTGAGTGAAGATGGAGATTTCGGAGTGTTTTTTCTTCACAATGAAGGATACTCCACTATGTGCGGCCACGCTGTCATTGCTCTGGCCAAAATAATCCTGGATACAGGCATAGTCAAAAAAGAGGGGAAATATCCTGAAATCAAAATGGATACGCCAGCTGGCTTGGTCAAGGCCGTGGCTTATAGAGAAGAGGGGAGAGTGACACAGGTCTCTTTTTTGAATGTCCCTTCTTTTGTTTACTTAAGAGAACAGAAGATACAGGTCCCGGATATCGGCTGGATTCATTATGACATCGCTTTCGGAGGAGCTTTTTATGCTTTTTGTAAAGCTGATGAGTTAAATGTCTCTTTAAAGCCGGAACACTATGACCGTTTGATTTATCTGGGCCGGTCCATAAAAAAAGCGGTTCAAAATTCCGTGGATATCACACATCCTCTGGAGGAAGAACTCGGCTTTCTCTACGGGACCATTATAACGGGCCCTCCTGAAAAGCCTTTCAATCACAGCCGGAATGTGTGTGTATTTGCAGACGGAGAAGTGGACAGATCCCCTACAGGTACCGGCGTGAGTGCCAGAGCCGCTCTTCATTATTCAAGAGGAGAACTTAAAAGAGGGGAGACTCTGGTTATAGAAAGCCTCATCGGGACAGAGTTTAAAGTGAGCGTGAAGGAAGCAACAAAGTTCGGCCCTTACAGCGCGGTGATCCCTGAAGTTACAGGAAGCGCCTCTATCACGGGGACAAACAAGTTCTATTTTGACCCCGATGATCCTCTGAAAAAAGGATTTATCCTCAGATAGTCCTCAATGGATTTTCTATGAGTCATCCGGGAGCACAGAGAATTTAAAGACCGTGGTCGTGGAATATTTTTCTCCTGGTTCAAGAACGGTCGAGGGAAATTCCGGATGATTGGGGGAATCCGGAAAATGCTGGGGCTCAAGGCAGAATCCAGAGTGCTTTTCATATATTTTTTCTGATTTTCCTTTGATTGTTCCGTCAAGAAAATTACCTGAATAGAACTGGATTCCAGGTTCTGTGGTATGGATTTCCATGACCCGTCCGCTTTCCGGTTCAAGGACTCTGGCAGCCAGTCTCAGAGTTCCTTGCTCGCCGTTAAGAACAAAATTGTGGTCATATCCGCCCGGGACCTGTTCGATGCGCTCTCCGATAGCCGTAGGTGATGTGAAGTCAAGAGGCGTCCCTTTAACAGGAAGGATTTCACCCGTAGGTATGAGTTCCCCGTCAACAGGAGTGTATTTATCGGCGTTGATAAAAAGATCATGATCAAGGATGTCGCTGCTCCCCTGGCCTTTGAGATTGAAATAACTGTGATGAGTCAGATTAACGGGAGTGGCCTTGTCTGTTTCGGCTTTATAATCTATCCTGAGTTCATTGTTCTCAGTGAGGGTATAGGTCACGGTGCAGGAGAGATTTCCGGGGTACCCTTCCTCGCCGTCAGGACTTACATAGCTGAATGTGACTCCGGCTGAGTCCTCCTTTTCAAAGGGCTCCGCATGCCAGACTCTTTTATCAAAACCTTTGATGCCTCCGTGGAGATGATTGTCATTATTGTTTTTCGCCAGCTGGTATTCCTTCTCGTTAAGAGTGAATACCGCCCCTTTTATACGGTTGGCGTAACGGCCCACCGTAGCTCCGAAGTAGGGCGTCTCATCCAGGTATCCTCCCAGGTCATCGTAACCCAGAGTGATGTCAGCAAACTCGCTGTTTTTGTCCGGGATTTCAAGAGAAACCAGGATGGCTCCGTAGTTCGTGATTTTGGCTTGTACTCCTCCCGGATTTTTGAGGATATACAGATCGACTTTTTGGCCGTCCGGAAGATTGCCGAACTCTTTTTTTTCAATCGTCATTTTTGTTTTTCCTTTCTCCAAAGGTTCTTTAGCCTTATTTTCCGGTTTTCCTTTACATGCTGAAAAGACCAATAGGAATGATAAAACAAAAATAGAAAGAGGTCCTGTTACATGCTTTTTTTTCATGGGTCACTCCTCATTTTAAGAAGGCGTTGTTCATCAAAGTTTAAAACAAAAACATATTTTTCGCAATAAGGGGGAAGAAGCCTCTGCCGCACTTTATTCAGGCCGCTGGAATGAATTTTAAAGTTGAGTGATACGGAATTTTATATAATAATAAAAAAATTACCTGGAATTATGATTTTATATGAATGAGGAGGAACAGTGTCAGATAAGAAAATATTTAGTTTTTTTGTGCTCTTTTTATTTGGTTTGGTTTTAGTGCTTCATGCTTCGGAAACAGCCCAGGACCCTTTCAATCAAAAGCTTTTAGAGTGTTTCCAGTACCGGAATATCGGGCCCTTTCGAAGCGGAGCCTGGATCACTGATTTTGCGGTTCCCGAGTCGCCTGAGAAAGAGCATCTTTACACTTTTTATGTTGCGGGAAGAAACGGAGGGCTCTGGAAAACAACCAATAACGGAACCACTTTTAAGCCCATTTTTGATGACCAGGATATCTTTTCCATAGGGGATATTGCCCTAGCTCCATCAGAACCTCAAACAGTGTGGGTGGGAACCGGAGAACACGCAACTGCAAGAAGTTCCTATTGGGGAGACGGCGTTTATAAGTCGCTGGATGGAGGAGAGACCTGGAAGCACATGGGGCTTAAAGAGACTCATCATATAGGGAGAGTGGTGATTCACCCGAAGAATCCTGATATTGTCTATATAGCCGCAATGGGCCACCTGTTTTCTCCGAATAAGGAAAGGGGCGTTTATAAAACAGAAGACGGAGGAGAGACCTGGGAAAAGGTCCTTTACATAAATGAAAGAGTGGGTGTGGTTGACTTGGCTCTAAACAGGCAAAATCCGGATGTTCTGTATGCGGCGGCTTATGAAAAGGATAGATTTCCATGGCATTTTGAAGCCGGAGGCGAGGAAAGTGGAATATATAGGACAGAAGATGCGGGAAAAACCTGGAAAAGACTTTCCAAAGGACTTCCGCAGGGTAAGATCGGGAGGATAGGACTTGATATTTACAGGAGCAATCCCAATATCATCTATGCTGTTGTGGAAAACACAAATATGCGCCCTCCCACGGAGGAAGAAGCCAGCAGAGACAGAGAAAGAGGTATTGAACCCGAGAAAAGAGAGATCGGGGGAGAAGTCTACAGAAGTGAAGATGCCGGAGAGACATGGAAAAAAATGAATTCCGTAAAGGATAATGTGGGGGGCAAAGCCGCTTATTCTTTCAACCAGATAAGGGTGGATCCGAATAACGACCAGAAGGTCTATGTGACGAGCATATGCCTTGCCAGTTCTGATGACGGAGGCAGAACATGGTATGATATTAACTGGCCTCCGAGGAAGACATTTTCTTCGGCGTTTGGTGATGTGCGGACATTGTGGATAGACCCCCGGAATTCCGACCGTTTGATGATGGGAAGTGACGGAGGAGTGTTTGTATCCTATGACGGCGGTAAAACCTGTGATTTTTATGATAATCTTCCCATGGCCCAGTATTATGATATATGTGTGGACATGGAAGATCCCTACAATGTTTACGGAGGGCTGCAGTGTCATGATTCATGGAAAATCCCGACCAGCAGCTGGTCCGGGGAAGTGAGCCTTGAAGATATGATTCCGATGGGGCTTGGTGACGGGATGTACAATGTGGTATCGTCTGAGAACAGCCGCTGGGTCTATAATGACATCCAATTCGGAGGGCACCAGAGAATAGACCAGAAACTGGGGATAAGGACTGATATCGAGCCAAGAAGAGAGGAGGGAAAACCTCCCTACAGGTTCAACTGGTGTCCCCCTCTTGAGATCTCCCCCCATAACAGCGATGTGATATACGCAGGCACCCAGATGCTCTTGCGCTCCATGCACAGGGGCGAGAACTGGCAGGAGATCAGTCCTGACCTGACCACAAATGATGCCGTGAAAATTGCCGGGAAGGGGCATATTCAGTACTGCACCATCACCACGATATCTGAATCACCGGTGACACCAGGGTTGATTTGGGTGGGAACAGATGACGGCAAAGTATGGGTGACCCAAAACAGCGGTGCAGACTGGAAGGATCTGACTCAGAACCTTGTCCGTATCGGCGCTCCGGAAAATTACTGGGTGAGCCGTGTTTTTGCATCTCATCATAAAGAGGGAAGAGCCTATGTGTCAAAAACAGGATTCAGAAGAGATGATTTCAGAAGTTTCTTATACCAAACAGATGATTTCGGCCGGACCTGGACAGATATCTCGAACAACTTACCGAATAAACCCATAAATGTGGTGTTTGAAGACAGAAAGAATCCGGATCTTCTTTTTGTGGGAAATGACAAGGGGATCTATGTGAGCATAGACCGCGGGAGCAAATGGGTCTCTATGAGGAACAATATGCCCACCATTGCTGTTACGGATCTGCTCGTTCATCCCAGAGAAAATGATTTGGTAGCAGGAACTTATGGAAGAGGGGTATTCATAACGGATATTTCTCCTCTTCAGGAACTCAACCAAGATATCCTGGAAAAAGAGGCCTATCTTTTTTCCATCGAGCCTGCTGCGCAGAGGGTGACTAGGTCGTGGGGAGCTTACCAGCTTTACGGAGACCGGCATCATTCCACACCTAATGAACCGGATGTGATGAGGATTTATTATTATCTAAAAAATCAAGCAGATCAAAAAGTCGACATCAGAATCACTGACCTTACAGGGAATCTGTTATGTGATATTCAGGGAAGTTCGGAACCCGGCCTAAACAAAGTAGACTGGAATATGAGGTCAATGCCCTCAGATGAACAGAGGGAAAGGATGGGGAGATGGGCACGCGGAGAACTGCAGGATCCGGGAATATACAGAATAGAACTTGAATTTAAGGGCCAGGTGCTTGAAAGGAAGGCTCTCATCAAAGAACGGACAGGCTGGAAAATAGGCCCTCATACCAGTCATTTAAGGTAATAACTGATATTAAAATCTTGACATTTCCCATCAGGCTCACATACTAATCCTGGACTATGTAAAGAAAGGAGTGGACATTGCGTGACCTCAAAAAAATTATTCTTATCATTTTTACTGTTTTGGTTGTCTTGATTTTTATCCCTTACCTTCAGGCGGAAACCAAGGGAATATCTCATGGTCAAAGATATGACAAGCTCGTTATCCGGAATGTGATGTGTGTGGATGGAAACGGCACTCCGGCTGAAGGTCCCGTGGATGTGGTGATTGAAGGAAACGTCATCAGATCTGTTCAAAGAGCGCGCACAGACAGCAGCGCTTATGAAAAGGAGGAGCATGTCATTGACGGGACAGGCATGTATATGCTTCCGGGTTTGATCAATATTCATGCCCATATTCATGACAGCCGGGCCGGTCATCCTCTGCCGTTCGATTATCTTTATGGTCTGTGGCTGGGATGCGGCATCACCTCGGTCCGGGATGTGGGCAGCAATTATGACAAGACCATAGAGGAGCGGCGCAAAAGCCGGGAGGGAGAGACAACGGCTCCCCGGATTTTTCTGTATATGCGGGCCGGAGGACGAACTCCTGGGGAAGCTAGAAAGAGCATTCAGGAGATCAAAAAAGCCGGCGGGGACGGCGTAAAGATATTCGGAATGGACCGGGATATCATGAAAGCAGTGCTGGAGGAATCCCATAAATTGGGACTGAGGGTGGCTCACCATGTGGGAGTTGAAGAAACCGATGCGTGGGATGATGCGGAATTCGGGACAACCACCATCGAACACTGGTACGGGGTGCCTGATGCCGCACTCAAAGGGTCACAGAACTTTCCGTACTGGTACAACTACAGCAATGAAAGCGACCGGTTCCGTTATGCTGGCCGCCTGTGGCGGGAAGCGGATCCCGAGAAACTTGACAAAGTGCTTAAAACCCTGGTAGAGAAAAAAGTGTGCTGGTGTCCCACATTTGTTATCTATGAGTCAAGCCGGGATTTTCAGAGAGCACGGACACAGCCCTGGTTTGAGGAGTATCTTCACCCTGCGGTCAGAGAGTATTTTATGCCCAATCCCCAGCACCATGGTTCTTATCAGTGGAACTGGTCTACTACAGATGAAGTCTTTTGGAAAGAAAATTACAGAATTTGGATGGATGCTGTCCGGAAATTCGCTGATATGGAAGGAGTGGTTGGTGTCGGTGAGGATGCGGGTTATATTTATCAACTCTACGGGTTCAGTGTGATTCGGGAAATGGAGCTTCATCAGGAAGCAGGATTTCATCCCATAGATGTCATCATGCACGCCACGGGAAATAACGCCCGGATTCTGGGAATGGAAGACAGGCTGGGAAGGATCCGGACCGGTTATTTGGCAGACCTCATCCTTGTGGATGGAAATCCTCTTGAGAATCTGAAACTTCTCTATCCGACTGGGGTCCTGGATATCAAGGACGGCACATTGATAACCCGGGGCGGAGTGAAATGGACCATCAAGGACGGTATTGTGTACAATGCTCCGAAGATAATGGAGAATGTGAAAAGGATTGTGCAGGAGGCTGAGCTTCATATGGGGAAGGAAGAAAAGCCCTGAATTTTTAGATAAAAAGGATCAGTTGGGTTTATTTCTCAAATCCGAAGAGACCGTCAACAGGAACGGATATCATCTTGGCGATACCTGTTTTTTTATGGTAGCCGGTGACATCCTTCAGAACTTCATCTATTTTTGTGATCATATCTTTATCTGTGACCATGAGTATGGTTTTATTGGTAGGGCTGCTTCCAGCGAAAAAGTCCCTCAGTCCGGCAAAAATGGGAATGTCATGACTGACAATATGGCCCATTCCCACGGAATCGAGAATCGTGGCTCCGGGAACTCCGATTTCCAGGAAAGCGGAAATAAGGTCGTCCAGATATTCGATTTTATTAAGGAAAATAATGATGAGCTTCATATTAAGCTTCCTTCAATCAACTGAAATGTCTCTTTTCATACTCTGTAAAGACATCTATCACCTTTTGGCTGTTTTTGCATTTCATTAACTTTTTTCTGAGTTCTTTATCATGTAAGATGCGGGAGAGCCTGGCCAGAAAGGTGATCTGGGTGTTGACTTTTTTTTCAGGGCACAGAAGAAGAAACACCAGTTGGACCGGTTTTTCATCCAGCGCCTCAAAGTCCACGCTTTTTTCTGTGATTCCGAAAGCAAAGTACAATTTCTGGATTTTTTTCATGCGGGCATGAGGGATCGCCACATGATTTCCTATAGCAGTAGTCTCAAGCTTTTCCCGCTCAATGAGGTTTTGAATGGTCTCTTCTTTATCAATCTCAGGGCACTTATCGGTTATAAGGTCTAAGAGTTCCTCTATGATTTCATGTTTCTTTTCCTTGTGAAGAGGGATTTTTATGCAGTCTTTATCCAAATATTGAGAAATACGCATAACGGACTCCTTTAGACATGCGTCTCGCCTACTTTTTTCAAACCGTATTTAAAGGCTATTGGGCCTATGATCTGGTTCATAATAATGGCTGCCACCAGTATAGTCTGGACAGAAGGGCCGATCTCGGGAAACCGCCGGGCGACTTCTGTGAGCAGCCCTAAACTGACTCCAGCCTGGGTGATAAAGCCCAGCCACACATTTTTATATATTTTTGGCTTGTTTTTTGCAAGTCTGCCGCTTACAGAGGAGCCGATATAGATTGAGATAAGGCGGACAAAGAAAACGACCAATCCCAGAAGCCACCCGGTGCGGAGCACATTTAAGTTCATTGAGGCGCCGGTCATGGCAAAAAAAGCGATATAGATAGGAAGAGAGATCCGGTCCATTCTTTCCAGAAAGTTGTCTCCGTGTTTTGAAAAGTTCTGCACAGTAAAGCCGGCTGCCATACAAATGAGAAGAGGTTCCAGTTCCAGACGTATATCAAAGAACCGGTGCAGATAGTCTCCCAGGAGGTGTGAAAATTCGATCACAATAAATCCCATGGCAATGATGACCACCGGAAATTCCACATGGACTTTTTCTATGAGAAATACAATGAGTTTTCCCAACAGGAAGCCGAGCAGAAAAGCAAGTGTGATCTTAAACAGGAGGGAAAATACCAGCATGAAATTTAACCCGCCTTTGCCCACAATAAAGACTTGAACGAGAGAGATAACCACAGCAAACAGTATGATGATAAAGACATCCATGGCCACGGATACGCTGAGGACAATATCCGTGTAACGCCCTTTGGCTTTTGTCTCACTGATAATGGCAATAGCCGAAGAAGGCGAGCGGGCCACAGCAATGGTTCCAAAAATAGCTGAAACAGCCAGCCTCAATGTCAGGCTGAAATCGTTCATGAAAGGCATGGCACCGGACAGCAAAAACACGACAAAGGTCGTTCCTATAAAGACCACAACCGTCACTCCGGATACATAGTACACGATGGACTTAAGGACTTTTCGTAAATTGGATACTCGCAGTTCTCCTCCCGCGCAGAAGGCAATAAAAGCAAGAGCTAATTTATTGATAAAGGCAAGGCTGTTCACTTCTGAAAAAGAGTATAAGTTAAGGAAAAAAGGACCCATGAACAGACCCGCCAGAATATACCCTACGATTCGGGGAAGGCTTATTTTCTCTAAAAGAAAACCAAAACAATAGGCGGCCAACAGGATAAGACCCAGAATAAGAGCCGGACACTTTTTCTGGAAATCGCCCGGATCAAAATGAAGGATCAGCATCACGGTAGTGATGACAAGAATGAGTCCTAATATTCTGTTTGTCATTTGTTTTTTTTGGTTATATCCGGTTGATCTCTGAAATCAATGGGGACAGGATGTTCAAGCAGGGAAAGGATAAGCTTTGGGCTTATGAACTCATTTATGATCATGGATATGACGACTACTGTGACCAAATAGTCCGACAAAGAGGGATAGAAAATCGAGAAGCTGATAATAATGGCTACGGCAAATCCCCCTTCTGATAAAAGCCCCAGCCCTGTGTTCCACGGGACATGAAAATCAGATTTGAAGGATCGTGTGGTTGCAAAGACGCCCGCTAGCTTTGCCAGCATTCTGGATAGAAAGTAAAATCCCGTGATGATGAGAATGAAGTTTAAATCAAGTTTCCAGGCGGCTCCTATGATCACGAGTATTATGATGTAGATAGATTTTTCAGAATGCACCATGATTTCAAGAGCTCTCAACCTGTGTCTGCAGAAATTAGCGGTTATCAATCCGCATACGAATCCAATGAGAAGAGGTGAATTGTTGGTTTTCATGGCCAGCCCTCCGCCGAATAAGACTGTCCCTAGGATGAAGACGATAAATTCCTGCTGGGAGAATCTGACTTTGCTTAAGATGATAAATATGAGAGCTGTGATCATTCCTATGGTCAGAGCCAGAAGAAGCCACTTTAAAGAAGCCGTTAAATCGAATTTTGTGCTTCCTGATAGAGGGAAAATAATAAAAGTCAGCGAAAAGAGAGCCAGCGCAAAAATGCCATCTATGCCTGCCATATAGTTGAGGAGAGAGAACAATTTGGGATTTTTGAACCTATAATTGTTGCACACGATTGCAAGGGCGGATTGAGCTGTGCATACAGAAGCACTGCCTAAAGCAAAAGAAAGAATCAGAACGGTCTTGACCGGAAGGGTGGAAAATGTCTTGAATGAGAAAAAAATCACCGGAGTCACAACGAGAAAAGTAAAGAAGGCTTGGATGGCTGAAATGGAGAAAAAGAGTCTTGGGAGATTTCTGAGGCTTTTAAAGTCAAACTGAAGCCCGAAAAGAAATCCGATCCATGAAAGACCGAAAAAAAGAAAGGGATTTAAACTGGTCAGGATATCCGGGTCAATCATATTGAGCCCCATTTTGCCTAAAAATACTCCTATGAATATGTACTCCGTACCGGTGAATATGATGTTTCTAAAACCGAGGGGAAGCTTTCGATTGAGAAAGGTAAGACGGGAGCCGATAAGGGCAATGATAGTGATGGTGATAATGGTGATGAGCAGTTTCATTGAACCCGGATTATTTTTATTATCAATGATTTTTTGCTTTCAGGCAAGCCGAAAAGAAATTTAGGTGTGGCTTGTGCTCCCTTCAGATTTTTAACGCCATTCTTCTTCGTTTTTCTCGGCGGTTCCGTAACTCCCCCCGTCCGTGGGTCAGACATACTCACTGTCCAGCTTTGCTGGATACCCTCGAAAAGCCTCATCCGAAGGCTAAATCTTCAATGTCGCTTCAGCCACACCTAAATTTCTAAAGGTACCAAAGGTTAGCTTGTGCTCTCGGCTGCTGCGCAGAAATGAAATTTTTTGTCTTTAAATGGATTTGATGATATAAAATGTATCGTAATGCTGCATAAATAATGGACCGGGGAGAGGATATGAAAAAAACAATATATAAGTCTGGCATTGTTTTTATACTGATTGTTTTTACGGCTGCCCTTTGCAGAAAAGCGGGACAGATCTCAGTGGTAAAGGTCCCTCCTGTTGATGTGAAAAACAATCACTATACAAGCAACAGGGAGCCTTTGCTTCGAACACCTTTTATCAAACTGACCGTGGGGCTGGTCAAGCCTAAAGGATGGCTGCTGCAGCAGCTTCAACTCCAGGCGGATGGATTCCATGGGCATCTTGACGAAATAAGCGAGTTCCTTGAAAAAGAAAACAATGCTTGGCTTGATCCTGACGGAAAGGGTGAAAGGGGATGGGAGGAAGAACCCTACTGGCTTAAAGGATTCAGCAACTGTGGTTATCTTCTCAATGATGATCGGATGATCAAGGAGTCTCTTGTATGGATCGAAGGAGCCCTGAGAAGCCAGCAGCCGGACGGATGGTTTGGCCCGGCTTTCAGAAGCGGTGGAGCGGCTACAAAACTCAAAGGGCGAACAGATTTGTGGCCCAATATGATCATGCTGTTCTGCCTTCAGGATTACTACGAATACACAGGCAGTAAAGATGAACGGATTATTTCACTGATGACAGATTATTTCAAATATCTGTCCGAAATACAGGATGAAGAATTCCTGGTGGGTTACTGGCCCAGGATGAGGGCAGGGGATATGCTGTTCAGTGCGATCTGGCTGTATAACCGTACAGGGGAAGAATGGCTTCTTGATTTTGCCCGAAAAGTCCATCGAAATGCAGCCGAGTGGGAAGAGGATGTTATCAACTGGCATAATGTAAACATTTCTCAGGGTTTCGGAGAGCCGGCAACATTTTATCAGGTTTCCAAGGATGAGAAACACCTCAGAGCCGCTGATAGAAACTGGCAGAAGGTCAGAGACCTCTACGGGCAGGTCCCGGGAGGAATGTTCGGAGGAGATGAGAACTGCCGGGAAGGGTATTCAGGTCCCAGACAAGCTATAGAGACCTGCGGCATGGTAGAGATGATGCTTTCAGAAGAGACCCTTCTTATGATATCAGGGGATACCCGATGGGCAGACCGTTGTGAGGATGTGGCATTCAATTCATATCCGGCCTCTATGACCGCTGATTTGAAAGCGCTCCGTTATTTGACAGCCCCTAATATGGTTCTCTCAGACAGTCAAAGCAAATCGCCCGGTCTTCAGAACGGAGGGCCTATGCTCTGGATGAATCCGCACAAACACCGCTGCTGCCAGCACAATTCAGGTCACGGTTGGCCCTATTTCACCGAGCATCTCTGGGCTGCTACTCATGATAACGGACTGAGCGCGGTGATTTATGCTCCTTCAGAGGTCACAGCTGAAGTGGGAGAGGGGACAAAAGTAACGGTTTCGGAAACAACTCATTATCCATTCGATGAGAATATAGAGTTCGTGATTTCTACACCGGAAAAAGTGGATTTCCCTCTTTATTTGAGGATTCCGGGATGGTGCCGGAAAGCCGAACTTGAGATAAACGGAAAAGCCAGGGAGGTGATATCAAATCCTGGTTCCTTTTTGTGTGTCAACCGAAAGTGGCGGAACGGAGATAAAGTGAACCTTAAGTTGGTTATGAATGTGAGCATCACCCATTGGACCAAAAATCTTGATTGTGTGTCCATCAACCGGGGGCCTCTGACCTATTCGCTTAAAATCGGAGAGAAATATGTTCGCCATGGAGGAACAGACAAATGGCCGGCCTGGGAAATTTATCCAACTTCAGATTGGAACTACGGGATACTGTTAAAAGACGGTGTGCCCGCCGAGGGTGTGGAGGTTATGGAGCAGCCTTGGCCAGAAGATGATCAGCCTTTTAAAGCGGATTCAGCCCCTATAGAGATCAGAATAAAGGCTCAAAAAATACCGGAATGGCATCTCGATGATTTAGGATTGGTCGGGGAAATCCAGCAGAGTCCGGCACAGACAGATCAGCCTGTGGAGACTGTCACCTTGATTCCCATGGGATGCGCCCGGCTTCGAATATCTGCCTTTCCCTCCGTACTATCTGATGGTTCTGGATACAAATGGGAGAAACCGGAGAGAGGAGATGGATCATAATTCTTTTCTCGCTTTTGATATAGGCGCTGAAAGCGGAAGGGCCCTTCTGGGCACGCTGGAAAAAGATGGAATCCGGGTCCAGGAGGTTTATCGATTCAAAAACAGGATGATTTCTAAAAGGGGCCACCTTTATTGGGATGTTTACTATCTGTTCGAAGAGATAAAAAAAGGAATAAGCAAAGGCGCCCATGCCAACAACAGCCCTATCCTTTGTATTGGAGTAGACACATGGGGGGTGGATTTTGGCTTGTTCGATAAAAAAGACCATCTCATGTCTCTTCCCTTTGCCTACAGGGACAAGCGCAATAAGAAAGCCATGGAAGAATTCTTAGAAAAAATACCCCCCAGACAGGTCTATCATCTGACCGGGATCCAGTTTCTTCAGTTCAATTCATTGTTTCAGCTTTATGCTTTGAGGACTCAAAATCCTGAAATCATAACGAGAGCCAAGAATCTCCTCTTTATGCCGGATATTTTTAATTATTTTCTCACAGGGGAGATGGCCACTGAGTTTTCCTATGCCACTACGTCACAGCTTTTCAATCCCCGTAAAGATGGGTGGGAGGGGCGTCTTTTTGAGATCCTGGATGTGCCCGTATCCATGATGCAGGATGTGGAAGCGGCTGGAAAGATTCTCGGCCCTGTGAAAAAATCTGTGGCAAAGGAAACCGGGATGTCCTCTGTGCCAGTAGTGCTGACAGCCACACACGATACGGCCTCAGCCGTAGCTGCTGTGCCGGCCCAGGGAGAAGAGTGGGCTTTTATAAGCTCGGGCACCTGGTCCATAATGGGCATTGAGTTAAACTCTCCCCTTATCAATGAGGAAAGTTATACACTGAATTTCACTAATGAAGGAGGGATCGGACATAAGTTTAGATTATCCAAAAACATTACAGGATTATGGCTGCTTCAGGAATGCAGAAAAAAATGGAGGGGACGCCGTAATATTGAATACGGCGAATTAATGAAAAAGGCGAGTTCGGCAAAACCTTTCCGGTCTTTCATTGATCCTGACTGTCCTTTGTTTTTAAAGCCGGCGGATATGACAGAGGCCATAGGAGAGTTCTGCCGGAAAACCGGACAGCCTCGTCCGGAATCTGTTTCCGAGTTCGTGAGGTGTGTTCTGGAAAGCCTGGCATTTAAATACAAGTTTGTGTTTGATGAACTGTGTTCTCTCTGCGGCAGGCCTATCAGCAAAGTCCACATCATAGGAGGCGGTTCCCGCAACAGGGTTCTCTGCCAGTATACGGCTAAAGCGTTGGGCCTTCCTGTTGTTGCCGGGCCTGCTGAAGCTACGGCTGTGGGCAACATAATGATACAGGCTCTGTCCGCTGGAAAAGTGGATTCCATAGAGAGTGTGAGGGATATGATTTCAGCCTCTTTTGACCTTCGGATCTATGACCCGGCGGGGAGTGAAGAATGGGAGAGGCATTATGACCGTTTTAAAAGGGTATGCAGGGAGAGCCATGAAGAGACAGAGGACCTGCATTATAATCGGTAGGAGTTGGATATGAAATTTAAAAAAAGTGAAAAAGCCTATAAGGAAGCCAAAGAAAAGTACAGGGACATTGGTTCGGATGCGGAAAAGGCTATTGAAAAGTTAAAGGATATTTCCATTTCCATTCACTGCTGGCAGGGAGATGATGTGGCCGGATTCGAAAAACCCGGTTCTCAGCTTACAGGAGGGGGCATTCAGGTCACGGGAAGTTATCCGGGAAAAGCAAGAACAGTGGAAGAGCTCCGTCAGGATTTGGAAAAAGTCTATTCTCTGTTGCCCGGAAGTCACAGGCTGAACCTTCATGCCATCTATGGTGAATTCGGGGACACATTCATAGACAGGGATAAGATAGAGCCTGAACATTTCAGAGGATGGATTCACTGGGCCAAAGACAAAGGACTTAAACTGGACTTTAACTGCTCTTGTTTCTCTCATCCTCTGGCTGATGCCGGTTTTACTCTGAGCAGCAAAGATAAAAACATACGTCTTTTCTGGATAGAGCATGTGAGAAGATGCCGGCGGATCGGAGCCTTTATGGGGCGGGAGCTCAAAAGCCCTTGTGTTCACAATATATGGATTCCGGACGGATCCAAGGACGTTCCTGTTGATAGAAAAGGGCACAGAGACCTGCTCAAAGAGTCCCTGGATGAAATATTCAGAGAGGAGTATCCGGAAGAAGAGCTTAAAGACTCTCTGGAAAGCAAGCTTTTCGGAATCGGAAGCGAATCCTATGTGGCCGGGTCTCATGAGTTTTATCTGGGATATGCTTTGACAAAAAACAAGATGATATGCCTTGATACAGGACACTTTCATCCCACAGAGAACATCGGAGATAAAATTTCAGCAGTGCTTCAGTTCTCAGAGGGGCTTCTGCTTCATGTCAGCCGCGGTGTCAGATGGGATAGTGACCATGTCGCTGTTTTGGATGACAGCACGCGAAACCTTTTTGAAGAAGTGGTCCGGGGCGGTTATCTCGACAGAGCACATATCGCGCTCGATTTTTTCGATGCCAGTTTGAACCGGGTGGGAGCCTGGGTCATCGGGGCCAGAGCTGTTTTAAAAGCTGTTCTGGCAGCTCTTCTCGAGCCCAGAGAAAGGCTTTTGGAAGCGGAAAACAGGAGTGATTATTTTTCCCGGCTGGCACTTCTCGAAGAGCTCAAGACTATGCCTCTTGGGGCTGTGTGGGACCGTTTCTGTCTCATGATGGATGTTCCTCCCGGGCAGGAATATATAAAGGAAATCATCCGGTATGATACCAATATAAGCCGAAAAAGGAGCTGAATTTAAAGCAGGTAAAAATATTGTTTGAGTCAAAATTCAGTTAGAAAAATTCAATAAACGATTGACATTTCCTTCTGTATAAGAAAAAATCCAAAGAGAAAAACTTCACTGTTTGATTGGGAGGATTCCATGAATCAAAGGGGAGATAAAGAGATCAGGGGAGGATTTTTTCATAGATTTCTAAAATTGTTTACGGATATCCGTCCAGGGGAAGCGGGTACGGCTTTACTCCTGACCTTGAATATTTATTTAATCCTGGGGGCTTATTACATCATAAAAATCGTCAGAGATTCATCCATCCTCACGGAGTGGGGACCAGAGACAAAAAGCTATCTTTACGGTGTTATCTCGATCCTGCTCATCTTCGTCATCAAGATATTCAGTTCTATTTCATCAAAAGTTCCACGGCAGAAACTCATAGCATGGGTCACTCTGTTTTTTATATCAAACCTGATCATATTTTCCGTGCTGAATCTTTTTGGCATTCCCTTCAGCACCATCAGTATCATCTTTTTCATTTGGGCCAGCATTTTTAATGTTGTGGTCATTGCTCAGTTCTGGGGGTTTGCCAATGATGTCTATACGGAAGGCGCCGGAAAGCGTCTTTTTCCCCTCATTGCTTTTGGCGCCACTTTCGGTGCCTTCTCCGGTTCTTATATTTTTAAGCGCATCCAGAATTGGATGGGAATGTACCAACTTCTTCTGGTATCCGCGGCCGTGCTGGGTATTTGCATTGCACTCACCTATGTGATCCATAAAAGGGAGATCAGGGGCAAAGTGGAAACAGGGCCGGATGTCCCTCTGAAAAAAATATCTACGGATAAAGAAAAGCCTTTGAAAAAAGGGGGAGGATTCAAGCTGGTTTTTAAAAAACGCTATCTCCTTTATATTGCCCTTTTTGTTCTTCTGCTGAATCTTATCAACACCAATGGGGGGTATATTCTGGACCGGGTGATAAAAAACAGGGCTCTTGAGTCTGTTCAGGCTGGGACAGCAGGAGGTCTTTCGGTCGAACAGATCATTGGAACTTTCTATTCTGATTTTTATATTATCATGAACCTTTTGGCCATGTTTATCCAGCTGTTTTTGGTATCCCGAATATTTAAGTGGTTTGGAGTCAGGACAGCTGTCTTTTTCCTTCCTTTTATTGCGTTGGGAGGGTATTTTTTCATCAGTATGGGAGCCGCTTTGCTCATTGTCAAGTGGATCAAAGCTACTGAGAATGCAACGGATTACTCATTGATGAACACCACAAGGCACGCTCTCTTTCTTATTACTTCAAGGGAAGAGAAGTATAAGGCCAAGGCTGCTATAGACACTTTTTTTCACAGGGCCGGTGATGTCACGCATAGTCTGATTGTTTTTCTTTGGGCCCAATTCATTGTGGTCGAAAGTTTTGCTAAATTCAACATCATTATGGCTCTGGTTTGGATCGTTCTGGGATTCTTGATTATAAGGGAGCATAAAAAAATATCCTTGAAAAAAGAGCAGCCTCAGACAGCTGGACACGATTCTTAGGGGAGAAAAGTACCCTATAGCATGATTTTTTGTGTTTCAATGAAGCGGATGATGATCATAACAGCTCCCAGCAGCATGAAAGTGATGCTTATGGCTTTAGCCAGCGTCTTTTCTTCTATTTGATTAACGAACCGCGCCATGAGGGTCCCTCCGAACACAGCGCTTATTCCGATGATTATTCCGGAAAGGGGTCTTATGTTTCCGTGTATCGCAAATCCCACAGATCCGGAGCTGGCGGTTATGGCCATAATGAGCACGGATGTTCCGATGGCCAGATGAAGAGGAAAATTAAGGACGAAGATAAGAAGTATCAATATGAAGCCTCCTCCTCCTGCTCCCAGAAGACCGGTTAAAATGCCCACAATGAATCCCAAACACAAAGAGGCGATGATTTTTTGTGCCGGAGTTTTGAATTTCAAGACTTTTTTAACTTTAACAGCTATGATTTCTCTGTTTATACCTTTCTTCCATATCACAATCCCTAAGATGATCATATAGACCCCGAAGATTCTCGCCAATCCCAGTTCCGGGATGCTGTCTGAAAATCGTGCACCCAGTTGAGCGCCCAGAACAGAACCGACAGCTATCCACAGTCCTGATTTCAAAGCGATATTACCGTGTTTATAATAAGAATAGGCTATGGCTGCGGGGGCTATGACGTCCACCATTAAGCTCGTTCCTATACAGTCATGGATCGGATAATTCAACAGCATGTTGAGCAGAGGGACCACCACCATAACACCCGAGGAACCGGTCAATCCTGTTAATATTCCGGTGAATATTCCGATAAGAACCATTGCCGCTATATTGATTGGAGTCATGTTTTTAACTTTAAAGCCAATATTATACCAGAAAACTCTGAGAAGAGAAGTTAGAATGTTTTATTTGACTTTAAGAACCAACACACATTTTGCCGGGAGATTTATCTTGAGAGTATTGTTTTCCAATACAGCACCATCAAATTTTGCAGGCTTGACTTCATGTAGATTTTGAAACGTATTGTGAGCTGTCATCTTATCCGAGGTCAGGATTTGACCGGTAACGGTCTCTGCATGGATACCTCTCAGCTCGCATGTCAGGTTTGCGGAGTCATTCGGGTTGAGATTGCAGAGAGAGATATGGATTTCTTTCTGGCTGTTTTTTGAGGCAGACACACTGATCTGGGGAATGCTGCCGTCTTGAAATGTATACTCGGGGCATTTCAGGTCAAGGGGAATAAGCATAGCATCCTGATGGACTTTGTACATGTCAAAAACATGATACGTGGGAGTGAGGATCATTTGCTCTTCTTTGGTGAGCATGAGAGCTTGGAGGACATTGACGGTTTGAGCCAGGTTGGCCATCTTTACTCTTTCGCAGTGTTGATTGAATATATTCAGGGTCGCTCCAGCTACCAGTGCGTCGCGGAGTGAGTTCTGCTGGTAGAGAAACCCCGGATTGGTGCCTGGTTCGACTTTGTACCATGTGCCCCATTCATCTATGATCATTCCCACTCTTTTCTGCGGGTCATATTGATCCATTATGGTCGAATGCCTTGTGATGAGTTCATCTATAAACAAAGCTTTTTCCAAGGTTTCGAACCAATCTTTTTCTCCGAATTCAGTGGCAGAATTTTTGTTTCGCCATCCGCCGGGAACCGTATAGTAATGAAGACTCAATCCATGCATATACCACCCGGCCCTTTTCATCAGCACTTCTGTCCACTCATAGTCTTGGCCGTTGCTTCCGCAAGCGATTTTATAGATCCTGTTTCCGGAATAATTCCGGACATAGGTCTGGAACCTCCTGTAGACATCCGCATAGTATTCAGGACGCATGCTCCCGCCGCATCCCCAGTTTTCATTCCCGACGCCGAAAAAGGGAAGCTTCCACGGAGTATCCTTCCCGTTTTTACGGCGCAGATCAGCCATGGGGCTCTGTCCGTCAAAAGTGATATATTCAATCCATTCTTTCATCTCTCTGACGGTTCCGCTCCCTACGTTTCCACAGATATAGGGTTCGCATCCTATCTGCTGGCAGAGGTCAAGAAATTCATGAGTGCCGAAATGATTGTTTTCCGTAACGCCTCCCCAATGAGTGTTAACCAGAGCGGGGCGTTCGCTTGGAGGGCCTATTCCGTCTTTCCAGTGATACTCGTCCGCAAAACATCCTCCGGGCCACCGGAGAACCGGAACTTTGATTTTTTTCAGGGCTTCCACAATATCATTCCTGATCCCTCTGGTGTTTTTGATCTGGCTGTCTTTCCCTGCCCAGTAACCCCCGTAAATGCACCGTCCCAGATGTTCTGAAAAGTGTCCGTAAATGTGTTTGCTGATTGTGAAATGACCCTGGTCTGCATTGATAACAAGAGTGGCTGTGTGTGTCTCGTTTTCTTGAGCAGCGCTGATGCAGGTGAGTATGGCAAAACAAAAAACCAAAGCAAATAGATAGATTTTTTTGGGCCGCCTCATTTTTTTTCTCCTTATATAAGTGAGTATGAATTGTTATTGAGTTTATTTTAGAGAGGAGCAAAAAACAAGTAAAATGTTCATCAAATTATTATGGATTGATTTTCAATATATGGTAAAATCAAAAAAGCTGTTTGGAAAATAATGACAATTCAAAGGAGCAGCCCGATGAAAAAGCCTGTCTATGTGTTAATGATTTTGGTTTTTGCAGGGTTCGTATTTATGAACAGTGCCTGCCAAAAAAGAGAAACCGGAGATTATTCCATAAAACCGGTTCCTTTCACTCAGGTTCACATTAATGATGAGTTCTGGTCTTCCAGAATTGATACCAACCGCCGCGTGACCATTCCTTATGCTTTTGAGCAGTGCGAAGAAACAGGACGCATTGACAACTTCA
>Ga0307421_1000507_pt1 | contig 25040 bp, 21 predicted proteins | sample SalMarWE160270MG_FD_202163 | JGI IMG/M metagenome (GOLD analysis project Ga0307421, IMG submission 202163) | Salt marsh sediment microbial communities from the Plum Island Ecosystem LTER, Massachusetts, United States - WE1602-70 | ecosystem: Environmental > Aquatic > Marine > Intertidal zone >...
TTGCCGGTGATCGCGTTAATACGGGAGTCTACCTGGTTTTTTGTTCTAATGATGATGGTAGTAAGACATTTGTTACCAAGTTGCTCTTCATTCATTAATTAGTGTTTGTCCATAATGTCCGATATCCGCGTTGCTGCTCACATTTTGAATCCTCAAATACTTTAGTATACCGCGGTTTAAAATGTTTTTCACAACGTGTTTTATTTTTAAAGGTGTTCAAGAGCTCACTTTTATAATAAGTTCTTTAACTCATTTAAAAGTGTTCCAAAACTCACTTTTAAATGAGTTCAAGAGCTCACTTCGTTCGGTTCACGCGCCTTGATCTCGAACATTCTGAACAAACACTAAGACTTTATGAACAGACACATGACCATTTAAAAATTTGAGCTTATAGACTGATCTAATTAAGAACTTTACCTATGATTGGCAAAACACGGGGTATTGTACTGCATCATTTAAATTACCGTGAATCAAGCATTATTGCCTGTATTTATACTGCCAGCCATGGCAGGCAATCTTATATCATTAACAGTGTAAGAAAGAGCAGATCGAAAATAAGAATGAATCTGTTCCAGCCGCTTACAAGGCTTGATATGGATACATATTACAATCCCGGCTCCCGGCTTCAAAGGCTGAAGGAGATCAGGCCTGCCGAAATGTTGAGGTCAATCCCTTTTGATATGGTGAAAAGTACAATTGCCTTATTTCTTGCAGAAATATTATATAAAACATTACGTGAAGAGGAAAGAAATCCTGTGCTCTTTGAGTTTCTTGACAGTTCTGTGCAGGTTCTTGACATGACCGATGAAGGTATAGTGAATTTTCATCTGGTTTTTTTATTGCATTTGTCCCGTCACCTTGGCATATATCCTGATGAGGAAACCCTGGTTCACGCAACCGATCACCCGGAGCTGAAGGAAACTATCAAATATCTTCAGGCACAATCATATAATAATTTGGGTTTAATAAGACTAAATCAGTCTTTGCGCAGGGAAATCCTCGACTGGCTGGTAAGCTATTATTATTTTCAGCTTGACGGCATGGGTAAAATTAATTCTCTTTCCGTACTAAAAGAGATTTTTGACTAACTTATTATTCCCTGACGGTCGTTAAATCGCTGAGCTAAGTTAGCTGTCACCCAAAAAGTCAGCAAAAAAGGACAAATGTTTTTTGCGAATGCAGTATTGTCGAATGTGATTTAGTGCACTTCTCAAACTTTTGACCATCTGGTTTTAACCACAAAACTGCAATATCGAAAAGCTAAAGCAAACTAAGCAGTTGAAAACACAATATTAAAAAGGTCATTGAAATTGGATATACAGTGGCATAAGCAAACTGTACGGCATTTTTATTACTGAATGAATCGGCGGTGGCGAGTCCGGGCGTGCTGGTCAGCGCACCCGTGAATAAGCCAATGCTGACTTCTTTGTCAATATGGAACAGGGGAATGATCAGGTAGCTTAACAGGGATCCTGTAAATATCAGTATCAAAGAAAATAAAACCAGTTGCAGTCCGTTTTTCCTGAAAGAATGAATAAATCCCGGACCTGCCTGCAGTCCCACGGTGTATATAAAAAGCAATAAGCCTATATATTGCAGGCTGTCATTGATCTGAATGCCAAAGTAACCAAATAATAATGCAACGAAAATTATTCGTAAACGTCCAGTGATATTCCTTTGATCTTAATTCGTCCGATAAAGAATCCCAGGGCGATTATGAAAAATAATGCCAGATAATTGGTCATCACGGTCTATTCAATTTATAACAAGAGGCAAATATAAAAATATCCCGGGATAATGTAATATAAGGTTTATTCGTCTCCCATCTCAAATTTGTAACGTGCAGCGCGAAGTTCGAATTTTTCCATTTCCAGTGCAGTAGACCAATCAACCCTGGATGTGTACTTATTAATCAGTTCAACCTTACAGCTGGCACAAATAATATCGGTTGTCAGATTTTTATTACACCTAATGCATTTTTTCTCCTTCGCGATTCCTTTTCTTTTATCCATTGGTTATGGTTTTTCATTAGTATGATACGAAAAAATCGTTTTTTAGTTGCGATAAAAGTCCATAAATCCATTGATAATCCTGAGTTTCCTCATGATTAAGGATATGCAGAAAAAAAAAGAGGCACCTGGTATGGTGCCTCCCTGAAATATCATATTATTAGAGTTTGTCAACAAACACTATGAGTTTATTGACAGACACTATTTATGATTGTTTTTGTTAAAGTTTTTAATAAACAAATCCAGTGCCATTGTCATTGATGGAGCCTGAGGTAAGGGAGCTTTAAGATCAAGTCTCAGGCCGGCTTCTTTAACAGCTTTTGCTGTAGATTCGCCAAATGATGCAATTTTTATATTATTTTGCTTAAACTCAGGAAAATTTTTAAGTAATGAACGTATCCCTGACGGACTGAAAAAAACCAAAAGATCATAGTTAATTGCAGCAAGATCTGAAAGGTCACTGCTAACGGTACGGTATAAAATGGCTTTAGTATATTTCAGGTCGTTTTTACTCAGTAACAAGGGTATTGTTTTATTGTGCTGATCGGATAAGGGAACAAGAAAATTTTCATCTTTGTGTTTATTGATCACATCGAAAAGCTGGGGGAATTTACCGGGCCCTATAAATATTTTCCTTTTACGGTAAATAATATATTTTTGGAGGTAATAAGCAACCGATTCAGAAACACAGAAATACTTCATCGAATCAGGAACGGTAATTCTCATTTCTGAACACATGCGAAAAAAATGATCAATAGCGTTTCGGCTCGTGAAGATTACTGCAGAATGGTCCAGCATATTTACTCTTTGTTGACGAAAATCTTTTGCAGAAATTCCTTCAACATGAATAAATGGTCTGAAATCGATCCGTACATTATTTTTTTCGGCTAAATCAAAATAGGGTGATCTGTCTGATTTCGGTTCTGGCTGGGAAATTAAAATTCTTTTAATTTTCATACTTGCAATTCCTTCGTTTAACCGCTTCTAACCCAATGAGTTTAAAAATTTTATTCCTAACAAAACAGGCAAAATTTCAAGGGTACAAAGGTACAAAATCAAATAGAAAATAAAAACATCTTTTTTGATTATTATCTGAAATCCCCTGATTATCTTTAGAAATAATCCGGCTAAAAGCATGATTGCACAAAAAATAATGACTGTATTTTTTATATTGTATGGTATGTATATCAAGGCAATGACAAAAGGAAGAAGAAAAACAGCAAGGTTTTTATTGATAAGGAATATATTATGTATGTATTCATTAAAAATGGCGGAACTGTTGAAAAAAAACCCTACGAGTTTTAATGATAAATATCTGAACAACAGTATTAGGAGAATAACAGAAGAAATGATCAGCCAGGCCGAAAAGCCCTTGTAACTGAATATTTTCAGATTGTAATAATCCAGGACCAGCAATATAAACAAGCTTAGCACAATACCATAAAGAAGATTTAATATTATCGAGATACGGTAGTACAGTATGTTCTTTGAAACAAACAACCTGAAAGAGATCTGATAGCTTTTGACTGCATTAATCGTTGCATTTAGTGATTTGCCGAAACGTATTTTAAGCCATAATAACAAAAGGATACAACCAACGGCAATTCCCAGCATCCATTCTTCATTATTAGGTATATCCCGTGTAATGACAGGATAATCCGCGGATTTCCGGTAAGAGGATGTGTTTTCTTCAACCAGTACGGGCCCTTTTGTTAAAAGTACGGAGGAATCGGAATAAAGATTAAAGTTTACAAAGTCGATCTCCTTTTCAGATTGGGCATCTTCATTTTTAGCAAGCGTATCCGGGGCAATGCTTGTTCCCGGTTTTGTTGTTTCATTGAATTGGCCGGGAGCAGGTGCTGTTGTTTTTTGTTTGGTGTCCGGGGGAATTGCAGGGCCGGGTTTGATTTCCTGTTTTGCAGGTATTACCGTATCGCTTATAACTGAATCATCTTTATGAAGAGAATCAGAAGTTATATCTTTGGAAAGCGAATGTTCCGGCAGAGTATCATTATCAGTTGATACTGCCAGAGAGTCTTTTTTCTGATTGAGTTGAGATGTATCCTGAAAAGCCGTAAAACAGATGTTTCCCATAGATCTCTGTTACTGGTGTTAGATTCTCATTTCAAAAATACAAAATATCCTGCTTTTTACCTTTAATGCTATATGAAATATCTGATAATATTTTATTGGCAAGACGGCTGGCTCCAATGCGAAAAAAGGATGGCTGAAGCCATTCTTTACCTGCCGTCTCACGAAGGATAATATAATATTTCCAGGCATCTTCTGTTGTGGAAATTCCTCCTGCAGCCTTGATCCCTTTTCGTATGCCATATTCTTTGTAAAAACGTACAATCGTATTGGTCATAATATAAAAGGCTTCCGGTGTGGCAGCAGGAGTGAGCTTACCTGTTGAGGTTTTAATAAAATCCGCACCTGCTTCAAGGGCTAGTTGAGCGGCTTCCTGAATAGCAAGGCCTGAGGGAAGTATACCGGTTTCAAGTATCACCTTCAGTTTCAGATCTCCCATTATTGATTTTAATGACCGTATTTCTTCCTCCACTTCTCCTGTTTTGCCCGAGAGGAATTTACCCGCCGGCAAAACAATATCCGCTTCAACGGCGCCCTGTTCAACCGCGAGGCGTGTTTCAAGTTTTTTTACTTCGGCAAAGGATTGTGCGGAAGGGAAAGATGCCGAAACAGCAGCTATTTTAATTCTTGTATCTTTGAGATGGTATTTTGCAGCTGAAACAAGATTTGGATAGATGCACAGCGCTGCAACATTGTTCATTTGCGGAAAATGTGATGAAAAGCTGTTTAATTTCCTGCATATCGACGCAATTCTGCTGTCCGAATCATCCGTGTTTAATGATGTAAGATCGATATAGGAAAACAGCTCATTTAACAGAGCATAGTCAGGAGTTAAAATATTTTGTCTGATAATATTATTTACCTCTTTTTGTGCCTCCTGAATTGTCATTATTCCTTATTTTTTGTATCAATGAAAAGGGTTACCGGGCCGTCATTTATGAGTCTTACCTGCATGTTTGCTCCAAAAACACCTGTTTTTACGGTTTTTCCGGTAGCCTCGGAAAGCCGGTTAATAAATAAATGGTAAAGGGGAACAGCAGTTTCCGGCCTGGCTGAACGGATATAACTCGGACGATTGCCCTTTTTTGTGCTGGCATGAAGGGTAAACTGACTGACCACCAACACCTCACCTGAGACTTCACACAGCGAAAGGTTCATTAACCCCCGGGGGTCGTTAAAAATTCTCAAACGTGCTATTTTCCTGCTGAGCCATTGTATATCATCCCCGTTATCATTTTCTTCGATACCGATAAAAATCAATAATCCGTGGGTGATCTGTGCCGTGTCTTTCTCTTCGATAAAAACGGAAGCTTCCTTTACACGCTGAATGATTGCTCTCACTATGCTTGTTTTTGACCTTCAAAAATAGTAATTATATTTGAAAGGGATGATATGTGATTCTGCGTCCCCTCGACCCCCGCTGCATCGGTTTACAGGGAGTTCCTGGAATAGCGGCAGATAATAATGCCGGCAGGGGAGCTATCGTATCTTTTTTATTAATCACACGTAATATTTGTATGATATTTTCTAATAGAAGCAGATTGAATCTTCCCACATCCTTATTATTGCTGTTCTGGCTGATCTTATTGCATTTACCGGGAGACTGTCAGAAGATAGTAAGGGAATATTCCAGGGAAGAAGCCGAATTGATGGCCGATAGCCTGGATAGCCTGTACGGGTACAGAAAGGGTCTTATTAATGAATTTTCACTTTCAGCACTGGTGGCACTTAGTTATTATCCGGAGCTGGATTCTACTAAAATTGATTTCAAATATAAAAAGATCAGGACAATTATGGTTGCCAGGCCAAAGTTGCATTGTCTGTTTTTTAAAAAGGAAAACCGTCCGTATCAGATTATTATCAATAAATCAAAAACCTTTAGGGATTCGCTGTTTGTTAATATGAGCTTTAACGGTAAAACTGGAATAATGGGGCATGAACTCGCGCATATATATGATTATTCAGACCGGTCAGTGCTTGGTCTTATATGGTTTGGTATAAAATATATGTTGTTCAGCAAAAGGGAAATCGAAAGATATACAGACAGGATAGCTATTGAGAGAGGACTTGGTTGGCAGTTATACGATGCATACAGTTATATACATAATAATCAGCAGGGTCTTCCGGAAAAATACATAAAAAACAAAATGGAATATTATTTGAAGCCGCGGGAAATTATCAGGGAAACAGAGAAGAGTATGAATTTATACGGTCCGGACTGATCCTTTTTCAGGATTTGGAAATATAGCGGGCTGCAAAAAGTAAAAAGAACTACCTTTGCCGTTGGGTTTTTAAATTAAAACGAATGAAACCCTCACCATTAAGAGAGTTTAAAATATGAAGTACAAAGACAAAAAGACATGAATATTTTTGTAACCAAGTGATTGGTGAGGCAACAACCGATCCCGCGTAAGCGGGAGAGCTCGTGAACACCATTTAAAATAAACAACAGGTGAACAAAAACCACCAACTTTGATTAAACGAAATAACAAATTAATTACTAATAACTTAAATAAAATATATTCTTGTGAAACGAAGAATAAGAGTAATAGTTTTTAGTGTTCTTGTACTGTGTGGGTCTTTATTGTTTATATCATTTAGCGACAAGGATTTTCAGATCGCCAAGAACCTTGATATTTTTGTTACCCTTTTCAGGGAGCTTAATTTGTATTATGTTGATGATACTGATCCTGAAGAACTCATTGAATCAGGAATCGAAGGAATGCTTGGATCACTTGATCCTTATACAACTTTTATCCCTGAATCGGATATGGATGATTTCAAGTTCATGACTACCGGACAATATGGAGGAATTGGCGCTTTGATAAGAAAAGCCGGTGAATATACGATGATATCGGAACCTTACGAGGGTTTCCCGGCGCATAAGTCAGGATTACGTGCAGGTGATACCATTATTTCAATAAATGGTATTTCAACAAGGAAGATGGATATCAGCGATGTGAGTGAATTACTGAAAGGCACACCTAATACAAGCCTTGAGTTAAGTATACGGCGTATCGGATCGGAAAAGGCTAAAGATATCGAAATAGTTCGGGAGCGTATCAGCATTAATAATGTTCCTTTTTATGGTATGCTTGATGAAGAGACAGGATATATAAGACTTTCGAATTTTACCAAGGATGCTGCCCGTGAAGTGAAAAAAGCCGTTATGGATTTAAAGGATCAAAATGCCCGGGCACTAATTCTGGATCTGCGAAGTAATCCGGGAGGCCTGCTTATGGAATCGGTGGGGGTTTCCAATTTATTTGTTAAAAAAGGTCAGGAGATAGTCAGTACCAGGGGAAAGATTAAAAAAGACGATAATGTATACATAACGACTTCACAACCTGTTGATACAAATATTCCCCTTGTTGTTCTGGTTGACCGCCGGTCGGCATCGGCATCGGAAATTGTTGCAGGTGCCATGCAGGATCTTGATCGTGCAGTGATCATAGGAAGGCGTACATTCGGAAAGGGACTCGTACAAAGAACGCGCCCTTTAAGTTATAATACGCAGCTTAAGGTCACAACAGCAAAATATTATATCCCAAGCGGACGATGTATCCAGGCATTGGATTATACGCACAGAAATGAAGACGGAAGTGTGGGGTATATTCCGGATTCATTGATATCGGAATTCAAAACCCTTAACGGACGTACTGTATATGATGGCGGGGGTATACGGCCGGATATAACTGTTGAAGAAGATAAGCCGGGTAATCTGACTATTAATTTATACGCGAACAATATGTTTTTTGATTATGCCACGGTGTATTCAGCAAGGCATGACTCAATTCCTTCTCCTGAAAAATATACCGTGACAGATGCTTTATATGATGATTTTAAGGAATATATCTCGGATCAGGAGTTTGATTATACCACACGCAGTGATGATAAGCTGGAAGAGCTGATTAAAATGGCAAGGCAGGAATCATACTACAGCCTGGCTGAAGAGGAGTTTGAGGCATTAAAGAAAAAGTTAACCCATGATCTGAGTAAAGACTTTGTTACTTTCCGTGATGAGATAACCTCTTTGCTTGCCGAAGAGATCGTGAGCCGCTATTATTATCAGAAAGGAAGGATCAGGGTCTCATTAAAGGATGACAAGCAAATGGATAAAGCAATGGAAGTCTTATATTCGGATGATTTATATAGAAATATACTATCAGGTAATTACGTGGATGAATCCGTGAAGACTGCCTCACGATACGGAAGATAATGATCAGGGCTTCGGGTTAAAATGATCAGGGTTTTTATATAATTAGGCGGGTTACAATGCTCCTTCTTTATTCCTTAAGGTGGATATAGGTTTGTATTAACTTATCATAAGCTTTTATCATTTTATCAGTAATACGCGTATGAGGATTAAAGTCCACATCATCGATCTGCCTTACGGGTAGTACCCTGGGTGAAGTACCGGTAATAAAACAACCTTCAAAACACCTGATTTCCCTGTAAGGTATTTCTTTTTCGATAAGGGGGATCTCTGATTCCCCGGCCAGCTGATAAATATATTTTCTTGTAATTCCCTCCAATACCTGGTGGGAAGGAGGAGTATACAGACTGAGACCTTTTGTGAAGAAAATATTTGCCCTGCTGGCTTCAGTGACCATTCCCCGTTTGTTGATCAGCAGGATCTCAAAAACATCATTATGCCCTGTTAATTCGTTTCGTAGCTTAATTATTTTCTTATTCAGTACTTTTGCATTTGGATTTTCTCTCTCAATGGTATAAGAGATCAGACGGCTCCCTTTTTCATAAAACATTGGTTCAGGATAGTGATGGCGGATATAATATAAATAGATCTGTGGCAATGATCCTGACCTTTTGTTGTTAAAACAAAAGACCAGCCTGGCATTTCCTTCAGTCAGCTTATTATGGTCACTCAGAATATTCAGTTGCCGGGAAATAACTTCCCGGTCTATTTTGTAATCAAATCCGGCCAGTGTTATAGATTGCTGTAAACGATCAAGGTGGTCTTCAATAAACAAAAAGACCGAATCGATCACCCTGATTACATCATAAACAGGGATTCTGCAAGTAATTAAATCGTCGGAAAATAATTTACATGAAAGTATTTCACCATCCTTTAAAAAATAATCACCAATGCATTCTTTCATTCTAATATGAGCTTGATAAGCGTTAGTATTGAGGGACGAAACTATAGATAATATAACCTTTTTGTTTTGCCGGTGCATCAAGATCAATATTAAACCGTGCACGGTATGCATAGCGTAATGCTACATCACGCAGGCAGGATGATACATTTTTAACTGAGGGGGCCACAGCGGCATTGATCACTCTGCCTTCCCTGTCAACAGTGATGTCAATGCGGACATCGCCTCCTCCCTCACATTTATATACCGGTACGGGTAGTTTTATGTCACGCCTGTTTTCGAGATAATAAGTAATATTGGTCGGGCCGGAATAATCTGAAGTCGCTGATTCATCAGTTTTTTCTTCTTCCTCCTGCATAACGGGATAGTCAGCATTATCAGGATCTGATCCAAAATCAGGGTTCAGATCTTCAATGCCAAGCTCTTCTTTCAGTTGTTCCAGGTATTTTTCAGTGCTTATTTCCTCATCCAGTTCACGGGCGGCATTTACTGCAATGTTTCTGCGCATTTGGGCTGGCAGTTGTTGTTGAGTTTCGGCCAGCTCTTCAATTCTTTCACGAATGATCTCTTCAACATCATACTCCTGTTCCTGGAAATCGATTACCATGAATTCTTTATGTTTTCTTTTGACATCGCCCAGTTTTAAGGATAAGAAGATGATCAGCAACACAAGATGGAAGATCAGTGTTCCAAGTATCCCGGTAATATTGTCACTTATTTTGTCTTTCAAATTGTTTTCTTAGTTAGTGTCTGTCCATAAAGTCCCATTTGCCGCGTTACGCTTGTCCGAAAATTGCTCATTTACGACAAGTAAACTCCGCGTTTTCGGACCGCGCGAGCCTTGCAAATGGAACTTTCTGAACAAACACATGGTCGGTTAAATATTTTACCCACTTTATAGACAGACTCTAGTTATACTACTTAATCCATATTTTGTTGTATTCGGTTCTGTTTATACTTACCCGGTCGAAACAGAGGTTTTTATAATGTTGGATATCAAAAGGGGTAAGTATGTTATCAAACCTGCAGTTGATAAGCCTGATGTCCTGTAGAGGTGAGCGCTCGTATCCGATAAACTGAAGCCCGTAATCAGCCTGGCGGCAGGACATGTTTCTCACTTCCACATTACGCACAACCGGCTCAAACGATGCAATATCTCCCTCCCCGTAGAGGAAATTAACCCTAATGACAGCATTGGCTACCTGGCCCACTTCAATGTTTCTTAAAAAAATATTTTCGATGAGCCCGCCGCGAATGGAATTTGTTTTTACGCGAAGTGCCCTGTCAAGGTTGGGGCTGTCCATAATACAGTTTTCAGCAAATATATTGTTAGCACCACCGGTGACCTCACTACCTATAACCACACCCCCGTGACCGTCACGCATAACGCATTCCTGTATAACTACTTTAGAAACAGGAATGTTGATCCGGCGGCCATCTGCATTTCTGCCGGACTTCAAAGCTATACAGTCGTCACCTGTATCAAAAAAGCAATTTTTGATCCATACATTGGTGCAGGATTCCGGGTTGCAGCCGTCGTTATTCGGGCCATGTCCGATCACGGTCGTATTGCTTACGGTAACATTGGTACATAATACGGGGTGGATATGCCACATCGGGCTGTTCAGTATGGTCAGGCTGTCGATCAGAACGTTCATGCAGCGGTATGTTTGGATCATGCCTGGCCTTAAGTAGTGGCCTTCACCGAATACCCGCTCTTCAACCGGGATTCCTTTTTCTGCCATCTCACGCAGCGAGTCAATGTCATGCCGGGCTGAGCGTATCCAGTCCCACCAATTATCAAAACTTCCCGCGGCATCCAATGTCCCTGGCCCGGTGACGGCTATATTTTTTTGTTGAAAAGCATAAATGCACGGAGAATAATTATAACACTCCGTTCCTTCAAAACGGCTGTAAACTACCGGAAGGTAGGCCGAAGGATCAGTACTGAATAAGATTTTCGCATCTTTTGATATATACAGGTTAACATTACTGAGAAGGTGAACAGGGCCCGTATAATATTCTCCCGCCGGCACAATTACCCGGCCTCCTCCAGAATCGCAACACGCGCGGATAGCAGAAGCAAAAGCCGAAGAACAATCAGTAATTCCGTCTCCAACCGCACCAAAATCCGTAATATTAAAATCACGGTCAGGGAAGGAAGGTTGTTTGATCATTGCTATTATATCAGGTAGCTTGGCCCAGCCTGAATCGGGATGGCTTACGGTACGAACGTTAAAATAATGTGTCTGCCCGTCAATGTTGAGGACAGATGAAACAACAGAATCATATTCCGGGGGAGCCTGTAATTTAACCCTGATTTCATCATTATTGCTTACGGTATTGTCACTGTCTGTAAACAGGCCTCCGTTAATGGAGTATTCACCTCCTTTTATTCTTATATCAGTTGCCAGGGTAAGGCCGGTAATGGTAACGGGGTCGGATATTGCTTCAGCCCCCGGCTCAACATCAAACTTGTCTGTGAAGAGGATATGATCCGGATTTTGTTGTGCTTCGGATACCCGGGATCCATTATTCACCGGTGAAGTTGCAGATGCGGGAACCAATATCAGCAGGGCAATAATTGGTTTCAATATAATTTGAAATTTCATCTGGTGTAATAATTATGCCGTAATAATTATGCCGTAATAATTGTAAGGCAAATAATTAAATGGCAACAAAAATAACAAATCAATAGCATCAAATTACAATAAATTTCAATTAACACAAGGTTTTATATTCATGGAGGCCGGTAACACGGTATTTTATTATCAAACGCGGCAGATTTTTATTACCAATGAAACCCTCATCCTTATAAGGAATTTAATTTAAATTGCACAAAGACAATAAGACATGAATATTTACTAAGAACTTATTATGCAGCGATGAGGGTTCGCCGAACGCCTTAAAAATATAATAATTTGGTGAGGCAACAACCGATCCCGCCTAAGCGGGAGAGCTCGTGAACACTATTTAAAATAAACAACAGGTGAACAACTACCACCAGCTTTGATTAAATAAAATAACAACTTAATTACTAATAACTTAACTAAAATATATTCTTGGCTGTCCCGCCAGGATTCGAACCTAGACTGTGTGGACCAAAACCACAAGTGCTGCCATTACACCACGGGACAAAAATGCATTCTTTTTCAGGAAGTGCAAATTTATAAAAAAATAACGGACTTTAAGGTTTTTTTATGTTTTCTTGGATGGTTTATTTTTCCTTATTAAAATCAAGGCCGTGCGGGGTCATGATACATTTCCTCGCGATAAAATCATTGTTATTTGCAGGAATGGCTTTTTCCAGGTCGCCAAGAACATTCGTGAACCGTTTGGAGATCCAGACTGACTGGTTTTCAGGGATAAGGAGGGTGAGTTCCATCCGGGGCATACGCCAGCGCTGTTCCATGGCAGCAAGAAAAAATTCATCAAAAACCAGCACGGTGTCATAAAGATTCCAATCATATTCCATAAGGGCATATTCAGAATGAAGAGGTCTGAACTCTTTTATTTGCCTGTCAATGATCAATTTAGCTATAGTGTCATATGTTGATTCAATATTGATAGCAGGATTTTTAAGTGCGGTTTTTTGGTTCTTGTCGTACTGTATTGAATAGTCAAAAATTGTAAATACATTAAGGTTGTAATTATCGAATTTTCTTTCGTTTATGTCAATGTAAAGTGTTTTTTCAAGCCGTGTATCCAGAAAATGTTCTTCTTTTTCATAAGAACGCAGGGTATAGTTTCCGGAATCCATGACTGTCATTACAATGAGCAATATCAATGCCAGTATCCAGGCAGTAAAGGCGGTGGCGCCAAGCGCTCTATTGCGGGTTCTGATGTTGAATAACAGTTTAATACCACCGTAGATCAGGGCAATTACAGGGATTAGAATAACGATCAGCCAGCAAACAGATATAACGGTAACATTCTCCGGGTTAACAAACAAGTCGCTAAGCCATGGAAGATGAATATTCCAGTCGGGCCAGTGAAACCAGTTTATGAAGCCGCGGCCAAAAAAAAGTGTTGTCGATATACCTATCAGGAATATCAGTCCTGTAAGTATAAATACAATACCAATGGTCCATATGATTATTTTTAATAATACACCCAGTATGTTTAACAGTATGTTCCCGACATCATTAAGCGAATCCCTGGTTCGCTGGTAACCTTTTGATTTTGTCACCCGTCCCATGCTTTCTTTCACTTTATGGAATTCTTCGTTCACGGTTTTTTCTATATTGGAAATGTTCACCGGTTTGCCTTTCATCTGTAAGCGTTGGGCAGTAGTAACAGCCGGCGGAACAACAATCCATAAAATAATATAGAGAATGATACCTGCCCCGTTAACAAATACAAGGACGAAGAAGATTACCCTTACCCATAAGGGATCAATGCCAAAATAGGCACCCAGACCGGATGCTACCCCGCCTAAATAAGAATTGACAGTATCACGGTAAAGTTTCCGGTATGATTTACGTTGCTGATAGCTTTCTTCTTCAGCATGCGCATCACCGGTATCGGTTTCACGCTCAAAATCTTCAATTTTGCCCATGCGGCTGATAACACTTTTAACATCATCAATGGAAATAACCTCTTTACCCCCGGTAAGTTTTTCATGAAGGAGTTCGGATATTCTGATCTCAATATCTTCATAGATCTCCCTGCTGCCTTCCTTCTCTTTTGAAAAATATATCTCAAGCTCATCGAGGTAGTTTTTCAGCAGCAAATAAGCATCTTCATCGATAAAGAACAATTGGCCGCCAAGGTTGATTTTAAGTGCTTGTTTCATTTTTTGGGTTTGTATTTTTTTTGTAAAGATTAATTAATCGGGGAGTGACAGAGTGCCTGTTAATATTAGGGCCTTATAGAGTTTACCGCATCCACCAGCTCAGTCCATGAATTGTGCAGTTCATCCAGGAATCGCCTGCCTTCTTCGGTCAGCATATAATACTTGCGTGGAGGTCCCTGTGTGGATTCTTCCCAGCGGTAGTTTAACAGACCCGCGTTTTTTTGCCTCGTGAGGAGGGGATACAATGTACCTTCCACAACTATCAGTTTTACTTCTTTCAATTTGATGATAATATCCGATGCATAAGCATCACCCTTCGATAAAATCGAAAGAATACAATATTCAAGCACCCCCTTGCGCATTTGTGCTTTTGCGTTCTCCAGCTTCGTATCCATGCTAACTAATTGGTTTTGTAATTAAAGTGCATAGAATTTTTTACATTATTATATTCATTTTTTATGAAATCACGTATGCTGGACACATTGACAGGCTCTCCCCGCATCTCAAGTTTTTGTGCGACTGTCCTGGCCTCGGGCAGTACGATCCAGAGTATCAGGTAGATAAGGATACCGGCCATACCCACGATGGCCAATACTATAAATACTATACGGATCAGCGATGGATCAATGCTCCAGTATGCCCCAAGGCCGCTGCAAACACCTCCTATAATACGGTGATCAGGATCACGGTACATGCGCCGGTAGTTTCTTTGGGTGAATGTATGGGAAGCCTTTTCTTCTTCTTCTTTATCCCCGGCAAAATCATTGGGCTGTCCCATGACTGTGATGATCCCGTCAATATCGGACAGTGTTACCACCTGCCGGTTATCCTTTTTCTTGTTTGTCAGGATCTCTGCAATACGTGCTTCGACATCCCGGATAATCTCCCTGCTTTCATTTTCATCGCTGATATGACTTTCAATATTTTCGAGGTATTCCTTCAGTTTATTATAGGCATCTTCATCGATATGAAAGACAAGTCCCGCCAGGTTTATTGTAAGTGTTTTTTTCATGATAGTTATTAATTTTTTTAAGGTATCTGGTAAATGATTTTGTGTTGTACATTGATCAGGCCACCCATCTTATCAAGACTGGTGGCAGTCATATTTTTGTGAATAATATTTGCCGTATCGGCAGGGGTTGTTTTATAAGAAAGTTCATTAACGCCTGCCTGCTTTTGCCTGTATATTTCATTTGATAACTGCCCGTCGTTATTTTTGGTCTGTTTTGATGAGGCTATAATGATCCCTGTTGACAAAAGTACAATGAATAAAAACATACAGGGGGAAATAAAACAAACTTTCAGAATGATTTTAAAAGAGCATGCAAGCCTGTTAAAATGTTTTATTATTCCCCTGGACACTATATATGGTATGTTCCACATGATCATCAGAGTTTTCTTTTTATTTAGCACAAAGATATATAAAAAATTTGGTACTATGCAATACATAGTATTAATTTTTTTAGAGTAGACTTAAAATATTATATTATATATACTTTTGTTAAGTAAAAAAATACAAATGCAAATTGAAGGGAATATATTGAAAATGGCTGTTGAACACGGTGAGGTGGTTAAGTATTTCCTTCCAGTTGGAGAGCATTTGATATATATGAATAACTTGATCGGGAAAAGAATCAGCCTGCAATTTCTGAATAGAATAAATTGTATCAAATGCGGCAGGGAGACGCGCACTTCTTTTGCACAGGGTTATTGTTACCCGTGTTTTATTTCTGCCCCGGAAACAGAAGAATGTGTTTTGCGTCCTGAACTTTGCCGTGCGCATGAAGGCATAGCCAGGGATATGGATTTTGCAAAAAGAAATTGCCTGATAGATCATTATGTTTATCTGGCTGTTGGCAGCGGACTGAAGGTAGGTGTTACACGCCACACACAGATTCCTGCGCGTTGGATTGATCAGGGAGCCAGTTATGCAATTAAGCTGGCAAAAACCACTAACAGATATCTTGCCGGCATATTGGAGGTAGCCTTAAAGAGTGTTTATAATGATAAAACCAACTGGCGAAATATGCTGCTCGGTAAAGTGCCCGGAATTGATCTGGAAATGGAAAAAGGGAGGGCTGAAGATTATTTGCCTTTCGATATGCGTGAGATGATCTGTGATGATGACAGGATAACCAGGATCACTTACCCGGTGGAAAAGTATCCTGCAAAAGTAAAGAGCATAAACCTGGAAAAGCAGGATTCAGTTGCCGGGGTTCTTTCCGGCATTAAAGGCCAGTATCTTATTTTTGAGAGTGGTGAAGTGATCAATGTCCGAAGGCATGGGGGGTATCTGGTGAGGCTGCGCTATTGACTTCGCCGGTGAGGGTTCGTAAAAACTATTAAGAATTATGGGTTTTGTGCTTATGAATAATAAAGCCTACAATGTACGCAAATAATTATCGATGTTTTCTGCAGCTTTCCGGCCTGCGGCTATCGCGCGGACAACCAGACTGGCTCCGCTCACTGCATCACCAGCAGCAAATATTTTTTCCCGGCTGGTCAGACCCCCGGCATTAATTTTAATATTACCGCGTGAATCGTATTCCAGTCCAAGGCTGTCAGCCAATCCTTTATGTACAGGGTGTACAAATCCCATAGACAGTAATACCAGGTCGGCATCAATTATTCTTTTTGTTTCGGGTTTTTCAATCATTTTCATCCGGCCATCATCATTTACCCATTCAACATCAACAATTTCCATTTGTTTCACATGACCGTTTTCACCGATAAAGCGTTTGGTGGAAATATTCCATTGTCTTTCACAGCCTTCTTCATGTGAACTGGATGTGCGCAGGATATTTGCCCAGTATGGCCATGGATTGTCAGGAATTCGGTTAAGCGGAGGTTTTGGAAGGATTTCCATTTGGGATATTTTTTTGGCCTGGTACCTGTTGGATGTGCCGACACAATCGGAACCGGTATCTCCACCCCCAATAACCACTACATTTTTATTTTTTGCCGTGATAAGTTTCTCGTTAAGGATCTTTATCCCACGTAATATTTTATTTTGTTGTGTAAGGAATTCCATAGCAAAATGAATACCTTTCAGGTCACGGCCCCCGACGGGCAGGTCACGCGGTTGCATGGCTCCAATAGCAAGGCATACAGCATCAAAATTTTGAATGAGGTCCTTACCTGGCATATCCTTACCTGCCTCGGTATTGGTTTTTATGATCAATCCTTCATCAGTGAGTATATTTATTCTACGGTCAATCACCTGTTTGTTTAGTTTGAAGTCGGGTATGCCATAGCGAAGCAATCCGCCCACAGCATCATCTTTCTCAAAAAGAGTGACGGTATGCCCCCATTTATTCAGCAGGTCGGCGGCAGCCATTCCGGAGGGCCCGGAACCGATAACGGCAACTTTTTTACCGGTTCTTATTTCAGGAGGATCAGGCCTGATATAACCCAGTTCAAATCCTTTTTCTGCAACAGCGGCTTCATTATCACGAATTGTAACAGGTTCCTGATGAATGTTCAGGGTGCATGCATTTTCGCATGGTGCAGGGCAGATCCGCCCGGTAAATTCAGGAAAATTATTGGTTAAGTGAAGATTATCAATTGCATCTTTCCAGTCGCCACGAAAGATTGCATCCTGCCATTCGGGCATATTGTTCATAACCGGGCATCCCCACTGACAGAAAGGGATACCACAATCCATGCAGCGTGAAGCCTGATCTTTGCGGTCCTGATCATTCAGCGTTTGTTCCACTTCACTGTAATCATATATCCTTTCGGTTACAGGCCTGTAGCCTGCAATTTTTCTTTTCACCTGTATGAATCCTTTGGGATTTCCCATATTTCGGTTTTTAATTGTTTAAATTGATTTTTATATATTTCCCGGTAATTATAACCTGTATTATATTTTCGTACACATCCCGTAATCTTCATTTATTATTATGAACCCTTAGCTGCAAAACTAATAATGCAGGCTAAGCCCTATTTTATTAGTACTGGAAATGAGGTTCGTCTTCCGTTTTCCTGATCTTCCTTTTGAGTTCCCGGAGCTTAATCTCTTCCAGCACTTTTTTGTATTCAAACGGAATGACTTTAACAAACTTTGGCAGGTACTCGTCCCAGTTGACCAGTATCTTTTCAGCCAGTTCGCTTCGGGTATGAGTGTAATGATCATTGATTATTCCCTGCAACTCGAGCACATCATCACGGTCGCCGACAGGACCAAGCTCTACAAGTCCTTTATTACAGAAATAAGGGAAGTTGCCGGTTACATCCAGAACATAAGCTATGCCACCGCTCATCCCGGCTGCAAAATTACGTCCTGTAATACCCAAAACCACCGTGCGCCCTCCTGTCATATATTCGCAACAATGATCACCAACACCTTCAATTACAGCTTTGGCACCGCTGTTACGAACACAGAATCGTTCACCCGCTACACCGCGTACATATACTTCACCCCCGGTTGCACCATACAGCACAGTATTTCCGATAATTATATTCTCTTCGGGTCTGAAAGTTGATCCGTCAGGGGGAACAATAATGATCCGGCCTCCCGACAAGCCTTTACCGAGATAATCATTCGCATCACCTTCAAGCGTGAACTGCAGCCCTTTGCACAGGAAAGCGCCGAAGCTTTGACCTGCCGATCCGGTGAATTTGCAATTAATGGTGCCGTCAGGTAATCCTTTAGGACCGTATTTTTTCGTTATTTCTCCGGAAAGCATTGCTCCCGTGGTTCTGTCGGTATTACGGATGTTTTTGGCTATCCACACTTTTTCCTTGTTTTTTATTGCCCTGTTTGCCTGTTTGATAAGGCTGATGTCCATAACATCTTCAATTTTATGCTTTTGTAAACATATACAATGGCTTGCATTTTTTGAGGCTTCTTCCGGACGGTAAAGTATCTTTGAAAGGTCCAAATGCTTTGCTTTCCAGTGATCGATATCATTCCTCATCTCCAGAAGATCCGTGCGGCCTATGATATCTTCAAACTTCCGGAATCCCGTTTCTGCCAGAAATTCACGTACTTCCCGGGCAATAAAATGGAAAAAGTTAATAACAAATTCATGTTTTCCGGTGAAACGCTTTCGCAGTTCCCGGTCCTGGGTAGCCACTCCCACCGGACAGGTGTTCATATGGCATTTCCGCATCATTACACAGCCAAGTACGATCAATGCTGAAGTAGCAAAGCCAAATTCTTCCGCACCAAGAAGACCGGCATATATGACATCGCGGCCGGTTTTCAGCTGACCATCTGTTTGCAGCACTATCCTGTCGCGGAGGTTGTTCATTACCAGTGTTTGTTGTACTTCTGATATTCCCAGTTCCATAGGCAGCCCTGCATGTTTAATGGAGCTTGCAGGACTGGCACCGGTACCCCCTTCGGCCCCGCTTATGGTTATGCTGTCGGCATATGCTTTGGCTACACCTGCTGCAATAGTACCTACTCCTGTTTCAGATACAAGTTTTACATTGATCCTTGCCTTCGGATTGACACATTTAAGATCAAAGATCAATTGGGCAAGGTCTTCAATGGAATAGATATCATGATGGGGTGGTGGTGAGATAAGGGTTATCCCCGGTGTTGAGTTCCGGATCTTTGCTATGATTTTGTCTACCTTATGGCCGGGCAGCTGGCCGCCTTCACCGGGTTTTGCCCCCTGGGCCATTTTAATTTGTATTTCATCGGCATTCACAAGATAATTTGCCGAAACCCCAAAACGTCCTGAAGCTACTTGTTTGATAGCGCTTCTTGCAAGAGTGCCGTCAGGGCGTTTTTCAAACCTGGCGGGGTCTTCTCCCCCTTCTCCGGTATTGCTTTTCCCTCCGATCCTGTTCATGGCGATTGCCAGTGATTCATGTGCTTCTTTACTGATTGAACCAAATGACATAGCTCCTGTAACAAAACGTTTCATAATGGATGATACCGGCTCGACCTCGTCAACAGGTATGGGTTTATTCGCTTTTTTTATGTTTATACAACCTCTCAGAAATGTCGGCATTCGGTTTTCATGATTAATAAGGCCGCTGTATTCTTTAAATTTTTCGTAATTATTTGTTCGTGTTGCCCATTGCAGCAAACCTATGGTTTCAGGATTCCAGCCGTGTTTTTCACCATCGGTACGGTAATGATAGACACCCTGTGAATAAAGGCCCGGTGGCTGTTTAACATCAGGTTTGTATGCTCTCTCATGAGAAATAAGTACTTCTTTAGCAATCTCATCAAGGCCGATTCCGCCAATGTGTGAATCAGTTCCTGTAAAATATTTATTTACAATTCTTTCATTCAGCCCGAGAGCTTCGAAGATTTGGGCGCCATGATAACCGCGTAAAGTAGATATCCCCATTTTAGAAAGGATCTTTAACAAGCCTTTTGAAATTGCATATATGTAGTTTTCCCTTGATTTGACATAATCGAATTTCAGTTCTTTGTTTTTACTTAAAGTTTCCAGTATAGCAAAAGCAGCGTAAGGATTCACAACACTTGCACCGAATCCTAGAAGAAGCGCGAAATGATTTATTTCACGTGCTTCGCCGGTTTCCACTATCAGGCCTGCCTGCATACGTTTTTTGGTTTTGATCAGGTGGTGGTGAACAGCCGAAACTGCAAGTAATGACGGAATGGGGGCATATTCTTCGCTTATATCGCGGTCGGAGAGAATTATAAAATTACGGCCTTTGTCAACTGCAGCCTCTGCTTTTTTGCACAGGTCATCCAGGGCCATTTCAAGCGCTTTGCCCATTCCCTTTCCTTCGGATGGAAACAGCATGGGCAATTCTTCATAAGAGAATTCATTTTGATCCAGCATCTTGATTTTTCCCAGTTCTGTATTGGTAATTACCGGGCGCCGGAACTTGATCAGTTTGCAGAGGGAGGGTGATTCAATAAGAATATTCTTTGAAACAGAACCAATGTAATTAGTGAGGGCCATCACAAGGCCTTCACGAATAGGATCGATAGGAGGATTTGTAACCTGGGCAAATAGTTGTTTGAAGTAACTGAACAAACGCTGGGGTTTATCCGACATGACTGCCAGTGGTGTATCATTGCCCATTGAGTGAACAGGTTCCTGCCCTGTATCCGCCATTGGTTTCATGATCATATTTACGTCTTCCTTATTGTAGCCAAAGGTTTGCAGGTACTTGTCATAGTTAGCACCCAGTGATGTGGGTACCCTTTTCTTCACTTCAATGTCTTTGAGTTCGATACGGTTTTCTTTCAGCCAGTTGGCATAAGGGTTTCTTCCGGTGAGCTGCTGTTTCACCTCTTCATCGGGGACAATAATACCGAATCGGGTATCCACCAGCAATATTTTTCCGGGGCGTAAGCGTCCTTTCTCTTTTACCTGATCGGGAGAGAAGATCTGAACACCCACTTCGGATCCCATTACGATCACATCATCTTTTGTGATGACATACCGTGAAGGCCTTAGTCCGTTACGGTCAAGTGTGCCCCCGATATAACGCCCGTCGCTGAAAATTATGGATGCAGGCCCGTCCCATGGTTCCATTATAGTTGAGTGATATTCATAGTATGCTTTCAGACTGTCAGGTATTGGGTTTTTGTCATTCCATGATTCGGGGATAAGCATACTAAGGGCATGAGGGATGGATTTTCCTGTAAGGACAAGAAATTCAAGCGCGTTATCAAGTGATGACGAATCACTTTTGTCAGGTTCGATTATAGGGAACAACTTTTTCAGATCATCGCCAAACAATTCAGTTTTCATGAGTGATTCACGGGCGGCCATCCACATGCGGTTTCCCTTAATGGTGTTTATTTCGCCATTATGGGCTAAAAACCTGAACGGCTGGGCAAGGTCCCAGGTAGGAAAAGTATTGGTGCTGAAACGGGAATGCACCAGTGCAATGGCACTTTCCATATCAGGGTCTCCCAGGTCGGTAAAATATTTACCAACCTGGTCAGGAGTGAGCATCCCCTTATATATAAATACTTTTGAGGAAAGGCTGGGTATATAAAAAGCAGTTTTATCCGGAATTCCCGAATCCCTGACTTTCTTTTCGGTTTGTTTACGGGCAATATAAAGTTTGCGCTCAAGTTCATCCTGCTCGTAATTGCCGGTCACAAATATCTGCCGTATGAAGGGTTCCGTGTTTCCGGATATTTCACCCAGCACACTGCTGTCTGTTTCAACATCAGTAATGTCGATTACATCAAGGCCTTCTTCAATACATGTATCAATGAGGATTTTTTCACATTGTTTTCTTTCTTTTTCATCTTCGGGGAGGAAAACAAGCCCTGTTCCGTATTGACCGGGTTTCGGGACTTTGATTCCTTTTTTCAGGATAAATTTGTGAGGTATTTGAATAAGTATGCCTGCTCCGTCACCTGAAACATTATCAGCGCTTTCTGCTCCCCTGTGAGTCATATTAATAAGTACATCCAACCCTTTTATTACGATATCATGTGATTTTATTCCTTTGATCTGTGTTACAAACCCAATACCACAATTGTCGTGTTCATTTCCGGGATTGTACAATCCCTGTGCTTTTGGAAATCCTTTTACCATTTTTATTAAGATTTATTAATATATAAAATTTTGGCATAAAAAAAGCCATTCTTTTGTTTGGAATGGCTTTCCAGATCATTCAATATCTGCTATATACCATTCTGCCGGGCAATTTATTCTTTTTTGTCATGTAATCAGTATTAAAATTAATGAGAAGTAATATGCTAATTAAATGCATATTAACAAAACTGAACCGTGAAGTATTATTTTTATTCATTTTTATGTATAATGCAGCTTATAAACTTTTCAGCATATATTTTTTATCAGTCAAATTTAACAAATCCCATCCTGTTATATACAGTATAACCCGGTTTTAACAGATTGATAACATTTATTGTCCGCGATTTTCCAGAGGTTCATAATCCATTCTTCCAAATACGTTTTTATAAGCCGGCCGTATGATCCTTTTTGAAGAAAAGGTGATTTCTTCAAGTCTGTGAGCACACCATCCGGCTATTCTTGCAACAGCAAATATAGGAGTATATATTTCTCTTGGTATATCTATACATTTGTATACAAATCCTGAGTAGAAATCCACATTGGGTGTAATTACTTTAGGATTACCACCCTTAAATTTGCCAAATACTTCAGGGGCCAATTCTTCAATATTCTCGTACAGCTTGAATTCATCCAGTCTGCCTTTTTCTTCTGCCAGCTCACGTGCTTTTTCTTTTAACAATACAGCCCGGGGGTCAGACAAGGTGTAAATAGCATGGCCGATACCATATATTTTTCCTGATCCGTCACCAGCCTCTCCTTTTAATATTTTAAGCAGGTAGTCAGAAATCTCTTTTTTATCATCCCAGTCTTTCACGTTCTTTTTGATGTCATTCATCATATCCATAACACGAAGGTTGGCGCCCCCGTGCAGTGAACCTTTCAGGGAACCAAGAGCAGCTGAGATTGATGAATAGGTGTCGGTGCCGGCAGAACTGACTACCCGGGTGGTAAAGGTTGAATTGTTTCCGCCTCCGTGCTCCGCATGCAATACAAGGTTAAGATCAACAATGTCGGCTTCAAGCCTTGTATACTTATCGCCTTTTAACATATAGATGAAATTTTCCGCTGTACTCAATGAAGGATCAGGATGGCGGATTATAAGGGATTTTCTTTGATATGAATGCCTGAATCCAAAATATGAATATGCAGTGATAACAGGAAATTTGGCAATCAGGTTAAGTGATTGCTTTAGAAGGTTGATATGCTCAAAATCTTCTGCATTTTCATCCATTGTATAGAGTACCAGTACCGATCGTGCCAGCATATTCATGATGTTTTTGCCCCGGAGGGACAGTATCATATTTTTGGTGAAATACTGAGGCAGATCACGTAAACCTGTAAGATAGGATGAAAACCTGCTTAGTTCATCTTTGTTTGGTAACTTCCCCGACAGCAGTAAGAAGGTAATCTCATCAAAACCATGCCGTCCATCGTTCTGAAAACCATGTACAAGGTCATTAATTTTCAACCCCCTGTAATATAATTGTCCGTGTGCCGGAACTACATTACCGTTTTTCTTTTCATACCCGACAACATCACCTATGTTGGTAAGGCCCACAAGAACACCGGAACCGTCCTGGTTTCGTAAACCACGTTTCACATTATACTTGTTATAAAGATCTTTTTCGATTTCTGAGGCCGGTATTGATAAGCTTTCCAGTCTTTCTAAAATGTTCATCTTTCTAATGTTTTAAGTGGTCTAAAATAATGCTAAATATTTATTTACTATTAATATATTCAATATCATAGAATTGTATTATTATTCTCTGATCTGTCCGTTACCAAAAATAATGTATTTGGGCGATGTTAGTTCCTTCAGTCCCATTGGCCCCCTCACATGCAATTTTTGATTGCTGATGCCCATTTCGGCACCAAGCCCGAATTCATTACCGTCTGTAAACCTGGTGGAGGCATTGATAAAACATGCCGCCGAATCGACTTCGTTTAAAAAACGCATAGCGGTTGTATGATTTTCAGTTACAACAGCATCAGAATGATGTGATCCGTAACGGTTTATGTGATCAATGGCCTCCCCTGCGGATCCGACTGTTTTTACGGAAAGAATGAGCTCGAGGTATTCTGTGCTCCAGTCTTCTTCTGTAGCGTCCTTTGTATCAGGAAGGACTGATTTGGTATCGGGGCAGGACCGGATTTCCACTCCTGCTTTCACAAGCTTTTCAGCAATAAGAGGCAAAAACTTTTTTGCAACCATCTTATGCACCAGCATTGTTTCCATTGCATTACAAACGCCGGGGCGCTGTACTTTGGCATTAAAGGTAATGTCAAGTGCTTTTGTCATATCTGCATCCTTATCCACATAGGTGTGGCAAATGCCCAGATCATGGCGAATGACCGGTATAACCGAGTTTTCTTCAACAAAACGAATAAGATTCAAACTTCCGCGCGGAATTATTATATCAATATATTCCTTCATTTTCAACAGTTCTTTCACTGTTTCACGGTTAGTGTCTTCAATAATCTCTACAGCGTGTTCGGGCAGGCCGGCTTTTTTCAGCCCTTCCTTCACAATTTT
>Ga0307421_1000514_pt1 | contig 24846 bp, 26 predicted proteins | sample SalMarWE160270MG_FD_202163 | JGI IMG/M metagenome (GOLD analysis project Ga0307421, IMG submission 202163) | Salt marsh sediment microbial communities from the Plum Island Ecosystem LTER, Massachusetts, United States - WE1602-70 | ecosystem: Environmental > Aquatic > Marine > Intertidal zone >...
ATTTAAATCTACATATTGCCAACTTGTAAAAGGATGAGCTTATATTTGTAGGTAGAATTAGAAGAGCCGTATGACGGGAGACTGTCACGTACGGTTCTGTGAGAGGGGGGAGGTGAAATTCCCTTCTCCTACTCGACACCAATACCGTTGTGCTTAATACTTAAAGACACTCTGCACAAAAAAAAACATAATGAGATTAGAAGACCTTGGATATAATAACAATTTTGAGAAATTCAGGATAGACAATAACCTCAATAGCTTTGAGATAGGTAGAGTTATTGCAGAACATAAGGAACGGTATATTATCAAGACAGATAAAGGAGAATTTGAAGCTGAGATTACTGGCAACATACGTTTTACGGCCAAAGGTCGTGAAGATTTTCCTGCTGTGGGCGATTGGGTTGCTTTGACAAATTATGATTCTGATTTTGCAATAATTCACAAGATTTTACCGAGATTCTCAATTATTAAAAGGCATGCAGTAGGTCAATTTGGAGAGATTCAGATAATAGCAACAAACATTGATTATGCTTTTTTAGTCCAAGCTGTTGATAGGGATTTTAATATCAATAGACTTGAAAGATATCTGACCATATGTAATTCATCAAAGGTAATCCCCATAATCGTACTCAGTAAGATTGATTTAATAAATGAGCATCAGATTTCTGAGATATTGGAGAATATAAAAGTTCGGATTAAAAACGTTCCGATTATTGCAATAAGTAACGAGTCACAGGATGGATACGACACAATAAAAACGACTATTGAAAAAGGGAAAACATATTGTATGCTTGGTTCTTCAGGTGTTGGAAAATCCACACTATTAAATAATCTTTCTGGTAAGACCATAATGCGAACTGATACAATAAGACAGAGTACAAATAAAGGGAGACACGTTACAAGTCACAGGGAATTAATTATTCTAGAAAATGGCGGAATATTAGTTGACAATCCTGGGATGAGAGAAGTTGGTATTACCGATTCAACAAGCGGATTAGAAATCACATTCGACATTATTGTCAGCCTTTCTCAAAATTGTAAATTCAAAGATTGCACTCACACTAATGAGACAGGTTGTTCAGTTCTTGAAGCCGTAGAAAAAGGAGAAATAGATAAAGCTTCCTACGAAAATTACATGAAAATGGAAAGAGAGAAAGCACATTTTGAATCGACAGTTGCAGAGAAACGAAAGAAAGATAAAGAATTCGGGAAATTTGTAAAGAATTATAAAAAGGACATGAAGAAAAATAAGTACTAAGCACAATCGAATTCTAAGACCTGACCAAATAAAATAGTAAAAATATTTTCATAATTTTATTGTTGCCGAACAAACTCCCTCAAGTTCATTTTACCCGAATAAATTTATCCTGCTTGACGCATTTTAACGAATGGGGTTCCTCGATTTACAACTGCAAAAACTCGAGTTATTAGTTTAAACTTAACAGCATTCATTATTATTCCATGTTCTTTACCTTCCTGGGCTTTCCGATTATAATACAGGTGTAACTCAGGGTCATTTTGAACGGCAGACCTAGCTCCGTTACTCAGATTTGATTTTAATCGTTTATTCGCTAGGTGACTAACTCTTGCTTTTCCCAGAATACTCGTCCCTGAACTATTTTCAAATGGAGCAACACCACTGTAACACGCATATTTCCTCGCATTTGAAAAACCATGAAAATTATTGCTGTAAATAATAAACAATACTGCATTTATTAAACCTATTCCAATTACACTTCTTATTAAAATATAATTTTTGTGTATCTCTTCATCTGTTTCTATTATTTGTTTCATCTCTTTTTCAATTGAACAAATATCTTTAGCAAAATAGGTTAGTCGGGCTTTTACGCGTTCTATTGAAGTTGCTTCTTTTTTTCAGTTGAAAAGTATACCAGTATTTCAGTTGAAAAGTATACCACTTTTTATGCAATATTAATAAATTAATATAATTTCATAAACCTTCTTTTCTTTGAAAGGCGCCTTTCAAAGAAAAGAAGGTTTATGGCGGCCTGATATGGTGCATTTTTCATTTAAATTTTGGTTTAAAAAAATTATCTTACAATAATTATTTATCCAACCATTTTTTAGTTTGGTTTGGTATTATTTAAATACTCCCTATGAGTAAGACTACCATTACACTCGAACGTTTGAAAATGAGAGGCTTTGTGTCTATGCAAGATATCTTCGCCAAATACAGCCATGTTTAACGAACCGCCACATACCGCCCGGTACGTGTGGTGGTGTGAGAGGGCAGAGATAAGGATATTTTCCTTATCTTTCCCTACTCGATTATAAAACATTGTAAAAATGGAACATATAATAAACATATTAAAATCATTATTTGAACCAGTAAGTATATTATTGGCATTGATTATTCTTTTAATATTGAATACATGGATATTTAAAAAACTGAAATCAGTTACATCAGATGGTAATATTACCAAGAGGACTATTTCATCTTCTATTATACTTATTGGTGTGCTTGTATTTATATTATCACTGCCTATCGACAAATCACTTAAAGGGCAGATACTGAGTTTTCTGGCCATAATAATAAGTGCTGGAATTGCGTTAAGTTCAACCACCATATTAGGTAACCTTATTGCTGGATTCATGAATAATTCAATGAACCGCTTTAGGAATGGTGACCTGATAAAAATAGGAGACCTTCAAGGCAGGGTTACTAAAAAGAGTATTTTCCATACCGAAATTCAACTTGAAGACAGTAATTTTATTACGATACCTAATTTATACATTGCTAATAATCCTGTCAAGTTAATTCGTAAAACTAATACGGTAATATCTACATCTGTTTCATTAGGCTATGACGTGTCACGGAATAGGATTGAAGAAGCCCTGAAAGAAGCTGCTATTTTAACCGGATTAAATGACCCCTATGTTTATATTACAGACTTGGGAGATTTTTCAGTTGTTTATAAAATCCATGGATTTCTTGATGATAGTAATAAGTTTTTTAGCACTCAGTCTCTATTGAATGGCAACGTAATGGATAATCTTAATAAAAAAGGAATAGAGATTGTTTCGCCAACGTTTATGAACCAGAGAAGAGTAGATGAAAAGGAATTTATTCCTGCGAAAGAGGTTAAAAAACCAATTCCTAAAGATGAATCTTCCCCGGAAGAATTAATTTTTTCTGAAGCAATCGAATCGGGAAAAATTGAAAAAAAGAAAGATTACCTTAAAGAGATAGATAAAAAACAGGAATTGCTAAAGGAAGAACTAAAGCAATTAAAGGATAAAAAGGAGATTGAGAGAGCCAAATCTACTATTAGCAGGTATGATGAGTTGAAAGCAAAAATTGAAAAAAATATTGAAGAACAAATTAACAAAAATAAGGACTCTGCGTAAGAAACAACGCTTTATAACAGTTACATAGTTGTGTTAAGACTTTCAGTGTAATCTACACTGCCGGATAATTAGTTTTTTTATTTCTTTTTCAATTTTATTATCCTCAATTGCCTCTTGCCATAAAATAAAACCCAATGGCTGCCGTGGCAAAGTTGGCAACAATGCTTCCCAGGCTGATCCCTCCGGTAAACATCATGATCACTGAAAGGGCAAGGATGATGACATCAGGAAACTGCTTCAAGAGTAAAACTATAATTATTTTTTCCTTTATTTATATTACACATATTGACAAACAAATCATTCTTTCTCCTGCAACAGAAATTGTGTGAATGATGTAACTTTTTTCTTGATTTCTGTAATACTTACTGCTACAATTTGATGTATTTTTATATATATTGGTCAATTCAATAGTTGTTAAAAAACACTAATCCACAAAAAATGTGGGCGACTTCAGCAGTATGGTCGTAGAGTTGGTTTATAACCAAAAAAAATAATTTTTCATTGGTGTCTGGCAAAATAGAATTTATCATTGCGAGATTAGCTTCGCTAAACTTACGGTTCTTACTTTGGTTTCTTTACACTTAGAGTATCCTTATATTTGCCGGATAACTATGACTTAGAATGAATCTATTTATTGATATGAAGCCTGAAAATCATTTTGTAAAAAGAAGCGGATGGCTGAGAGCATCCGTATTGGGGGCTAACGATGGTATACTTTCTACCACCAGTCTGGCCATTGGTGTTGCAGCCGCCAGTGTAACACGAGACCCAATCATACTGGCAACCCTGGCGGGTGTAGTGGCGGGTGCCTTTTCAATGGCTGCAGGAGAATATGTTTCTGTTAGTTCGCAGCTGGATGTGGAAAATGCAGATTTGGCCAGGGAAAAAAATGAGCTGCAAATGATTCCTGAAATCGAACTGGATGAACTCACTCAAATATACAAACAAAGAGGTTTGACCCAAGATCTGGCCACCGAGGTAGCAAAACAGCTTACAGTGAAAAATGCCCTGGAAGCCCATGCCAGAGATGAGCTGGGTATTAATGAAATATCACAGGCAAAACCCTTACAGGCAGGTTTAGCATCTGCTATGTCTTTTATTGTTGGTGGTATTTTTCCTCTCCTAATTGCTGTTTTTGCCCCTTTAAAACAAATGATAATCTTTCAATATGGATTTTCAATCCTGTTTCTTGCTTTATCAGGAATCCTTGCAGCGAAAATGGGTGGTTCTTCCATCCCTAAATCAGTATTGAGAATTTGTATCTGGGGAACGGTTGCCATGGTTATGTCTGCGGCGATCGGATATTTATTTGGGGTGAACATCAATTAGGTTATTTGACACTTATTGCATAATTTACAATGAATTATATCGACTATTATAATGTGCTGGGGATAGATAATAAGGCTACAGAAAAAGATATTAAAAATGCATATCGTAAGCTGGCCCGAAAATATCATCCCGATTTGAATCCCAAGGATGCGGATGCACAAAAGAAATTTCAGCAGATCAATGAAGCTAACGAAGTGCTGAGCGATTTTGCGAAACGTAAGAAATACGATCAATACGGTAAAGATTGGCAACACGCCGAAGAATTTGAAAGGGCCAAACAATACCAACAGCAGGCGTATAACCCGGGTGGAGCAAGATATTCGGGAGCGAAGACAGAGGGAGTCTTTTCCGATTTCTTCGAATCTTTGTTTGGTGGCTCAGCAAACGCCGGCAGAAGCAGACAGGTAAAATTCAGAGGAGAAGACTATAATGCGCAACTACAACTCAACCTTATAGATGCCTTAAAAACCCACAAACAAACCTTAACGGTAAACGGTAAAAGCATAAGAATCACAATACCTGCCGGTATTGAAAACAGGCAAACCATAAAAATTGCCGGGCATGGAGGCCCCGGAATAAATGGCGGGCCTAACGGTGATTTGTATATTACATTTTCAATAGCCAATCACCCCGGATTCAAAAGACTGGTAAATGATTTATTTACGCACGTAGATTTAGATCTATACACAGCCGTGTTGGGCGGCGAGATTACCCTTGAAACCCTCAGTGGAAAAGTAAAACTAAATGTAAAGCCCGAAACACAAAATGGGAGTAAAATAAAATTGAGAGGCAAAGGATTTCCTGTGTATAAGAACGAAGGAAAATTTGGAGATTTATACATAACCCTTATGATTAAAATCCCAACCCATTTAACCGAAAGGCAAAAAAGCTTATTTACTGAATTATCAAAATCCTAATCTTTTAGTATGGAAGCAAAGAAAATAAATAATTTAATAGCGGTAAATGAATTCTGTGTCAATCACAATATTGATATTTCATTTATACACCTGTTGCAACAAAACGGATTGATTGAAATCAATACCAAGAAAGAAGGGAGTTTTATAGAAGCAGAGCAGCTTCCACATTTGGAGAGAATTGTTTGTTTTTATTATGAACTTGATATCAACCTGGAAGGGATTGAAACCATCACGTATTTGTTGGAACGAATAAAATCTTTGCAGAATGAAAATAATGTGCTTAATAACAGGCTTCGAATCTATGAGTAAACCTGTGAATAATGCAGTTTTTTCAAAATGTTTCGTAACAATTTTAAGCACATCCGCCAATCTTTTGGGTTTCTGTCTCTTCGTCATTACTTCACTGCATATTACTAATTATAATGAACTAAAATTCATAAATATAATAACTTCATTGGTAGCTTTAATACTTGCGTTATCCTGCTTTTTTTCATTTGCATCCATTCGAACAAAAAAGCCTGAAAGGGAAAGAAAAATGGAATCAATTGCTGATTATTTATTTATTATGTCATTAATCGGTATTTTAATAGCCATTTTTTTGATCACAGTAAACTTATTGTAAAATAATATGTTTTGTTCAGTCTTTAATACTGTACCATGAATTATAAAAACAACTTAAAGCATGAAACGGGAGATAGCCAAATGGCGTTTTGGCAATTAACAATTGAAAAAGTTTTACATTATGCATGGCTGAATGCCAGCCTTCAACGAGGATTTCGCAACCCGATTGATGTGGCCATCGTGAGCAGTCATCCCGAAGAAAAAGAGGATTTTGAAGTACAAAGTGAAGTGCCATACGATTTCATTCGAAAACGACTGACTATACAGGTAAGCAACGCATCAAAAAATCCTGCTATTTCCAAAGGGGCTGTTAGCCAGGCGCTGGAAGTTTGCACACAAATGGAACTGAAAGATGGAACAATCGTTTCTTTGAAAGGGCAACTCGATCAAATCTTATCACAATATCAATCGCTGAGTGCAGAAGGCTTTCGAACGCTTGGTGTAGGCTATATCTCATTAACAACACATATAGATTTTTCCAGACGGGATGAAAAAGAGATGATTTTCCTGGGCTTTATAATCCTGTTATCACCTGCTTCAAGTGCCCGGCGCCTTGAAAAGGGTCATGGAAGGAAAATAAATTCAAGATGAAGCGAAAAATTATTATATTTGGAGCAGGGTTTGCGGGCATACAGCTTGCAGGAAAACTGGATGAAAAACTGTTTGATACGCTGCTTATTGATAAAGTCAATCATCACCAGTTCCAGCCTTTATTCTATCAGGTGGCAACTTCTCAAATTGAGCCGTCGAGCATTTCTTTTCCACTCCGCCATGTGTTCAGGAATAAAAAAAGCATGCAAATCAGGCTTGCAGAGGTTTTAAGTGTTGATATTCCAAACAACAAAATCAACACAAGTATTGGTGATTTCCAATACGATTAATACTGAAAGATACTAAACAATAGAATATGAAGATTTTATGATTCATTTTTGCAGCACTGCCCTTAGTCATCATTGAAAAATGAATATAATAAAGATTAGCTAAATGTAGAAGAATTATGAAATTAGATTTTTTGCTTGATTACGACCCTGTATTGCTGGCTTTTATGGCTACTTTGTTCACATGGTTTGTAACTGCATTGGGTGCGTCAATGGTTTTTTTCTTTAAAACTATAAATAAAAAGGTTCTCAATTCAATGCTTGGTTTTGCGGCAGGAGTAATGATTGCTGCCAGTTTCTGGTCCCTTCTAAAACCAGCAATAGAAATGGCAAAAGAAAGCGGTTCGCTGCCATGGGTGCCGGCGGTGGTTGGTTTTTTGGCCGGTGGGGCGTTTCTGCTATTGTTTGATAAACTTTTACCACACTTACACCTGGGCCTGTCAATAGAAAAGGCCGAAGGAATTAAAACATCCTGGCAAAGAAGCGTACTTCTCGTACTTGCCATAACGCTTCATAATATACCAGAAGGACTTGCCATAGGGGTAGCTTTTGGTGCTTTAGCCCATAATCCCGACGCCGGAATACTGACTGGTGCTATTGCCCTTGCTATTGGTATTGGATTGCAGAATTTTCCGGAAGGGGCTGCAGTTTCTATTCCTTTAAGACGAGAAGGCTTGTCAAGGCTGAAGGCTTTTAACTATGGCCAGATGTCAGGTATTGTTGAGCCAATAGCAGCTGTCGCAGGAGCATATCTGGTATTGACAATTACACCTTTGCTTCCTTACGCCCTTTCGTTTGCTGCAGGTGCAATGATTTTTGTTGTGGTAGAAGAATTGATACCAGAATCCCAAACAGGTGCTGAAACTGATTTATCAACCATTGGTGCAATGCTGGGGTTTGCAACAATGATGTTATTAGATGTTGCTTTGGGATAGACAAATTATTGCAAAAGGATCTTCAAAATGGGGAAAATAAATTCACAAACAAAAATAATTGCAACCATACAAGAAATTTACCCATTTTGAAAAACCCGTCACTTTTTTTACAGGACATGGTTCCGGTTGCACATCCGTCCGTGCCGGATCACCCCGACCAAATAAATTTCCAAAAAGAATGGTCATCGTGATGGTCGCAAGTTCGTAAAACCTATTATTGATAGAAAATATCTTTTGAGCAAATGGCGGAAGCGCATAGATATGTTTAACAAGAATATAAAAAGGCAGCAAGCATTAAGCTTACTGCCTCTTTCGGTATCCCTTTAATATTTTATATCAACCCATCTGAGTTGTTATTTATGTGTCGGGAAAACTCTTGCGGACTATTATTGAAGTACCATTAATACTACCCTGTATGGCATGTCATTTAGTTCATCAGGATAAGTTATGATCAGTTCATTTGTTACAGGAAAAAGAGCAGAATAATAATGTTTATAACCAATTGTTCCATTTGTATCGGAGTGTCCGAGTCCATACCAGGTTCCACCAATAACGTATTGTGATGTGTTACGAATACTAAGCTCAAGAACGCGTACTTTTCCGGGAGAATATCCATTGGGCATAGATATAACCGTTTCATTGTCTGTGTCATCAGTAATACCTGTTAACTCGACAATGTTTGAGATCTTCAGCCCCTCTTCAATCGTATCATTTAACTGAATATAATCGGTTACCTGCAGGGTGTCTACTTGCAGTGTATCATGTCCCCCAGGAAGATCGACTGTATTTCCGTCGCTGATCGATAATGTATTTCCTGAAACGGAAAGGTCCTGTAATTCATTCGAAGGATCGGCATCCGCATCATCAATATCAGCGGCCGTAGTTGCATGCATTGCATAAGGAACAGATAAAAGCTGCGATGTACCAAAAGACTCGAAGCTGTCACCGCCTTCAGGATCTAATTCAACTTCAATAAAATAGGAATCACCGCCCCAGTCGATGGTGGTGAAATCATCTGTTGTTGTGCCATCACCAATCTTAAGTGTTACCAGTCCCTGGCCGTTGGCAGTTACTTCATGTGTTTCAGTATATACAGCAGATCCTGATTCGCTTCCCTGAAGTATACTGATCTGAAATTTTACACCTGCATCAGCAATGGGATCGCCATTATTATCACGAACCACTGCCTGGTAGTTAAACATTTGAGGACTTTGCGCAAAAGTTAATAATGCTATAAATATTAACGTAAAAGTTGTTATTATCTTTTTCATTTTTGATGGTTTTAATCGTTATTAAAATAATTATTTGGTGATACCGGTATAAAAATAGTTATTGCTTGACAATAGTAAATGATTTTAAGAAATCCCCGCTTTTATTGATGAATCTGACAATGTAGGTTGAAGCGGGAAGAGAACGTAAATCGATTTGGTTACCCTTTTCAGCAAAATTATGCTGCAGGACCTTTTTACCGTTCAAATCAATTATGATTGCATGCAGTTCCTGTATTTCGGCATTCCCGGTCTTTACCGAGATAAATTGTGATGCCGGAACAGGAAAGAGTTCCAGGGAAAAGTCGAGTTCTTTAACAGCAATTGAAGACTCTACTATAATGAATGGTTGATGAATGCCTTGTGTAAGCATATTTTCAGAGCTGCTATAAGACTCAACCATTATTTCACCAACAGTCCACTCCAGTTCTGTACCTGAAGCTTCTGCCGATCCTCCGGTTGTTGCAATAACCTCCTGCTGGGCCTGCAGGATTTGAAATGCACAAAACAACGGGAGAAGTAAAGAAAAAAATAAGAGTTTTTTTACCATAAAGATGTTGTTTTTAATTGTTAATAAATAGTTTATGCATTTTTTTACAAAAAATACTATTTTTATTAGGGACATACTACGTTATTTTATTGATATTGTTACCCATTTTATTAAATATTATACCAAACCAATAACCTGTAAAATTAAACTTTACGAAAATGGAACTAAAAAATTTTCATAATTGGACATTACTGTCATGTATAACTTTTATATTGGGATCCTGTGCACCTGCATATGTGCCGAACACTGTAAATACACCGATGTTTAGCAATAAGGGGGATATCCAGGTAAATCTTAATGCAGGGATTTCGGGATTTGATCCCCAGTTATCATACGCGGTAACTGATAAGCTGGGAATAATGCTGAACGGTAGTTTTGCAATCAGCACCTCTGACTCCAGCGTTAATTTCCATAAGCATCAATTCATAGAGATTGGGACAGGTTACTATACAAAAATCGGAACATCAGGCAGATTTGAGACTTTTGGCGGATTAGGTTACGGGAAAGTAAAAGCTGAATATGATAATGATCTCTGGCAATCACACGCTGATGTGGATAATATCCGTATTTTTATTCAACCGTCAATTGGTGTAGCATCTGATGTTTTTGACGGGAGTTTATCCTCAAGGTTTGTATTCATTAATCTGTATAAGGATTCAAATGAAAGTTACGGATTATTTGCAGAGCCGGCATTAACCGGTAAATTAGGTTATAAATATGTAAAAGCTGTTTTGCAATTGGGTTTATCCATACCCCTAAATGCAGATAATATTGATTTCAACTATCAGCCTTTATTATTTTCTGTTGGCCTTCAGGCAAATATTGATGAGTTTTTTAAATAATATACCGGAAAATATTGTGTAATTTAAAAAGAACATGTTGGAAACCCGCCTTCCTTTCAGGGTAATCTTCTGACAGCCAGCTCTTGAATGCTTTCTTCTCCCTCTGTTACCGGAACGATGCGGAATGTATACCTGTAATTGTCTGCAGGCAGCCGGTATTGTGGCAGGGGCATGGCTTTTGCACTCCAGCTGTCGTTACCTCCAAGGCCCATTTGACTGTAATCGATATTCACTGTCAGGAATTCATCTTTGATCAATTCATGCAGGTGTGTTGCATGGTCGAGCTTTTGCTGTGAATATGGCCATACGCTTGTGCTTAGCAGGGGTTCACCAACAAACAGAATTCCCTCTCCATTGTCACTGGTTAACGCCATCCACCTAACATCTGTTTTATTGCCATTTTCCTGTGGCCGGGCATAATGAAAGATCTGATCTTCGACCGGCATGACATAGCGGGCTATCATTGCACCCGTGTTTCTGTCAGAATAGTTTTCATGAGGCCCGCGCCCGTACCAGCTTACCTTATAATAATCAGGGGGAACAGCAGTCTGCATTCCCATACGTACCAGGTCGGGCAGATTCCCGCCAGGCAGCAGTTCACCGGTCACCAACATTTCACCTGTGCCATATATCGTATAAGTGAGCTCGTATTCGGAATTCAAGGCATCAAGCGAAATATTCATAGTGATAATAAGCTTTTGGGGCCTTTCCTGTTCAATATTCAAACCGGTCATCCTAAGATAATTCCCGGCTTCTTTCCATATTTTTTGTGCTATATGGGGAGCTGTTTCATGTTCACGCCGGTCGTTATCGGTCAGAGGTCTCCAGAAATTCGGGCGGAGAGGTTTGTCGAGCAGCTCAATGCTTTTGAAACGGTAGGTTTCCAGCAATCCGGACTGTTTGCTGAAAGCTGCATAAAAGCCCTCTCCCTTAACACGTATGGCCGAATCGTTTTCAAACCATGATATCTCAGGCATTTCATTCAAGGATGAAAGACGAACACGTGGTACATAATATGGCAGAGGGAACTGCTCCCAGGCTACTTCGTGCCCGGCTTCTGCCCAGTCATGATCTTTAGCAGTAAAGTACTTCAGGGTGATCATATATTCGCTACCTCTTTGGATATCCGGCCGGTTGAAATTTATCCTCAGTATGGCGGTACGCCCCGGTTCACAGTCAACCGCATCAATGGTTCCCCCGTCAATATCCACCCCGTCTTCGGTTATGCTCCAGGTTCCTTTCAGTTTGTTAAGGTTTGTGAAGTCATACCGGTTTTCGATCCTGAAAACACCACTTGTTGTATAGAGCGGAGTGATGGCCAGGGGCTGAAAGACCTTTTTGCATTCCCACATCGCCGGCTGGGGGGTCTGGTCTGCATTCAGCAAACCGTTCATACAAAAGTTCCCGTCGTGGTAATATTCACCAAAGTCGCCGCCATAGGCCCAGTATTTTCGTCCATCCTCGGTTTCCTGCAGTATTCCCTGATCGGTCCAGTCCCATACAAAACCCCCGATCAGCCGCTCTTCGGAGCGTATGATATCCCAATATTCGGCCAGGTTGCCGGTTGAGTTGCCCATAGAATGGGCATATTCACACATCACGATCGGACGGTCATCATTATCATTTTGTGCCATTTCCTGAATGGTGGCGGGTTGGGGATACATGCGGCTGATCATATCAACCCACTCAGGATCTTTCACCACGCCTTGAGCACCTTCATAATGCACCGGCCGGGTGGGATCGTACTCATGCACCCATCCGGCCATGGACGCGTGGTTGGGGCCCATGCCTGCTTCGTTGCCCAGGGACCAGATGATGACTGACGGATGGTTCTTGTCGCGTTCCACCATGCGCACCACGCGGTCGAGCATGGCAGCCGACCAGTCAGGGTCATTGCTTAGCGCCCCGCCAAGATCATGGGTTTCGATGTTTGCTTCATCTATCACGTATATACCGTATTTATCACATAACTCATACCATACGGGGTTGTTAGGGTAATGGGATGTACGTACGGCGTTAAAGTTGAATTTTTTGAGCAGAAATATATCCTTTAGCATGTTTTCGTAAGTAACGGCCTTGCCCTCAGTCTGGCTATGGTCATGGCGATTCACACCGGTTAGTGTTACCGGCTCACCATTAATTAACAACCGGCCGTTCCGTATCTCAACCTTTCTGAATCCCACCTTACAGCTTTTTGCATCTACCACCATGCCTGTGCTGTCTTTTAGATTCAGCACGAGTGTATACAGATGAGGTGTTTCGGCTGTCCATTTGTCGGGATCTATAATGTTTGCTTCCATAAAGGCGAACTCAAGATTGTTACGTTGGGGATATTTTTCATTGATCAGTTCATAAACACTCCCTGTTAAAGAATCACCCAAAAGATTATTTCCACTATCATTGAACAGCTTTGCTTCCAGGGTCCAGTATGTAAGATCTTGGGAAGAATGTTGCCTTATCTCCGGCCTGATCTTCAGTATGCCGTTTTCATAATTATCATCCAGGCCGGCATGAACAAAAAAGTCAGATATATGTACCCCGGGTTCCGCATAGAGATATACATCGCGGTGAATACCGCTCATTCGCCAGTGATCCTGATCCTCAAGATAACTGCCGTCACACCATCGGAATACTTTAACCGACACCGAATTTTTTTTAGTTGAAAGGTAGGGAGTTATATTAAACTCTGCAGGCAGGCGGCTTCCCTGGCTATACCCGGCGAATTTCCCATTGATCCACATGTAAAACGCAGAACTTACACCACCAAAATGAATAAATACCTGGTGATCTTCCCACGACTCCGGAATGTTGAATTGCCGTCTGTAACTGCCTACATTGTTCAGTTCATGCGGAATAAAAGGAGGCAATGTTTTCCCGTACCAGTCGCCATATTCAGCATCACGCAAGGCAGTTTCATCTCCGGGGATAAAAGGATATCTGAGGTTGGTATAGATGGGATGACCATAACCACGCATCTCCCAGTTAGCCGGCACATCGATCTCCTTCCAGGAAGAAACGCTGTAGTTTTTAAGAAAGAATAATTTTGGGGCATCATCCGGCGAATCAGCGAATTTAAATTTCCATTTCCCGTTCAGGCTCATATACCATGGGGATTGCTCCCGCTCAGCCTGTAATGCCTGATCTTCGTCTGAATAATGTATCATGGTGGCACGGGCCGGCAGTTTATTTATACCGTATACATTGGGATTTTCCCAGTAATCATCCTCCCCGGAGCCCGAACAGGAAGAAATTACTATTAAACATACTGCATACAGGAAATGAGAATTCTTTATCATAATCTTATTGTTCCGGTTATAAAAATATTAAATGTTTTTCCAAACAAACATCAGGGTTGATTGATGTCTTCAGCATGTTTTCAAATCCACCCGGATTATTATTTATAGGTATTTTCTTCAACAAAGCCTAAAATAAATACCAGCGGAGCATTCCAGTTAATGCAGGTTTCGTTTGATGCAAAACTGAGAACATTATCAATATAGCATTTTGCCGGGTTATCGGATGGGTAGCTAAATCCATTGGATTGCAGGCTTTCAGCATCCTGCTTGTCAGCATTTGGTCCGCCTGCAAGGTATCCGGGAACAGGGTCAGGTATACCATCTGTTTCTATCATACGATTGTGAGGATTTCTGGGAGTATTTCCGCCAAATCCGGTTACAAATGAATAGCCGGTCGCATTTTTGCCAAACAGGTAATCAAGGGATTCCGTGATCGCTGTCATGTATTTTTCGTTTTGGCTGATCAGATAACTGTAGCCGAAGATCATTGCCTGATTGGCTATATCACAGTTGGAAGCCCATTCGTAACGGAATTGATGTGTCCTGTAAGGCGATCCTTCACGGTTGCTCAATAGTCTGTCGGCTTCCTCAATAATATCATCGGGAAAATCATTATAACTATTGGCATACCCATTGGCATAGAGTGAAAAATAGGCCAGGCAGTCGAGGTAGTTTCTCCAGCTTTCACTTTCGACAAACCTGAATTTCTGTTTATACCGATCCATATGTTTCCTGTAGATTTCTTGTTCGGTGGATATGTACAGTTCTGTTGCCGCCCAGAAAAACTCCTCATCAAGTTCGGTATCGCCATATTCTCCTGTATGCACATCCTCAGGATTCGAGTAATACACCGCGGGGTTATTCATGGCCCAGTGCCAGGCTTTTACAGCTGCCTTTAATGCCTCATCAGCAAAATCAGGATCTGCGTCACTATATACACGGGCAGCCTGGGCCATGTTTGCACAAAAGTTCAGTGTGGAGGCTGTTGTTTTTTTCATAATGAACCGTTTCGAATTCGCTTCATGCAGAGGAACGAAAGGTTCAAAGTTTTTGGTAGTCAGCTTAAAGTATACCCCGCCGTCATCATCCTGCATAGTGAAAAACCAGTTCAACTCATACTTAACTTCGTCAAGCAGGTCACTGATGCCGTTGCCGCTTTCCGGGATGTTAAGGGCATTGTCGGGAACAGCATCCGGGTATATCTCGTACAAAGCCATTAGAGTGGCATTGGTCACACCGCCATTCACTATGTATTTATTGTAATCACCCGCGTCATACCAACCTCCGGGGGATGAAAGGGTTTTTCCCGTATCTTTTCCTGTGGACGGGTGAAAATAGCACAGAGTGTCGGGGTGGGCGAGGGGTCGGCTGTATTTACCGGCGTATTGCGGCAGGATCTCCATGGAAGCCCTGGCAAAGTAATAGGACTTAATGCTTGATTTATATGCCTTATTATATAACGACTCGTGTATAGAAAATGCATATGAACGACCCGTGCCGGGAACAACAATGTAATAACGGCCTGTATCACTGACCTCAGAAAAATCACCTGTTTTCAGATACTCACCTGAAGGTTCCCAAAATATTGAAGAAGATAAAATTCCTTCAAATAATTTTTTCCCGTCTGTTTCAATTATTTCAAAAACATTTGCAGCTGTATCGGCCACCACAAATTCTTTACCGGCATCCGGCAGGTAGCCCAGCTGGTTAATTCTTATCAGGCCGGAAAACGGAATTGCAGGTTGTTTTTCGGCACAGTTCCATAATAAAAAAACAGAAAGAAAAACAAGGGAGATGGTGGATCTGGTTTTCATATTGTTGTGTTTTGTGGTTGATATTCAGAATTTACAGAAAATGAAGAGAATTCATTATATTATCTTCTATTCGTTTTGGGATATCATCTGTTTGTGCACGGTGGAATTTTTCACCGGTTATTGTTTCATATAATTCAATATAACGTTCGGAAACCTGGTTCACGAATTCGTCCGGCATTTCGGGAACAACCTGTCCTTCTTTTCCCTGGAAATTTCTTTCTATCAGCCATTCTCTTACAAACTCCTTTGATAACTGTTTTTGCTGCTGGTCATTAGCAAGCCTTTCTTCATATCCGTCAGCATAAAAATATCTTGATGAATCGGGTGTATGTATTTCATCAATGAGATAGATCATGCCGTCCTTTTTCCCAAATTCGTATTTTGTATCAACAAGTATCAGTCCTTTTTCAGCAGCCATTTGTGTACCCCGTTCAAAGAGTTTGTATGTGTATTCTTCCAGTTTGTTATAGTCTTCCTGTGAAACAAGTCCCTGTTCAAGTATCTCTTCACGGGATATATCCAGATCATGGCCTTCATCCGCTTTAGTGGTGGGTGTTATAAGGGGACGATCAAATTTCTGATGTTCTTTGAGTCCCTCGGGCAACGGAACACCGCATAATGATCGTTTACCGTCGAGGTATTCGCGCCAGGCATGACCGGTGAGGTAGCCCCGGATAACCATTTCTACTTTAAAAGGTTCAGCCAGGTTGCCGGTGGTTACCATGGGATCCGGACTGTTAATTTTCCAGTTGGGAACGATATCTGATGTTGCATCAAGAAATTTTGAAGCGATTTGATTCAGCACCTGCCCTTTATAAGGGATCCCTTTTGGCAATACAACATCAAATGCCGATATTCGATCAGTCACTACCATTACCATATAGTTGTTCTTAAGGTAATACACATCGCGTACCTTGCCGGTATATTTACTTATCTGTCCGGGTAGCTTAAGGTCTGTTGCTGTTATGGCCTTTGTCATAGTTATTTAGTTTATTAAGTGTCTGTCCATAATGTCCGGTATCTGCGTTGCTGCTCACATTTTAAATCCTCAAATACTTTAGTATTCTGCGGTTTAAAATGTTCACGCGCCTTGATCTCGAACATTCTGAACAAACACTTTAAGTTTATTGATAAAATCTATTTCATAATTATTGCATTATTAAAAATATCTTTCGGTTCATCAACCTGCCGAAAAATGCTCAGCGGTCTTAATTCAACAATTTTCATTCCCTCACTCTCCCTTATTCTCCTCATAAGCCCGGACAATATCCTTCACCAGCTTATGCCTGATAATATCACGTGCATCGAAATGAATGACAGATACTCCTTCGATATTACGTAATAATCCGAGTGCTTTTATAAGCCCCGAAGGATGTTGCCTGGGCAGATCGATCTGGGTTATATCACCTGTGATGATGAATTTTGCATTCACACCCATACGGGTAAGAAACATTTTTAACTGGTTAATTGTTGTATTTTGTCCTTCATCAAGAATAACAAACGCATTTCCAAGCGTTCGTCCACGCATATAAGCCAGGGGTGCGATCTCAATTGTACAGTCTTCCAGATAACCTGCCAGTTTTTTTGGCGGTATCATATCCCGCAATGCATCGTAAAGGGGGCGCAAATAGGGATCAAGCTTTTCTTTCAGATCACCGGGAAGATATCCCAGGTTTTCACCTGCCTCGACTGCCGGACGCGTAAGGATGATCCTCTTGATCTCTTTGTTACGCAGGGCCCTGACAGCAATTGCGATAGCCGTGTAAGTTTTTCCGGTACCTGCCGGACCTATGGCAAAAAGGAGATCGTTGTGTTCGTATTCACTAACCAGCTTTTGCTGATTGACTGTTTTGGCCTTAATGATTTTCCCATGGTTACCATAGATAAGACAGTCATCCGAAAGATTTTTTTCGCTCTTTTCGTTACCCGGATCAGTAAGAAAAATTTCTTCAACATCTTTTTCTGTCAATAAATTTTTATCATGTCCGCGATCAATAAAATGTCCGATCTTGTTCTCAAAATGTCGAATTTCTGCAGTGTCGCCAATAATTTTTATCTCCTCACCGCGGGCAATAATTTTAAGTTTGGGGTATATGGATTTTATTTTATTCAGGATAGTATTGTTGGGGCCATAAACAATTACAGGATCTATCCCTTCCAAATATAAGGTCTTTTCAATCATAAAATTTATAGAATAATGCGTACTTTTGATCTCTGCAAAATAAAGTTATTTTTTTGCAAAACTATGTCAAAATACTCAAAATTATCACCCTGAATGCCCATAATTACACTGACAAGCGACTGGTACAACAATGACTATTATGTTGGTGCGGTGAAAGGAAAGATCTTGAGGACTTGTCCCGGGGCCAGCATTATTGACATCACCCATCAGATAGCACCGTTTAATATTTCACAGGCTGCTTTTGTATTGAAGAATTGTTACCTTGAATTTCCTGTTGGTACGATCCATATCATATGTGTGAATTCAGAAAATGCGGATGATGAACCTCATGTTGTAGTAAAAGCCAACGGGCATTATTTTATTTCGAGCGATAATGGTTTGTACGGATTATTGCTTGATGATGATGCTGATGATCTGATCAGGCTCGATACTAATGACAATCAAAACGGTTTTCCGGCTTTCGGTGTCCTTGCAGATGCAGCATGCGCGCTTATCAAGGGCAGTAGCCTGCAAGACCTCGGAAAACCACAAAAAAATCTTAACAAACAGGTGCCCATGCTGCCGGCTATTGATGAAGCAGTAATAAATGGCAGTGTTGTGTATATTGATTCATACAGAAATGCGATAACTAATATTAATCGTGAGTTGTTCGAACGTGTAGGTAAAAAACGGAAATTTGAGATTTATATTCAGAGCAATCATTATAAGGTCAGGAAGCTGAACGACAGTTATAATCAAACTTCTGTGGGTGATCTGCTGGCAATGTTCAACTCATCGGGTTACCTTGAAGTAGCAATTAATAAAGGTAATGCAGCAGACCTTTTAAACCTGGATATAGGATCCGTTATCCGTGTGAAATTTCTTGACTGAGAAAGAAGAAGATATTTTCCAACTGCTTTTCCCCAACTGCCCGATGATGTAAAGTTGAGGAGTTGAGAAGAGCTCAAAGCTGAGTGATCAAAGCTTAAAGCTAAAAATTCAAAAATGATGAATTTACTACAGGTATAATAAATAAATTTGTATCATATGAGAGATAAATTACTTGCTTTTGAGAGATTACTTAATATAATGGATGAGTTAAGGGAAAAATGTCCCTGGGACAGGACACAGACATTCGAATCTTTGCGAAATCTTACCATAGAAGAAACCTATGAGCTTGCCGATGCTATTATCGAAGAGGATTATGATGATGTAAAAAAGGAGCTGGGTGATTTGCTGTTGCACATCGTTTTTTATGCCAAAATTGGTGATGAAATTGGAAAATTCAGCATTAAAGATGTGATCGACAGTATAAATACAAAACTTGTTTTTCGCCACCCACATGTTTTTGGTAATGCCGATGTGAAAGGCGACAGTGAGATAGTTAAGAAAAACTGGGAAGAGTTGAAAATGAAAGAAGGTAACAAAACTGTTCTTGGAGGAGTGCCACCTTCACTTCCTGCGATGGTCAAGTCCAACAGGATACAGGAAAAAGCCAGGGCAGTGGGATTCGACTGGGAAGAGCAGGGACAGATATGGGAAAAGGTGGAAGAAGAGCTTCGGGAGCTTGAGAAAGAGATCGGGGAAATGGACCAGGAGAAAATGGAGGATGAATTTGGTGATTTATTCTTTTCATTGATCAATGCTGCACGTCTCTATGGTATTGATCCCGAAACAGCACTTGAGCGTACAAACAAGAAATTTATCAGGCGATTCAACTACCTTGAAAAAAATACCATAAAAATCGGCCGCAAACTCAAAGATATGAGTCTTGATGAGATGAATGAAATTTGGGAAGCAGCAAAGCGTGAATAAGAAGTATTTATGCGGTTATTAATACCATAAGCCGTTCCGGGTTTGTGATCCGGAAGCCGGGAGGGATGGGCTTAAAGGTTGAGAAGTTGAGAGGTTGAGAAGTTGAGAGGTTGAGAAGTTGAGAGGTTGAGAAGTTGAGAGGTTGAGAAGTTGAGAGGTTGAGAGGTTGAGAGGTTGAGAAGTTGAGAGGTTGAGAAGTTGAGAAGTTGAGAAGAAAAAAAGTCCTGCCAGTCCTGCGGTCATGCAGTCTTGCAAGTCCTGAAAACATCAAGCTTTGGAGTATTGGGCAAGAGGCTCACAGATTTTATTTCTTTCCGGCTTTCGATCCATAAGCTGTTCCGGGTTTGTGATCCGGAAGCCGGCAGGAGCAGTAAATTGAACATTATTTTTCCTTTTCACTTTGTTACACTCCTAAAACGCAGAAACAAATCCGAGTGAAAACCTGCTGTGCTGTTGCTCCTCGTTAGTGAACAGGAAGCTGTATTCAGCCCCGAAACGGAGGTTTCTTTGCATTAAATACCCTAAATGAAGAGTTGCCGAACGGTAATCTGCCGGATCGAAATCCGATTCGATCCAGTTGAGCAGTCCTACTCCATACCAGTTACTTTGATCACCTTTCGGACTGAAGACAAGCTCTCCCATCCATCCGTGTGTGATCACATCTTCCAAAATCGCCATCCCTGGCAAACCTGAAAAAACCTCAGCGTCATTACGGTATATATATTGAATATTCAGTTCAAGCTTATCGCCGGCTGTAAGGGTGGCATCCGGTCCTGCAAAGAAAGCGGTATTGGTGATTATATCATCCATATTATTGTTTACCTCTTCTTTTCCGTAATAACCCACTCCTCCTATCCGTAAAAAATCACCTATATCCTGGGATAAGTGTAATAATACATTCTTGTATTTATCCTTATCAAACAGCAGACCTGCCCGGGCATCTGCCAGACCGTTACCATTTACCACCTCGGCAATAATGCTGGTACCTGTATTTAGCCCCCAGGTGATCATAATACCTTTATCATATTTCATGTTCATATCAGACATACCGATCCCGGTAGTATAAACATGGTAATCCTCGAATGTAAGCCGCAGTTCCCGTTTGAACAAGGGGTCACACACCTGGAATTGCCCCAGGTAAATATCCAGGTCCTGTCCCAGCAGGTCGTTGAACATCAGGAATGCGTCTTCAACACCTGCAACCTGTCCGTGCTCGTTCATATAAAAATAAAAATAATAAGCCAGGTGTTCAGAGATATTAGACCCTGACATAAATTTAATAAGGTAAGGTGCGGCCAGATCAGCTTTACCTTCATCAGAGAAATTATAGGATATATAACCATCCATTCGTATGGCAACCGGAAAATTTCGCATCAGGTTCAGTTTTTTATCACCGGTTTCGATAAAATACCGGGGTGACTGGTAATCCTGGAGTTTAAAGGCATCACCTGCAAAATCATCACCATAAGCTTTAAGTTTTGGAATGGACGGAGCATGGCATGTTTGGCAACTGATCTGGTATTTCCGGGCAAATGAGGGTATGGAATATACATCTTTACAAAACAGGAATAGGAAAACCGGTATAAGGATAATAATTATGCTTTGTTTCATAGGATTAAGGTTTTTTACATAAAAATTCCAATCATACCTGTTCGCGAAAAGTTAGTGCTTAAAATTTTCATGTTCGTTTCACAGTCAAATATCATTAGGGTAAAATTGTTATTGATGTGGATTGAGTATTGATAACATAGGCCTGGTACTCTTCTTCGGGAACATTAAGGTATTCCCCTACCGGTTTGACCAGCAGCCTGTATTTCATTTCAGCCCTTACTGTCAGTTTACCTGTTGCAATATCATAAGGAACATTAAATGTATAGGTTTCCAGCTTTGTTTCGCGGGGTCCTAAACGGTAATCCACTCCCAGGGAATCTGTGTTCCATTGCATTATGGTCATCCGTCCCAGTGGGTCAAAAAAAGGCATCCGGAATATCCTGTCGCCGGCAGGCACATCTTCACGCCGCAGTCCTTCAAAATTTTCAAGCTGCAGTGGAATAGCCAGATCCTGGTAAGCAAGTTCTTCACCGGCAATAGTGTATTCTTCTCCCTCAAATCCCTTTTTATCTACCGGCAAATGGTAGATATTTCCTTTTTCATCCACAGCTTCGACATGCAGCCATAATATACGGTCTTCAACTGATCCTGTAGGAAATTTATGGCCGGTTTTTTGGTTAAACAAAGCGATAGTATAGATCACGGGTTCTCCGGGAACAGCTTCCCGGATATCGGGTGTTATCCTGATCTCCACCACACCGTTGAGTTTCCCTTTATCGTGCGCCCCGTGGAACAGGTGCAGTTTGGCATCCTTATATTTTGTTCCCATCTTGGCTGTTTTAGCCGGGGCTTTGGTCATATGACAATCCTGGCACATTACACCCTCTTCGTAATAGGGGCCGTCTTTCAGTTCCGTATATGTAGATTTTACCCAGGTGCCGAAGGGGCTCATTTCATTATGGCAAATTGCGCAAAATTCTGCTTCGCTGTGAATTTCAGTGGTCTCTATTTCATGGACAGGGGATTGTGTTTCTCCTTTACGCGAGGTATATTTTGTTTGTCCCGGTTCAATAATATAATTATGATTATATGGTTCTTCCCCGTAATATCCCTGGATGAGGTGACAGGCTTCACAGGATACCGACTCGTTTGCGCGTGAATTTTCATCAGGGCGGGGGGGAGGCAGATTGTCTGCCATATATGCCAGCGGAGTGTGGCAACCGTTACATCCTTCCTGCGCTTCTTTCATGTTCGGATCGATTTCAGCATGGGGAACCGCAAGATCAAAATATTCTATTTCATCCCAGTGATGAGTGTAGGCATCTGACATCATTGCCTGGTCCCATTGCTGAAAAAACAGGGAATGACATGATTTACAGTATTCCGGAGTCTGAAAATCCGCATACCGGTATTTTCTTTTCGTGTCATCATCACTGATCAAAATGAATGATAGAAACAGTATTGCAGAAGAGAATGCAATGACGATATATGAAAAATTTCGCCTCATATAAGTGCCATTTAGACTGTTAGAATAAATCCGGTTTTAATAATATTGCATATTCATCCTTTACGTCCGGTGCTCAAAATTCTAATTAATTTTTATGAACCTTAAGCCCGGCGAAACCAAATAATGCAGGCAGTATTATTTTCTTATTACAGTAATAAAGGTATAAAAAAATAAATATATACTGTATAATTCATCCAGGTAAATTGTCTGTGTCCGGCAGGAAGTTCGCCCTGTTTGTTAATGGATTAAATAAAAGGCCCGCCGGGTAATTACCTGGCGGGTTATATTATTAGCATTTATGGCGGATCAATTCAGTAATTTTTTAATATTATGAAAAAAAATAGCTGGCAGTATTTAGCATTAGCCTGAATTACTCAAATATTTTATAGGTCAGGGGCTATTAATAGGATTGTTTTTATCTTTCTTCCCGCGGGCCGGGGTTTTTAACTGCCCGCAAGGCAGTTCGACTAACTTTTAGTCTTCCACACAAAAAGTTAGCAAAAAGGTTACCGTTCCATAAAAATCGCTTGATTGTCTACGGAAGATTTTCTCCCTGCGGAACCCAGACTCACTCCGCATATAAAAACCGGACGGGTTACAAATATGATTGTTCATGTTCAATAATGGCTAATTCTTTCTGAAAGAAAAAATTATTTCAAATTTATTTACAGATATGGTTTCTTGCTTAATTATCTTCGCTACATTTATGGCGTATTATTTTTTTCATTATAAAATCGTTCAATAAGATGTCATTACTTGCGATCAGTTATCCGAAAATTGATAAGAAAAATTTCAAATGGATACAGGATCACCGGAAGAAACACGACGGATTATACTACGAGGTTATGGATCCGCATATTGTTCTTGTTTTTCCTGTTTTTGATCTGACAACAGACGAATTTGTAGGTCATATCAGTGAGAAAGCTGCCGGTATTCCCGTGATCAATTTTGAATTACGGTGTGCGACTGTAAATAAGGATTCTGTTCTTGATTATTATCATGAATTCCTGGTTCCCGATCTGGGTAACTCGGATATTATTAAATTACATGACCGGTTATATTCAGAAAGGATGCTTGAGTATCTGCGCCTGGATATCGATTATATCCCCCACCTGGGTATTGGTAATTCGAAAGATCCGATGATATGCAAGGAAAATGTCGATAAGATCAATGAAACGCCTGTCAGGATCCCGGGCACACTTGAAAAGATCGATATTATCAGCTTCCAGAACAGTGTTGCAGATCCTGTTGAGACAATCAGGCTTGGATAATATGAGGTTATGAGAAAGGGATTCTCACGTGAATATATTATCATTGTTGTCGTAGCTGTATTATTGACTATTCCCGCCTTGTTGATAAACCTGGGTACCATAACCTTAATAGGAGATGAAGGAATACGTGCAGATGTAGCACTTGAAATGAAGTTTAGCGGTGATCTTATAACTCCCAAAATAGCAGATGATTATTATTACCGCAAACCACCGGTATACAATTATGTTTTGTTACTGATGTTTATTATTACCGATCAGTATTCCGAGTTTTTTGTACGCCTGCCTAACATCCTTATTCTTTTGGCCTATTGCTTTTCCATTTACCTGGTAGTGAAAAACAGATATGGCCGGCGAAAGGGGTTTCTGGCAGCTATGCTTTACCTTGTATGCGGCAGGGTTTTGTTCTATGAATCACTGTTTGCCTTAATTGATATATCCTACTCATGGCTTACCTTTCTAAGCTTCATTTATATTTATCATTATTTTAGGCAAGGTAAATACCTGAAACTGTTTTTTGTTTCATATACAATCACAGCAGTGACATTTCTGATGAAAGGATATACATCCATTGCATTCCAGGGTATTACGCTTCTTGTGATCTTTATTAGTAATAAGCAGTTTAAAAAGCTGTTTACCTGGAAGCATGTAAGCGGTGGTTTGGTATTTATAATACTTACGGGCAGCTATTATCTCGCTTATTCTCTTAAGAATCCCGATCAGTT
>Ga0307421_1000516_pt1 | contig 24780 bp, 24 predicted proteins | sample SalMarWE160270MG_FD_202163 | JGI IMG/M metagenome (GOLD analysis project Ga0307421, IMG submission 202163) | Salt marsh sediment microbial communities from the Plum Island Ecosystem LTER, Massachusetts, United States - WE1602-70 | ecosystem: Environmental > Aquatic > Marine > Intertidal zone >...
GCGCCGCCGCCGACGACGGCATCGTCGTGCTCGTCGCCCTCGATGAACGCGAGACCTGGATCATCACCGGGTCGGGGCTCACCCTCGATCAAGGCGACATCGATTCTGCCCGCTCCTCAGGCAATTCGTTCTTCGCTGCCAGCGACTTTGGCGGAGGCACCGTCGCCATTCTGGGCAGCCTCGACTCCATCCTCGGCGGCGGGTCGCTGGCACCCGATTCCGGAGACGGGAGCAACGCCGGTCTGATCGTCGCCATCGTGTTTGGGGGCCTCGTCGCCGCAGGCGGCGTCGGGGCCGTCGCCGCCTCCCGCAGAGCTGCGGGGCAACGCGTCAAGGACCAACGCTCTCTCCGCATCGACGCCGAGCTGGCCGCTCTCGAGGCCACCGGCCAAGAGCTTCCCCTCATCGACGAGTATTCGGTTCGGGCCAAGCGGGTCGGCCTCAATCTGCCCACCGTTGACGCCATCGCCTTGCTCAACAACCTCATCGAGCGTCATACCGGCGGCGACGAGAAGACGCTGCGCGCCCTCTGCTACGGCGGCGCCGTGGCCGTGCTCAAACGGGACCGCCTCATCGACGATACCCGGGTCTCCCTCGAGCTGCGCACCTCCGGCGAGCGGCGCATGCTGGAAGACGCGGTGCAGACGGCGGCAAAGGAAGCTCTGAATATCTCCAGGCACGACGAGGACCGGTTTGACCTTGCTCTGGCCGAGCTGCGGAAACTCGTCGAGGCCCTGCGCCCGCACCGGGTCGCCGCCGCCCGGCAACGCACCGCCGATGCCATCTCCGACGCTCTCACCGACACCGAGATCGGGCCCACCTACGTCACCGACCTGGGTGAGCGGCTGCATCGTGCCGCCGCCGCCCTCGACGGCTCGGCGCCACTGTCCCAGTCGCTCAACGAGCTTGACGCGGTGTACACCACCGCCCTGGAGAAGACCGGACGACTGAGCCGGCTCTATGAGGGCCTCCCCGAGTCGACCACCCGTCCCGCGGTGGCCGCCGCGCTCGCCGACCTCAACGACGACACCGACGCCGCCCTGGCTTCATACGAAGACGTCCGCCGGCGGCTGGAGGACCAAGGAGACGCACTGGAAAGCGACGGGCTCCAGATTCCCGCCGTCGCTGCTTTGCTGCTGATGAACCACGACGAGGGCAACGTCGACGATTTTGTTGCCGCCTACACGGAGCGGCGGGTGGCCGGCAGCTCCCCCGCCGAGGCGGTCGAGTACGCCCTCGCCGGGCTGCGCGACCCCGGCGAGATTGAACGGGTGCGTGAGGCTTCGCGCCTCATGCATCTGCCCGTCTCCATCACCGCGGCACTGCTCCGCCGTCGTGACGACGGCATCGAGGTCTACGAGGAGCTGCGACGTCAACTCACCGAGCATGGCCTCAAACGTGATACCCGGCGCGCCGTCGCCGGCATCCTCGCCGTCTCCCTGGAGCCGGCCCAGGCGGTGCGCCGCTGGCTCGAAGCCCGCTCCGCCCTGGCCCAGCTGGGGCTCCAGGGCGCCTACGCCGACATCGCCGCCGCCTTTGGCGCCTCGGACAGGCGCGGCCCCCGCGCCTTTGCCCTCGCCTACGCCGCCCAGCGCCAGGCGCTGGCCCGCTCCGACATCGACGATGCCGATCGTTTTGCTCCCGAGCTGGCCCACGAGGGCACCAGTCGCCAGACCGACTCCTGGACCGGCGAGCCCATTCCCGCCGGCTACGGTGACTTTGATCCCTTCACCTTCTTCTACTACCACTGGACGGTCACCCAGGGGACCAAAGGCTCCTACGGCTGGGAACCGGTGTACAAGGACAAGTCTTGGAGCCGTGACGGCAAGTCGTGGTGGGGAGGTTTTGGCGGCGGCGGCGGATTCGGCAGCAGCGGATCCTCTTGGGGCGGCGGCTCGTGGGGGTCGTCGGGCGGAAGCACCTCCTTTGGCGGGTTTGGGGGCGGAGGAGGTTTTGGCGGCGGCTCGAGCAGTGGCGGCGGCTGGTGAGCCTCGACCCGGTCACCAGCACGTCGAACCCGCGTATCAAACAGCTCGTACGCCTCCGCAATCGCCGCCACCGCGACCGCAGCGGGCTCTTTCTGATCGAGGGCTACCGTGAACTGAGCCGGGCCGCCGATGGCGGCGTTGAGATCCTCGAAGTCTTCACCTGCTCGCAGCTGTACCTGGGCAACAACGAGCAACCGCTTGTCGATCGGCTGGCAACCCAGGGCGCCGACATCGTCGAGGTGGCTGAGACGCCGTTCCGTAAGGCCTCGTACCGGGACCGGCCTGAGGGGCTAATCGCCGTGGCCCGGCAGTTCCCCACCGGCCTCGACCGTATTCAACTCGGCACCGACCCTCTGTTACTCGTCGCCGAATCGATCGAGAAGCCGGGCAATCTGGGAACCATGCTCCGCGCCGCGGAGGCGGCCGGCGCCGCCGCCGTGATCGTCTGCGATCCCACCACCGACCCCTTCAATCCCAATGTGGTGCGGGCTTCGCTGGGCACCCTCTTTTGTTTGCCCCTCGGCGTCACCTCCACCTCCGATGTCATCGCCTGGCTCCGCCGCCACGGCGTGCGCACCGTGGCCACCACCCCCGGCGCCAGGCGGCCCCACTGGGAAACCGATCTCACCGGATCCGTGGCCGTCGTTGTCGGCAACGAGCAGTACGGGCTCTCCGCGGCCTGGCTCGAGGCCGCCGACTACCAGGCGCTCATCCCCATGCCCGGCTCCGTGGACAGCCTCAACGCCGCCATGGCCGCCGCCATCGTGCTCTTCGAAGCGGCCCGGCAACGTCAAGTGGGCTAGAGGTCATCTTCGCCCGGCTCCCCCAACGGGACACTTTGCGGAGTACCCGGCACACACCGCTGACGTGCCGTCAAGAGCCAGCTGGGCCGGTGCAGAAAATCCGTCCCTGCGCAACAAGCGGCTGAATTCACTCGTAGACTCAAAAATGAGCCAATGCTCCGGAATTGATGCCGGATTTATCGCAGGAGGTGGCCATGGGACTGCTAACCCTTGATCCCCTGGTGTTCGGGCGCAGGCTGCGCCATTACCGCAAGGCCCGGGGCCTCACCCTCAAACAGCTTGGAGCGAGAATCGGAAAGCAGGCGCCCTACCTCTCCATGGTCGAGAGCGGCAAGCGCCGACCCCGTCCCCAGCTGATCGAAATGCTGGCACAGGCTCTCGATGTCGGCACCGCCGATCTGCTGCGCGCCGAACTCCCCGATCGCAGATCACACCTCGAAGTCGGCCTGGAACGCGCCCAGCACGAACCCCTTTATCGCCAGTGTCGTCTCCCCTACATCAGAGCGGCAACGTCGGTTCCCGACGAGATCCTCGACCACCTGCTCACGCTGTACGGGGAGCTGAAGCGCATCCACATGCCGGCAACACCGGCGGTGGCCGATGCACGCGCCGCCAACATCGCCCTTCGGCGTGAGATGCGCGAAAACGACTTCCACCTGGCGCCCATCGAGAAGATTGCCACTGAGGCCCTGGCCGCAGTGGGGTACTCCGGAACCGGCGCCCTCCCCCAGCGAGTGCTCAGCGATCTCACCTCCCACTTCGGCTTCACCGTTCAGCAAGTGCGGGGAGTACCCGCCTCTACGAGGTCGGTCACCGACCTGCGCCGCCGCAGCATCTTTATTCCCCAGCGTGATGCATTGAGAACTCGGGCCGCCCGCGCCGTGATACTGCAGACCCTCGGCCACTTTGCCCTCGATCATGCAGAGCCGTCATCGTTCTTCGAGCACCTGCGGCAGCGGATCGAGTGCAACTATTTCGCCGCCGCCGTGCTGGTGCCCCAGGACGCCGCCGTGCCGTTTCTCGAGACCGCCCGCTCCGAGGGCGACCTGTCGGTGGGTGACATGAAAGAGCTCTTCTACGTGACCTACGAGACTGCGGCGCAGCGGTTTGTGAACCTGGCCACCCGCCTTCTCGGCATTCGCACCCATTTTGTGCGCTCCGACGCCGAGGGCGTCATCTGGAAAGCGATGGAGAACGACGGGGTGCCCTTCCCTACCGCCGTCGACGGGGGCATCGAAGGCGAGCGCCTGTGCCGCCAGTGGGGCACACGCCAGGTGTTCCACAGCGCCGACAAGTACGCCGTACACAACCAGTACACCGACACCCCCAACGGGACCTTCTGGTGCACGACACACGTTGAGGCCGACGGCGAGAATCACCACGCCATCACCGTTGGGACCAGGGCCGAGCAAGCTGAAGCATTCCGCGGCTCCGACACCCCGCGGCATGCCGTGTCCCGCTGCCCCGACGGCCTGTGCTGCAAGCGGCCTTCGACCGCATCCAGCGCCCGCTGGCAAGGCCAAGTCTGGGCCTCATCCAGCGCTCACGCCCATGTGCCTGCGGCAATGCCCACCGGGGCGTTCCCCGGCGTCGACATAGCCGAGGTCTACGAGTTCCTGGACCGCGTCTCCGACACCAAGTAGACCACTCATCACGAGGTGGGACCCCGCCCAGGTGCGGGGCCGCCGTTTGTTGACATCGAACGTCTGTTCGGTCTAGCGTCCACTTATGCCCCTGGCTATGCAGCGCAGCTTCGAAGACATGGGAGCGCCGCTGGTTGAGGTGCCCTTCTGCGTGCTCGACATCGAGACAACCGGCGGATCTCCGGCCCATTGCAGGATCACCGAGATCGGCGCCGTGCGCTACCGGGGAGGAATCCTCGAATCCGCCTTTCACACCTTGGTGAACCCCGGTTGTGAGATCCCCCCGTTCATCACCGTTCTCACCGGCATCACCCATGCCATGGTGGTGGAGACTCCCCCCATCGAGCAGGCGTTTCCCTCTCTGCTCGAATTCATCGGCGACGCCGTAGTAGTCGGCCACAACGTTCGGTTCGATCTGTCGTTTCTCAACGCCGCCGCCGAACGGCTCGGCTACGGCCGGCTGGCCAATCGATCAGTCGACACGGTGGCCCTCGCCCGCCGCCTGATGCGCTCCGAAGTGCGGAACTTGAAGCTGTCCACTCTGGCCGGCTACTTCCGCTCGCCCGTCCAGCCCAACCATCGGGCTCTCGAGGACGCCAAGGCCACTGCCCACGTGCTCTGGGGCCTGCTGGAGCGTGCCGGCACCCTCGGCGTGACTCATCTGGAGGACCTCCTCCAGCTCCCGACGGCGCGGGGCACCCCCCAGTACGGGAAGATCCGGCTGGCCGACTCCCTCCCCCGCCGTCCCGGCGTGTACCTCTTCCGTGACCGCAACAACGCGGTCTTCTATGTGGGAAAGGCGAAGAACCTCCGCAGCCGGGTCCGCTCCTACTTCTACGGAGACACCCGCCGCTCCGTAGCCCAGATGCTGCGCGAACTCGCCACCATCGAGCACCGTGTTTGCGAGACCGAGCTGGAGGCTGCCGTCACTGAGGTTCGCCTGATTGGCGCCCATCGACCCAGACACAACAGGCGCTCCAAACCGTCCCGCGCGCCGCATTGGGTCCGATTGACCGACGAGCTTTTCCCTCGGCTGGCGCTGGCACGCTCACCCAGGCCCGAAGGAATCCTCTACCTCGGCCCGTTTCGAGGCCGGAGCGGTGCCCGGCTCGTTGTCGAGGCCATCTGGGACGCGTTGCCGGTGCGCCGCTGCACGGGAAGACCGGGAACTCGTGATACCCCATGCACCTATGCCCAGCTCGGTGTGGCCCTGTGTCCCTGCGACGGCTCCCTCCCCGAGCCCCGGTACCGGGAGGTGGTGAATCGGCTTATAGCCGGGGTGGAGAACGACCCTTCGCTGCTCCTCGATCCCCTCGTGTCCAAGATCGAGCAGCTCGCCGGCAGCGGCCGCTTCGAGGAGGCAGCCTGGGTACGTGATCGCCATGCGGCACTGCGGCGCGCTATAGAGCGCCGCCGCATTTGGCGCGCCCTCAACGAGGCCGGCACCATTCGCGCCGAAGGCTCGGACGGCGGCGCCGTCATCGAGTCCGCGCAGCTCACCGGCGCCTGGAGACCGGGTGCTCCACCACCCCTTTACCCCATCCACACCACCAACGGCAATCAGGCTCGGTCCGAGGTGCCCTCCTCGGTGGCCGACGCCGAGGAGGCTCACCTGATCTGGCAGTGGCTGACCAGCGGGATGGTGATTCCCATCGACATCACCGGGCAGCTCGCCGTTCCGGTGCTGCCGGTCCCGGGATTGGAGCGAATCGAGATCCCCGCCGTCTAGGTGTAGTTCCCACGGAGGTTGTTTCAGCCTGGTGGCTGGTGGGTGGCCTCCGAGTCCGCCGTGGGGTCTGCATTGATTGTGTGTGTCGAGCCAGCGGGTGAGGCGGTCGAGGCGCTGCTGATTGGAGGTGTAGGCCTGGTGGTAGGCCCATTCCTCTAACAGGGTGCGGTTGAATCGTTCTGCTTTGCCGTTGGTCTGAGGCCGATACGGCCGGGTGCGGTGGCGGGTGATCCCGTGGTTGTCAGCGGTGTTGTGGAACGCCTGGGAGTGCCGGTAGCAGAAGGCATTGTCGGTGAGTACTTCGCTGACCGTTACACCGTGGTCGCTGAACCATTCGGTGACTCGGTCCAGGAATCCCGCTGCGGTGGTGTCTTTATCGTTGGGATGCGCTTCGACGTAAGCGACCCGGGAGTGGTCATCGACAGCGACATGGAGGTAGTCGTAGCCGACCCCACGGTTCTTGGCTGTCTTGGTGTGACGGTTCCGTCCCCGGATCTTCCATCCTCCGCCGTCAGGGATACGGGCCAGTTTCTTCACATCGATATGCAGCAGCTCTCCAGGCCGGGACCGTTCATAACGCCGGATCGGTCTCCTGGTGGTCCGATCGATCCGATCGAGACGGTTCAACCCCACCCGGCACAGCACCTTGTAGACCGTCGAACGAGGGATCCCCGTCACCCACGAGATCCGATGAGGCCCCCAGCGTCGCCGGACCCGCAGCATCACCACCCGCCGTACCACCTGCGGTGACACCGCCCGGGGATACGAACCGGGCCGCGACGACCGATCCTCGAGTCCCTCAACACCCTCCTCACAGAACCGGCGTACCCACTTGGACACCGTCGCCCGCGATACCCCCATCGCTTCAGCAACCGTCGCCGCCGGCCACCCATCCCGCAACACCCGATCCACCACCAACCGGCGTCCCACCGGTGTCAACGCCGCCATACCATGAGCCACGAGAGCCTCCCTCTCGGTTCGGAGTATTCGTCACCCCAAACCGAAACCGGGAGGCTCCCACCCGGTCAACAACCTATGAAAAAACTACAACTAGCCAGGCCGTATCTGCCACTAGCCTGCGCGCCAATGCGTCTCACCATTCGACCCGGGAACGATCCGATTGCGCGCGCCGAGCACTGTTCGGCGTCGTCGATGTGCCTTTTGAGGATGACGTCGACCTCGATGTTCTCGCCGCTAAGACCGAGGGTTCTTCTTTTGCCGATCTGACCGGGATGTTGCGCGAGGCGGCGCTGGAGGCACTCCGCAGTGACTTCAGTGCCATCAGCGTCGGCACAATCGACATCGACACCGCCCTGAGGCGCTACCGCCCCTGAGCGGCGGCCGCCGCCTCCTGAAACGAGAAACGGCCTTCCAGCAGCGCTCGACCCACCACCACGGATTCGCAGCCGGTGTCCACCAGAAGGCCAAGATCATCGAGGCTGCTCACCCCGCCGGAAGCCACAACCGGAATCCCCCTTGCCCCAGCCATTACCGACTTCACTAGTTTGACGTCGGGACCATCGAGGGTGCCATCTCGTGGCACCGACGTAACCATGATCCTCCCCACCCCGGCATCGATCGCCTGCTCGACCACCTGGGCCAGCGGTTGCCCCCCGTCGAGCCATCCGGCTCCATAGGCCCGCCCTGAACGCACGTCGATGGCGGCCACCAGATTCTCTCCCCCGATGGTTTGGGACATCTCGGTCAGCCGCTTCGGCTCCCATACCGCAGTCGTGCCGCTGACCACCCGCGTCGCCCCCGCGGCAATGGCATCCACGGCGTCGCCGGCGCGGCGAATGCCCCCCGCCGCCTGGAAACGTACCCCCGCCTCCCCCAGCCGCGGCCATAGCCCCGCCGTAGAGCGGCCCGATCGTGCTGCCTCCAGATCCACGACATGAACAATCTCGGCCCCAGCCGCCATGAAGTCCCGGGCCACCGCCACCGGGTCGTCGCCAAACCGGGTGACTGCGTTGTACTCGCCTCGGCGCAGCCGTACCACGGCTCCGCCCAGCACATCAACGGCGGGAATGACCTGCAATTCGCCTCCTGAATTGGCTTCCTGTAGAAACGGCCCTACAATGACTCAATGTTGTAGCACATTAGCACGATACAACAGTATGGAGGTCGCCGCATGACGACTCAAGAGGACTGGACCAACCGAGACACAGCTGCCCTCTTCGAGGCCATCCTCACGCTTGACTCCGTGCCCGAGGCCGAACGTTTCTTCCGCGATCTGTGCACGCTGCGTGAGCTCGAGGAGATGGCGCGCCGCTGGCTCGTGGTTCGCCTGCTGGAACAAGGTCAGCACTATCGCCCCATTGCCGCGGAGACCGGTGCCTCGACGGCCACGGTAACCCGCATCAACCAGTGGCTCCGTCACGGGACGGGCGGCTATCGCCTTGCTCTCGATCGCCTGGGACTCGGCGGAGGCGACACATGAAGCGGCTACAGCTTGCCGTTCCCAAAAAGGGCCGCCTCATGCAACCGAGCTTCGACCTGCTGCGCGACGCCGGCCTCGTCTTCGAGATCACCGAACGCACCCTCGCTGCTCCGGCCCGCAACGTCCCTGTGGACCTGCTGCTCGTCCGCACCGAGGACATCGTGGAGATGGTGGCCGATGGTGTCGCCGATGCCGGAATAATAGGGCTCGACCTGCTCGGAGAAGCGGGAGCCGACCTCGATGTCGTGGCCGAACTCGGCTTCGGGCGGTGCCGGCTGTCGGCGGCGGTGCCGACGGCCTCCAAGGCCAAAAAGCTCGAGGATCTCGACGGCGCCCGCGTCGCCACCGCCCACCCTCTGCTCACGGACCGGCTCTTCGCCGAACGCGGCCTCCAGGTGACGATCGTTCCGTTGCGCGGCAGCGTCGAGGTCGCCCCCAAGCTGGGGCTTGCCGACGCCATCGTCGATCTCGTGTCTTCGGGCAGCACCTTGCTGGTGAACGGCCTGCGGCCGCTGGCCACAATGCTCGAATCACAGGCGGTGCTGGTCGGTCCCCCGGGAAGCAACGGTGCCGTCGACCAGGTCGCCACCATGTTGCGCGCCGTCGTGGCCGGCCGCTCCAAGCGCTACCTGCTGATGAACGCCCCCGCCGACGCCGTCGGCAAGATAGAGACCCTGATTCCAGGGCTTGCCTCACCGACCATCATGCCGCTGGCGCACGACACTCGGGTTGCCATCCACTCGGTGGTCAATGCGGACGAACTCTGGAACGTCCTGCCTGAACTCGAAGAGGCCGGCGCCACCGGCATCCTCGTCCTGCCCATCGAGCAACTGATCGCATGATTCGCCGACTCGATCTCGCCTCCATAGACGACGCCGACCGGCGCGCTCTGCTCAGCCGCTCCGCCGTTCCCGAGAGCGATGTCCTCAGCCACGCTGCAGCCATTGTCGAAGATGTACGCCGCGGCGGCGACACCGCCCTGGCCCAGGCCGGCAGCACCTTTGGTGGAGGGCGAGCCGGACCGGCGCGTGTCACCGCCGAAGAGATAACCGCGGCGGCGAAACGCGTCGACTCCGAGCTCGTCGCCGCCCTGCGCGATGCCGCCTACAACGTGGCCGCGGTGTGCCGCGAGCAGCGTCCCACCGATGGTTGCGTCGAGGTCCGGCCCGGGGTCGAAGTCGCTCGATACTGGACCCCACTGCGCCGGGTGGGCTGCTACGTGCCCGGAGGGGCAGCGCCGCTGCCATCGACCCTCATCATGACCGTCGTCCCGGCCCAAGTCGCCGGCGTCGCTTCGATCGCCGTGGCCACGCCGGCACGTTTCGACGGCACCATCGCCGACGTCATCCTCGCCGCCGCCGCACTGCTCGGGATCGGCGAGGTTTATGCCATGGGAGGGGCTCAGGCCATCGCTGCCCTTGCCTACGGCACTGAGACCATCGCGCCGGTCGCCAAGATCGTCGGCCCCGGCAACGCCTGGGTGACTGCGGCAAAACTCGCCGTTGCCGGCAGCTGCGCCATCGACATGCCGGCCGGGCCCAGCGAGGCGCTGGTGCTCGCCGACGCATCAGCCGACCCCGTTTTTGTCGCCGCCGATCTGCTGGCCCAGGCGGAGCACGGGCCCGATTCGTCGGTGCTCCTGGTCACCGCCGACTCCGCCGTCGCCGATCGGGTGGTCGCCGAAGCAATGCGCCAGATGGAGAAGCTGAGCCGCAGGGACGTCGTCGAACAGGCTCTTGCCGGGCATGGCCTGGTGGCTGTGGCTCCCGACCTCGAGAGTGCCCTTGCCTTTGCCGACGCCTACGCCCCGGAGCACCTGACCATCCATCTCGCCGATCCCGAAATCGCGGTGGAGCGGGTCACCTCGGCGGGTTCGGTCTTTGTCGGAGCCTGGGCTCCCGAGCCGGTAGGCGACTACGCCAGCGGGGCCAACCACGTGCTCCCCACCGGCGGGCTGGCCCGTTCCACCGGCCCACTCTCGGTCGAGGACTTCGGCTCATGGCGCCAGGTGCAGCGTCTGACCCGTGAAGGGCTCGCCGCGCTGCGGCCGGTGGTGCGCCAGATCGCCACCGCCGAGGGCCTCGATGCCCACCTGGCCGCAGTCGAAGTGCGTTTTGATGACAAAGGAGCAGGGCAATGACGGCACTACCTCGCTACCGCTGGCAGCCGACAACTGCCGTGATCGCGGCGCGAGCCAGGTTGGACCCGCGCATGGTCATCCGCTTTGATCAGAACACCTCTCCGTTTGTGCCCTCATGGGCCCGGGCCGAGGCGGCGCGAGCCGCCACAGAGCTCAACGAGTACCCGGAGACCGACTACGCCGCGCTGCGCCACACCCTCGCCGCGCTCAGCGATGTGCCCCCCGAGTCGGTGGTTGTGGCCGCCGGAGCCGATGAGTTGATCCGCCTCTGCGCCCAGGCCTTTCTCGGCTCCGGCAAGATCGCCGTGTGCGACCTCCCCACCTACGGCCTCCATCGCATCGTCTCGCTGCAGCAGGACGCCGAACTTGTGGAAATCCCTCGCCGCACACTGGGCCCAGTGCTGCCCGTGGGCGGCTTCCCCACCGAGCCGTTCCTCGACGCCTGCCGCGGAGCCGCTCTCACCTGGTTGTGCCAGCCCCACAATCCGACGGGCGATCGGCTCGACGCGGAGACCGTCACCGCCATCCTCGACGCCGCCGGCGGAGTTGTCGTCATCGACGCCGCCTATGCCGAGTTCGCCGGCGAGAACCGCGGCAATCTGATGAGGGGCCGCGACAACGTCGTCGTTCTCGGCACCCTGTCCAAGGCGTACGGGTTGGCCGGCATCAGGGTCGGCTACGCCCTGGCTCCACCGGATCTGGCCGACACCCTCGAAACGCTGCGACCGCCGGCCAGTATCTCAACGATCTCGGCCGCCCTGGCCCTGCGCGCTCTGGACGACCCCGAGTGGATGAATGAGAATGTGACTCAGATCCTGGCCGGTCGCGATCGGCTTGCCGCCGGCCTCGACAGCGCTGGCCTCACGCCGTATCCCTCCACCACCAACTTTGTGCTGTGCCGAGTGGGCCCTCAGGCCCACGACATCGCCAGCCGGCTCACCGCCGCCGGGATCGTGGTGCGTCCCTTCCCCGTCGATGGGCCGCTCACCGACCATCTACGTTTCACCGTTCGCACCCCCGAAGAACAAGAGCGCCTCTTTTCCGCCCTGGAGGTAAACCTGTCATGAGCAGATCGACACGTCTACAGCGAGTCACCGCCGAGACCGACGTCACCGTCACCCTGGAAATCGATGGATCGGGGGAGGCCAAGGTCGGCACCGGTGTCGGGTTCTTCGATCACCTTCTCGCCGTGTTTGCCTGCCACTCGCTGTTCGACATCGAGATTGACACGCGGGGCGATCTCGCGGTTGACGATCATCACACCGTTGAGGACACCGCTCTTGTTCTCGGCAGCGCCATTGCCGAAGCTCTGGGCGACCGCGCCGGCATCCAGCGCTTCGGCGACGCCGCCGTCGCCATGGACGAGGCGCTGGCCAACGCCGTGATCGATGCCGGGGGCAGGCCGTACTCCATGATCGATATCGCCTTCCGCGACGAGCGGGTGGGGGCGCTGTCCACGCAGAATGTCCCTCACGCCGTCGAGTCACTGGCCCGGACTGCCGGCTTCACAGTGCACTTGTCGGCATCCGGGGCCAACGACCACCACATCGCCGAAGCTGCCTTCAAGGCGCTGGGGCGCGCCGTGCGCGCCGCAGTGACGCCGGACGAGCGCCGCCGCGGCATCGCTTCGACAAAGAGCACCACATGACCCGCATCGCCGTAGTCGACCACGGAGCCGGCAATCTGGTCTCGATAGCTCAAGGGCTGCAGCGCGCCGGTGCCGACGTGGCTGTTATCGACGAGCCCGGCGCCCTCGGCGGCGCCGACGGCATCGTGCTGCCCGGCGTGGGGAGCGCCGCCGCCGCCTTCTCCCGGTTGGCCCACGCCGGCTTTGTGGAGCCGCTGTGCACCTCAGAGGTGCCGCTCCTGGGCATCTGCGTCGGCCTGCAGCTCCTTTTTGACGGCAGCGACGAGAACTCCGCCCCCGGCCTGGGGCTCATCCCCGGCCGGGTCCGGCGGCTCGAAGACGCTCCGAGCCTTCCCCACATCGGATGGAACGACATCGTCGTGCTGCAACCCGATCCTCTTTTTGCCGGCATACCCAGTGGGGAGGTCTTCTACTTCGTGCACTCGTACGCGCCGGTCCCCAGCTCGAACGAGGCCGTGCTGGCCACCTCCGACCACGGGCCTCCTTTTGTGGCGGCCGCCCGTTTCGGACGCCGTGTTGGCGTGCAGTTCCACCCCGAACGAAGTGGAAACGCCGGCCTGCAACTGCTGGCCAACTTTGTTGGTGAGTGTGAGGAGGCGTCACGTGCTGCGTAAGCGCGTCATACCCTGTCTCGATGTCACCGAAGGGCGGGTGGTCAAGGGCGTCAACTTTGTCGATCTCACCGATGAGGGCGATCCGGTGGAGCTCGCCGCCCGTTACTCCGCCGAGGGAGCCGACGAGATCGTGTTTCTCGACATCACGGCCACATCCGACAACCGGGCCACCATGCTCGACGTGGTGCGGCGCACCGCTTCGGAGGTGTTCATCCCGCTCACCGTTGGCGGCGGCATCCGCTCCGTCGACGACATGCGCGCCGCCCTGCGCGCCGGCGCCGACAAGGTTTCGGTGAACAGTGCCGCGGTGCGAGATCCCGAGCTGATCAGCCGCTGCGCCGAGACCTTCGGAAGCCAGAGTGTGGTTCTTGCCGTCGATGCACGGCGCCGAGCCGATAGTTCCTGGGAAGTCGTCATCGATGGCGGACGCACCCCGACCGGCATAGATGCGCTCGAGTGGATCCGGCGCGGCGTCGACCTCGGTGCCGGAGAGATCCTGCTCACCTCCATGGACGGGGATGGCACCCAGGCCGGCTACGACCTCGATCTGCTTCGTGTCGTCGGCGACGCCGTGCCGGTTCCGGTCATCGCCTCGGGAGGAGCGGGAAATGCCGCCCACTGCGCCGAGGCCGCCATCGTTGGCGGCGCCGACGCCGTGCTGGCTGCATCTATCTTCCACCGTCGCCAGGTGGAGATATCCGAGGTGAAGAGCGCCATGGCCGCCGCGGGCATTCCGGTCCGGGAGGCGTGATGGGCTCCATCGAACCCGTCTTCGACGATCAGGGACTGGTGCCCGGCATCGTCCAGGATGCCGCCACCGGCCGTGTGCTCATGCTCGCCTACGTGAATCAGGAGGCCCTGGAGGCCATGCAGCGCACCGGCCAGGCTCACTTCTGGAGCCGTTCCCGCAAGGAGCTCTGGCACAAGGGAGCCACCAGTGGAAACACGATGGCGGTTCGCCGTATTCGCACCGACTGTGACGGCGACGCTCTGCTCATTGACGTCGATCCGGCCGGGCCCGCCTGCCACACCGGCGCCGCCACCTGCTTCTCCGGTCCTGAAGACGCGGAGCCCTGCGGATTCGCCGCCCTCGAAAGCCTGGCCGCCGTCATCGCTGAGCGAGCCGAGGGGCGCCCCGAGGGCTCCTACACCGTACGCCTACTCGACGGCGGGGTCGACGCCGTAGCCCGCAAGGTGATTGAAGAAGCCGGCGAGACCGCTCTCGCCGCCAAGGACCATGCCGCCAGCGAGGCCGACGACCTGCGGTTGGCGGAAGAGGCGGCGGATCTGCTGTATCACCTTCTGGTGCTGCTTGCGGAGAGGGGGGTAGCGCCCAGAGAGATGCTTGGTGTGCTGGCAGGACGGGCGCGGGCGAAGTAGACGGCGCCTCAGAAGTCCAGAATTCGAAATTGAGATCGCGCAGTGCTAATTCTGAACACTGAACTCTCTCTCTTTCTACACTCCGCCCTCGTGATCCGTCGCCACCTCGCGGTAATTGTGCTCGTTTTTGCCCTCGGCGCCTGCTCCTCGGCTGCCGTGTCGATTGATCACATAGACCCACTCCCCGAGATGGATCCCCCGGAGTTCTATGCGCTGCTCCAGGATTCCGAGCGCCCGATCGTGCTCAACGTGTGGGCCTCGTGGTGTGTGCCCTGTCGCTCGGAGGCATCTCTGCTGCGCGAGGCGGCCGCGCTCAACGACGGCATCATGTTTGTGGGCCTCAACGTGCAGGACAGCCAGCAAAGCGCCCGCGAATTCATCGCCGAGTTCGGGCTCACCGGGTTCAATCACTACTTCGACAGCGACGGTGCCGTCTCCGGGGTCCTCGGCTCATACGGTGTGCCCCAGACGTACTTCTACGCGCCCGGCGGCCGTCTGGTGCATCGCCACGCCGGCATCATCGACGAGCGCACCCTGGCCGTGTACGTCGACGATCTATTGCGGCTGGAGGACTGATGGAGTTCCGCCTCCTGTTCGCCGCCCTCCTTGGTGTCGCCGGCGCCGAGCTGGTCCTGCGCCGGGAGGCCGGACGCACCAACGCCCACGACGCCACCCCCGAGCTTCGGGACCTGCTGCTGTTCGCCGGCTGCATCGGCCTGCTCGGCGGGCGCATCGCGGCCATGATCGCCGGCGGCACCAATCCCTTCACTCGGCCCGGGGACATCATCGTCTTTCGCGCCGGCGTGGAGACCGGCTATGCCGCGCTGTTTGCCCTCCTCACCTTCGCCCTGTCGGCGCGCAAGGATTTCTGGGGCGCCTCCGATGCCGCGGCGCCCGCTGCCCTCGGCGGTCTCGGCGCTTGGCATCTCTCCTGCCTCATCAGGAACTCCTGCCTGGGATCGGCCTCCGGACTGCCCTGGGCGTTCTCCTCAGGCGCCAGCGACGTCACCCGCCACCCGATCGGCCTCTACACCGCCCTGCTCTTTGCCGCAGCCACCATCGGCCTCATCTGGTGGAAACGCCGCCGTCATCCGCTGGGCGTCATTGGGGCGGCTGCCCTTCTGGTCGCCGGCGCCATTCGCCTGCTCACGGAACCGCTGCGCCCCGGCATAGGCAGCGGTCCCGAACTCTGGTACGGCGCCGCCGTCATCGCCGGGGCCGGTGTCCTCATCTGGCGGCTCCGCCTCGGCGTGTACGCCGTTCCCGTGAAGGACGAAGACACTCACGCCGAGGACAACAACGCAGAGCACACCAACGACTCGGGCACAGATGCCTCGGGCCCGTCGACCGCGGCCCGCAGGCTGCTGAGCCGCCTGCCCCGGCCCCGTCTGCCCTGGGGCCAGCGGTCTTCCAACCCGTAAACCCACCGTCCGCGCCAACACTCGTCGAGCTTGAACGGATTGGGGTGCAGATCCCCGCGACGAAGGATGGTGGGAGGCTGGTACAGGGTGCGCCGCCATTGCACGGAGAAGTGCACCACGGGGATCCGCACCGCGGCAATCATGCCCAGCCAGACGGCCCTTCTGATCGGATTCCTCATCTTCAGCCTCAACGATTCCCTCGTCTACTTCCGCACCACCGACGAGCTGGTAACCGACGTGGAGCCGGATCCCGGCAATCGGATCCGGCTCGGAGGCCAGGTGGTTCCGAGCACGCAGTCGGTCACCGACGACGGCGTCGACTTCGCCATCACCAACGGCGATCCAAACAACGAAGTAATCATCAATGTGTCGCACCGCGGCGCGCCGGCGCAGCTGTTCCAGGAAGGCATCGGCATTGTGGTGGAAGGAGTCTGGGATGGCGAGCGTTTCCACTCCAACACCATGATCGTCAAACACGACGGGCAGTACCGCACTAAGGACGGTGAGATCTACGTGCCCGGCGAGTATCCCGCCGGCAACTCCCCCTAACGCTCGTCTCGGCTCAGCCTTCTGCGGCTACCAGCAGATCCAGCACTTCGCGTATCTGCTGCTCGGATTGACCCCCGAACCAGCTGCCGACCACGTGATCGTCGCCGCTGATGAGGAACGCCACCGGCTGGCCCACGACGCCGTAGAGATCCCAGATGCCGTCGTCGTATCCCCAAAGCAGCCGCTCCGGTGAGAACCAATCGCCCACCTTCAGGGCTGAGGCGTCCGGTGTGCTTCTGCCGGCCACGGCGACGATCGTGACCCGGTCCAGGTAGTCCGATGCAACTGCATCGATGCGGGGCATTTCCCGCTCACAGGTGGGTCACCACTCCGCCCAGAACACCAGAAGCACCGGCTTGTGCTCCTCACTCAGGGTGAAGCTGCCGCCCTCGCCCAGAGCCAGCGTGAAATCGGGCGCTGCTTGCCGGGTGTCCTCGGTTGTGATGGTCTCCTCAGATGGCGCCGCGGCCTCCGTGGTCGACGCCTCCTGCGACTGTGGGGTTACCCCGGCGCTCGATGTTGGCTCACCCACCGCATTGCCGGCTCCGCCGCCGCAGGCGGTCAGCAGAAGGAGCAGAGCGAGCAGTGCCGCTCGAACGACGTTTCCCGGCCGCATTGCCAAAAAGATATCGGGATTGGCGCGCTGTCAATAGGAGAAATCGAAGAAGATCGTCTCCCCGATCGTGACCGATCCCTCAAACCGGTGTTGCTCCACACCGTCGAGGTGCACAACGATCTCGAAAGAGGCGTAGTCGCTGCCCTCACAGGTGGCGTAGAACATGACCCCCGCCTGATAGGACCCGCGCGGCGCCTCGCCCGGCGGCCAGAATACGTTTTCGACCGGGTTGGAGGCCCCCTCGCAGTATTCGTGCATGTCGACATCCAGCTCGCCGCCGCTGGCCGAGGTCGGGCTCACAAAGGACACCTCATCTCCAAAGGGATCGATGACGTGAAGATCGAGATCGGCCGCCGAGTCCCATAGGAGGGTGACTTGCACATCGCCGGTTCCGAGAACTTCGGAGGTGGTAGATCCCAGCTGCGCTCCGCCGCTCTCGACACTGATCTTGATGCCCACGCCGGGGCCTTCGTTGTAGTGGTAGAAGGTGATCTGGTTGGTCCCGGGAGCAACAAGCGCCGTGACATCGAACCACTCGCCGACGCCGGTGCTGCCGTAGACGGTCTCCCCGCTCAGGTGATCCATGTAGAGCGAATCGGTGCCGTCGTACTCGACCCACTCGAAGACGCGGGTCCCGTTCACCTCCATCCACGCCTGCCAGCCCCCGTATTTGGCGCTGCCGTCGGGATTATTGGGGTCGTAGGTGGTACACAACACCCGGTCGTAGGAGTCGGGCAGCTCGAAGCTGAAGGTATGCGGCGCCTCGGCGGCCGTGATCGAACCCAGGTGGGTGATCCCGACGCTGGGTTCCGCTGTGGTCGTGGTCTGCTGTGAGGTTGTGCCCTGATCGCCGGCCGAGCCGTCTTCAGGCAGGTGCACGGTCACCTCGCCGTGCACATAGCCGCCGGTCTGCCACGTGGTGTAGAGCAGGCTGCCCAGGTCCGCCACCGATCCGGCCAGCTGGAGCGCGCCGAACACCTCACCGAGCATCTCTTCATCCAGGCGGAAACCGGCGAGCCGCTCCACGTAGCCGCTAGCGACCAGCTGCTCGATGACCGCCTCCTGGGCGAGCAGATCGACCACGCCGCTGAAGGCGGCCCCATAGTCCCCTGCCGCCAGCTGAGAGAGAACGGCATCCAGTCCGCCCGACGCCTCGAGGGCATCCTGCAAAAGCGAGATGGCGTCCGACAGATCCTCACCTCTCGCCAGAACCTCAGAGCCGGCGGGAATGAGATCGATGATCCACACGCTCACCTGCCGCAAGAAGGCGTACTCGGTGAACTCGGCGGTGAAGGTCACCGAAAGGCCCCCACTCGTCCATGCCGTGGTGTCGCCGCCATCGACAACGACGCCTTGCCCGCCGAGCCGGGTGACATCGCTGCCGCCGGCATCATGACGCACGCCGGCTCCGGTAGCCGAGAACTCGAGGGCAAAACGGGTGTTGTTGGCCACCGTGATGATGGGGCCGACGGGATCGTCTTCCACACAAACCTGCACCAGCGCCCTGGCGTTGGCGTCGTTGTCGACTTCCACACCCGCCAGCGGCTGTGAGCACATCTGAGGGAAGGCGTAATCGCTGATGTATCCGGACCATTCTGCGTACAGCCCGCCGGCCTGGTCCCAGGCGTAGTCGGCGGCTGCCTCCACGCTATCGAACACCACGATCGCCAACCGGAAACCCCAGGCGAGGAGATCGTCGCCGTCGGCTCGGCCGGCGGCCCTCGGGTACTCGCCCGATGCCAGTGCCCCCGCCGCGGCGGGGCTCGAAACGAAAATATCGATCTGATCGGCGCCAAACTCCAGCTGGATGTCGCCCGAGTCATTGTGGGTAAACGGCACCGGCTGCCAGCCGCCGCTCACATTCACCATGACCCCGTAGCTGGCCTGGTCGGGCTCAGGAATGCTCACAGTCGCCACGCCGGTTAGCTCCCCGGAGAATTGGAACGCCCAGGCATCGGCGGAGCTGAGCTGCTCCGGCAGGTCGTAGCCGGGCACCTCGATGCTGTTGATTGTCACCGCACCGCCGCTCTCCACCTCGGCGGCGATCTCGACCCCGGATTCGTGGCTGGCGGTCACCCGGTTGTCCCCGCCTCCGGTAAGGACCACCACCAGCACAACGATCAGAATCACGGCTACGCCGCCCAGAGCAACAAAGCCGAACCGCCGCCGCTTTTGCGGCGACCATGCCTCCCGCGCCGGCCGCGCCGTCACCGGTTCGGGCGCCGGGGGCGAAGGAGGTATCGGAGCGGCGAGCTCTTCCACCGGAGCGGCAGGACCCTCAGCCGGTACCGGCTCGAGCGCCGCCTCCGGGCTCAGAGTGCTGCCACAATTTGGGCAGAATCTCGCATCCGAGAGCACCAGGTTCCCACAGGCGCTACAGAATCTCGGCATCGTCACCTCCCGCCGGCCCTGGCGTGCACGCCGAACCCGTCGGCCCAAACCGGCGATACCATCCAGCCTACCCCCACCTGCCTCGGCTCAGGCCCGGCGCCTTTCGCACTCCTCACAGCGCCCCATGATGGCGAAATGGGCGCTGTGAGCCACAAAACCGTGTGCCGTCGTCACCGACTCGACGGCCCGCTCCAGGTCCCCGACCGGAACGTCGACGGCGCGGCCGCACTCCTCACACACCAGGTGGTGGTGGCGAGTTGATGGCGCCACGTGGTAGGCGCTGGCTCCGGGACCCAGGTGGACGTGCTCCACCAGCCCGATGGACTCGAGAGCGTCGAGGGTGCGGTAGACGGTGGACAGGTCGAGGCGGGTTCCGGCCCGCTCACCGATGTCGGCGGCGCGCAGGTGCTCATGCGGGGCCGCCGCCAAGATCTCACAGACGAGGCGCCGGGCCCGGGTGACCCGATGCCCATGGCGCCGCAGCCCGGTGACGAGGTCGTCGGCGGTGATCTTCACCTCCGCGATGCTACGTGCTCGGCCCCTCTCCCAGCTCCCGAGCCAGCGAGATGGCCTTGCCCAGCACCGACGCCGCCCGTCCCGAATCGAGCGATTCCTCGCCGATGCTCATCGCCTCGGCAAAACCTTCGGCGATGCCGGCGGCGACGATGGCCGGGGCTGCATTCACCAGGGCGATGTCCCGCTTCGGGCCCTTTTCCCCGTCCAGGATGCTTCTCACGATGGCAACGTTCTCTTCGGCGGTGCCCCCCAAGAGCTGCGCCGGCTCCACGCGGGGCACGCCAAAGTCCTCCGGTGTGTATTCGGCGTGGGTCACTTCCCCGTCCCTGAGCCGGTAGATGTACGACGGACCGGTGGTGGTGATCTCGTCGAGCCCGTCCTCTCCGAAGCAGACAAAGGCGTACTCGCTGTCCCGCGCCTGCAGAACCCCGATCATGCGCTCGGCCATACGGGAATCGGAAACACCGATGGCCTGGCGTTTGGCCCGGGCCGGGTTGGCCAGCGGGCCCAGAAAGTTGAACACGGTCGGAACTCCCAGCTGTTTGCGCACCGGTCCGGCAAAACGCATGGCCGGGTGGTAGTGGGGCGCAAAAAAGAAGCCGAAGCCGGCCTCCTTGACCAATCGCACCGTTGCCTCGGGAGGCAGGTCTATGGGCAAACCGAGTGCTTCGAGCACATCGGCAGATCCTGCCCTCGAGGAGGCGGCCCGGTTTCCGTGTTTGGCCACCTTGGCGCCGGCGCCGGCGGCGATGAGCGCCGCCGTGGTCGAAATGTTGAAGGTGCCCAAACGATCACCTCCGGTTCCGGCGGTATCGACGACCGTCTCGCCGATTTCCACGGTGACGGCGGCGTCGTACATGGCCCGCACCAGGCCGGTCATCTCCTCGACCGTCTCCCCCTTCATGCGCAGCGCCACGATGAAGGCGGCGATCTGGGCCGGCTCGGCCCGGCCCTCCATGATCTCGCCCATGGTGGCGAAGGCGTCGCCTTCGGTCAGGTTCTCGCCACCACTGAGTCGGCCCAGCACATTCGGCCAAGAGAAGTCTTGATCGGTCATCTCTCCACTACCTCGCAGTTGTTGCCGGAGGGTAGCGACTCGGTCCCGGCCCGGGCACACCCGGCCCGGGCCGGGCCGTCACAGAGCCCTAGGAGAACGCCGATTCGCCGGTGATCGCCTCGCCCAGGATCAGCGTGTGCACCTCGTTAGTGCCCTCGTAGGTGTACACCGACTCCAGGTTGTTCATGTGGCGGATCACCGGGTAGTCGAGAGTGATCCCATTGGCCCCGAGCACCGACCTTGCGGTCCGCGCCACCTTGAGGGCCGAGCGCACGTTGTCGAGCTTGCCCATCGAGATGTGTGCCGGATCGATGGGGCCGTTGTCCTTCATCCGCCCGATGTGCAGGGACACCAGCATGCCCCGGTTCACCGCCATCATCATCTCGACCAGCTGCCGCTGGATAAGCTGGAAGGAGGCGATGGTCTTGCCGAACATCTTCCGCTCACCGGCGTAGTCGAGTGCCGCCTCGAAACAGGCTCGCCCCGCGCCGACGGCGCCAAAAAGAATCCCAAAACGAGCCTCATTGAGACAGGACAGCGGCCCTTTGACGCCGACGATTTCGGGCAGCACCGCGTCTTCCGGCAGCCGTACATCGTCCAGCACCAGCTCGGAGGTCACGGAAGCTCTCAGCGACATCTTGTGTTTGATCTCGTTGACGGTGAAACCGGCCGTGTCGGTGGGAACTATGAATCCGCGGATTCCATCGTCGGTCTGCGCCCAAACGATGGCGATGTCGGCGATCCCGCCGTTGGTGATCCACATCTTCGAGCCGTTGAGCACCCAGTCGCTGCCGTTCCGGCGCGCCGAGGTGCGCATCGACGACGGGTCGCTGCCGGCATCGGCTTCGGTCAGGCCGAAACAGCCGATGGTGTCGCCGGCGGCCATCGACGGCAGCCACCGTTGCTTCTGCTCCTCGGAGCCAAACGACCAAATGGGAAACATGGACAGCGAGCCCTGCACCGAGACGAACGAACGGATTCCGGAGTCACCGAACTCGAGTTCGGTACAGGCGAGGCCGTAAGCCACGTTATTGGTTCCCGAGCATTCGTACCCGTCGAGGTCCATTCCGAGGAGACCGATGGCGCCCATCTCAGCCACCAGATGGAGCGGAAAGGTGCCCGCCTCGAACCACTCGGCAATATCGGGAAGCACCCGCTCGGACACAAACCGGCGCACGGTGTCTCGGATAAGACGTTCCTCGTCACCGAGCAGCGAATCGACGTTGAGGAAGTCCTTGGGATCGGCCGTTCCCGGCCTAACGGGGTGGTGGGTCATCGGGCTCTCCTGTGGCTTAGGGACAATTCTGCCCCGCCGAGGGAGCCCGGCCAATTGGAATCAGGCGCTGCGTCGCAGCAGCCGGCGTCGGTCCCTCTCGGTGAGGCCTCCCCAGATTCCATAGCCGAGCTGCATCTCGAGTGCCCAGTCGGCACACTCTGCCTGCACTGGGCACCCGGAACAGATCCTCATGGCCTCCCGTACATCGCCGTCGGTAGCCGGGAAGAAGAGATCGGGATCGGCGCTGCGGCACGACGCGTATGCCGCCCATGGGCGCTCATCCTCGAGCACCAGCCGGATTGGGCTCGCCATGTCCTCCACCTCATGTCGCTTGCCTACTTGCTACCAGGTTGCAGCAAGAATGCGGTGAAGGTCCTGTGAAGTTCCCTCAGAGGCGGCCTCTGGGTGCCCATGCCAACGCAGGACGGTACAATCGCCCGGCACGGTACGAGGAGGAGCGCTGCTCTACTTCGCCTACGACGCGAACATCGAACCGAGCCGGCTGGCTGAGATGGCGCCGGAGGCCGAGTTTCGTTTCATCGCCCATCTTCCCGAGTGGCGACTTACCTTCCCCATTCCCAATGGGGACGGTGGCCTGCCCTCCGTGCACCCCGAGGCGGGCAACGCGGTTTGGGGAGCCGTCTTCTCCATCGACAGCCATGAGCTTGCCGCCGTCAACAGCCGCGAGGCCGACGAGGGCCGCTCCCCACGCACCGCACACGCCATGGACCGTGAGGGCCGCCGCCATGAAGTTGTGGTCCACGTCTGCGAATCGGCCAACGGTGAGTTCCGCCCCGAGCCCTCCTACCTCGAACTCATGGTGGCCGGCGGACGCCACTGGCATCTCCCCGCCGGATGGGTGGCCAACCTCGAAGAGCATCTAGACGGCTTCTAGCGTCTAGATGCGGCCCCCCCTCTTCTCAAGACCTCTGCCGAGGGCTACCGTTGTGTGCGTGAGCCCGCCGGGCGGCCGCGGCGTTTCGGCGTCGAGGAAAGTCCGGACTCCATAGGGCACGGTGCTGGGTAACACCCAGGCGGGGCGACCCGACGGAAAGTGGAGCAGAGAGCAGACCGCCGATGGCCTTCGGGCACAGGCAAGGGTGAAACGGTGGTGTAAGAGACCACCAGCGCCGCGGGCGACCGCGGCGGCTCGCCAAACCCCACCGGGAGCAAGGCCAAGCAGGGACCGGACGGCCCGTCCAATGGTCCCGGGTAGGCCGCACGAGCCCGTCCGGCAACGGCGGGCCCAGATAGATGGTCGCCGCCGGCTTTCGGGCCGGTACAGAATCCGGCTTACAGACGGGCTCACCCCTTTTTCGGTGGCCAGGAATGAAGAGAGGCGGCCCGAAGGCCGCCTCTCTAGTCTTCGCCACACGGCGTGGCTACATCACGGAGTCCTTGATCTCGGCAAGGTCGTCGGCGAAATTCATGTCACCCTTGACGGCCACCCGATAGAGAATCCAGCCGGCAACGGCACCAATCACCGCTCCGGCGCAGTACACCCACAGTGAGGTGTTTGCGTGATACCCCATGATTGCCGACTGTATCTTCGATCCACCCACGATCACCGGAGCCAGGACACGCGCCGGGTTTACCGCAGCTCCGGTCACGTTGAAGCCCAGGAGTGTCACCGAAACCAGGGCAAAGCCCATGCCCAGGTACTTCGTGTGGGCCTGGCTGCGCGTCAGCGCCAAGAAAGCCACCACAAGGATCGTCACCAGAATGGCCTCAGTGACTAGCGCCTTGGGGAAGCTGATGTAGTCCGGAACCGGATTGTCCGGGAAGGTGGCTGCCATCGTCGCCACGGTGTTCTTGTTGAAGATCCAGGCGTAGATGAGCATCGCCCCCAGAGCCCCAGCAACCTGGGCGACCCAGTAGACGACCAAGTCCTTGGCTGAGATGACCCGGTCAAGGAACGCCGCAAGGCTCAGCGCCGGGTTGAAATGGCCACCGGTCACACGGCCCAGTGTGTACAGCGCCGTGATCCAGGCGAGGCCAAACCCGAGGGCAATTGATAGAGCATCGCCGCCGGAAGCCACGATAACGCCACAGCCGACGCCGACCACGATGAACGTGCCGGTTACCTCGGCTAGGAACTTCTGAATGTCTTCCTTCATGCAGGCACCCTTTCTCTCTTTTCCCTCCTGCAATGTGTTGGACCACACGAACCGGCACTTCGTTTCGTGCGGATTCAACTCCGATGCAACACTAGGCGAACGAACTTGGCGATGTCGGGGCGAGTCGAAGGGAGCGAGGTGACCGCCTTCTACTACTTCTGCGGCGACGAGCAGTGGCAGCCGGAGAAACTGGTCCAGAACGCTGTCGCCGCCGAGCAGGCCGGGTTCGACGGGGTGATGGTCTCCGAGCACTTCCACCCCTGGGTCGACGACGCCGGAAGCTCGGGATTTGCCTTCTCCGTCCTGGGTGCCATCGCCCAGGCCACCACCACCCTGCGTATGGTGACCGGGGTCACCACCCCCCTGTTTCGTTTCCATCCCGGCGTCGTCGCCCAGGCCGCGGCCACCATCGACCGCCTCTCCGATGGTCGTTTCGACCTCGGGGTCGGCAC
>Ga0307421_1000517_pt1 | contig 24780 bp, 29 predicted proteins | sample SalMarWE160270MG_FD_202163 | JGI IMG/M metagenome (GOLD analysis project Ga0307421, IMG submission 202163) | Salt marsh sediment microbial communities from the Plum Island Ecosystem LTER, Massachusetts, United States - WE1602-70 | ecosystem: Environmental > Aquatic > Marine > Intertidal zone >...
TCCTTCCCCCACCCCCCGTTGGAGAGAGATTGGCTTCCTTTTGGGGGAGATTTATCTCTTTCTCCCCCCCCTGTTTAGGGGATTATTAAAGGCACAGCCTTTGAGGGTGGGTTGGGTGGGAAGCTAAACAACCTTTAAAATCGAGGCAATCCACCCCCTTTTTATATCTATTCCCACCCGCCACCCTTTAAGGAAACGGGCAAAAACCCCAAATTTTACAGGATGTTATCCACTTGACTACGGCGCGGTTATGGGTTAAATTAGTGACCTAGAAGCACTGGCTATGGTGGAATATTATCAGGTATTGATAGTGTCCCTGGCCGCCTTCTGGCTGGGTGCCTGCCCCTTCTCGGTGTGGGTAGGGCATAAGTTCCTTGGCAAAGAGATAAGGGGCTACGGGGAAGGCAACCCCGGCGGCGCCAATGTCTTTCGGGCCGGGGGGCGCAAGTCATTCGTCCTGGCCGTGCTTCTGGACATAGCCAAAGGCGTACCCTTTGTCTATCTGGCTCATGCATACTGGGGATTTCCCGATATGGTGGTGGTGGTGGTGGGCTTGAGTGCCATACTGGGAAGCGCCTTTTCTCCCTTCCTCGGCTTCAAGGGCGGCAAATCGATAGCCGTTACCTGCGGCGTTCTCCTGGCGCTGCCCCACGTGGAGATATTTCTTGCCCTTCTCGTCTTTATGCTCATAGCTTTTCTCTTTATAGAAAAAGATGCCTGGATAGTGATAGCCGGTTTCACCGGCACGCTGGCTTATCTGGTAATCACCAGGGGTAGCTCCTGGGAATCGGTGTTGATGCTAGGGATGCTGGCGATACTGACCATAAAGCATTTTAATGCCCTGAAAACGGTTCCCACGCGCCGGGTCAGGATTCTAGCCTGGCTTCAATCTCGCCGACGGTAAACCCGTAGAGTAGAATATGTTGTATCATTTGATAATAGCCGGTGGGCTGGCTCTCTTCATGCTTAATCTTTTCTTAAATCTCCGGGCATTGAAGAAGCCGCGCGCTGATAGCCGCCTGCCTGAGTCGGTGCCTCTTATCTCGGTTATGGTTCCGGCCCGCAACGAAGAGGATAATATAGAGACCTGCCTGAAATCGCTGCAGGGGCAGGACTACCCCAATTTTGAGATTCTGGTGCTCGATGACCACTCCTCGGATAATACCACTGCCATTGTGGAGTGTATAGCCGCCCGGGATAGCCGCATCCGTCTCTTCAAATCGCAGCCCCTCCCCGAAGGCTGGGCGGGCAAGCCCTTTGCCTGCTATCAGCTGGCCCAGAGGGCAAGGGGCTCCTGGTTCCTGTTCGTTGACGCCGATACCATACACGCTCCCCACATGCTGCGCGGTGTGCTGTCCGTAGCTATAGAATCCAACAAGCCCGGCCTGCTTTCCGGTTTCCCCCGCCAGATAGCCAATTCCCTGCCCCAGAAGGTAGCCATACCGGTGTTATACTTCGTCATCATGAGCTGGCTGCCCATCTGGTGGCTGCACCGCTCCCGCCAGCCCAGGCCCTCGCTGGCTATCGGGCAGTTCCTCCTCTTTCCCAAGGAGGACTACTGGAAGATTGGCGGGCACAAGGCGGTGAAATCTAAGATAATTGAAGACGTCTGGCTGGGTATTGAGATAAACCGCAGCGGCAGCCGGCATATCGCTATTGACCTGTCACCGGTGGTATCCTGTAATATGTATCACGATGTGGGGGCGATGTGGGAAGGCTTTATCAAGTGGATGTATTCGGTGGCGGCGCTGTCCCGGCTCGCCTTAGCCTTGATGCTTGTCGCCGGCTATTTTTTCTTCCTGGCCCCCTTCTACTGGCTGTGGCGGGAACTGTTCGTGGCGTCCAGCGGCTGGGAGGCTATCATCGCCTTCCAGGTGGTGGTGATATTCGGCATGCGCTGGCTGGTGGACAGCCGTTTCAAAGAGCCGGTCGTCTCGGCATTTCTGCACCCGCTCGGCTTCACCTTTCTTATCTTCACCGTCCTCTATGCCGGCTCGCGGCAGGTAGTCGGGGCGGGCGTCCGTTGGAAAAAGCGGCTCTACAGTAAGGAATCGGCGGTCGAGTAGAGATTAAAGCTGTCTCTCACCACCCCTCGTCTTGTCCAACCCCATTTCGCTTGCTATAATGTAGCCAGTTTTATTTAAGGTAAACGCTATGGAAAAATCGGCTACGGCTTATAAGCGGATAGTGGCCAAGTTCGGCACCGGCCTGCTTACCGGCGGTAGCGACCGTCTTAACGAGAAGGTAATGTCAGGCCTGGCCGGCCAGCTGGCGCAGCTGCACGCTCAGGGGCGGGAGCTGGTTATAGTCTCCTCCGGAGCTATAGCCTCGGGCCGGCAGAAACTGGGACTGGCCGAGCAGATTAAGGACGTCCCCTTCAAGCAGGTGCTGGCTTCGGTGGGCCAGCACCGTCTGGTGAGCCTTTATGAGCGGCTTTTCAACCGCTATGATATCACTGTGGCTCAGGCGCTGCTGGCCAAGACTGACCTTCTGGACCGGGCCGGTTATCTCAACGCCCGCAACACCCTGCTGTCCCTGCTGGGATTAAAAGTTATCTGCGTGGTTAACGAAAACGACGTGGTGGCGGTGGACGAGCTTCACGAGACGATATTCGGCGATAACGATAACCTGTCGGCGATGGTAGCCAACTTGATTGACGCCGACCTGCTGATGATTTTAACCGATACCGCCGGTCTCCATACCGCCGACCCCCACCTCCACCCCGAGGCCCAGCTTATCCCGCAGGTGGAGAAGATAGACTTAAAGATTGAGCGCCTGGCGGCTAATACCACCAGCCGGCTGGGTACCGGGGGCATGGTTACCAAGGTAGCCGCGGCCAAGCTGGCCACCTCCTTCGGGGTGACGGTGGTCATCGCTGACGGCCGGGAGCCGGATGCCATCTTGAGGCTGGCCAGGGGTGGATCTGTAGGCACCCGCTTTCTGTCCACCAGCAGTAAGCTGGAGAGCCGCAAGCGCTGGATGTTAAGCGGCCTTTCCACCAAGGGCAAGCTGGTGGTTGATTCCGGTGCGGCTAAGGCGCTCAAGAAACAGCAGCGGAGCCTGCTGGCCGCCGGCATTAAAGACCTTGGGGGCGAATTTCAGCGGGGGGCTATCGTCAATATCTATGACCTGGAAGGGGCACGCCTGGGCTGCGGTATCACCAACTACAGCTCGGCGGACATCAAAATTATTAAAGGGGCGCACTCCGGGAAGATTCTAACTCTTCTCGGTTATGATTATGGCTCAGAGGTAGTTCATAGGAATAATCTGGTAGTGCTCTAGAAAGCAGGCTTAAATTGAGTATTGGCAAACTTTACCCGCTTGGTGACGAACAGAAGGTAATTGGAATTGATTACCGGTTGGTGGGTGAAGTGAAGAAAAGGTGGTGGGGCGATTTTATCGCTATTGAGTACAGTCGTATTAATGATAAGGTCAGGTATACTATTGAGCTGGAGGACGGGCGCCGGGGTTTGTGCGCCATCCACAAAGAGGTGGGACGGGCCGCCACCGGCACCCCAACGCGCTACCGCTATTCCTTTAAAGGAGTGGGTAATTTAGACAAGTCGAAAAAATAGCAACGGGGTGGCGAAGGAGCAAAAAATGAAATCGGGAGTAAAAGAGCTGGAAGAAAAGGGCAGGGCGGCCAGGGCGGCCTCCCGCCGAATGGCTTACCTCTCCGCAGAGGTCAAGAATAAAGCTTTACATAATGTTGCTGCCGACATTTTAGCTAAACGTGAGGAAATACTGGCGGCCAACCAGGTTGACTATCACCAGGCGCACACCTCGGGCATGAATTCGGCCATGCTTGACCGCTTGATGCTCTCCCCGGAGCGCCTGGCGGCCATAGCCAAGGATGTTTTAGCGGTGGCGGCCTTACCCGACCCGGTGGGCGAGGTCTTTGATATGCGTACCCTGCCCAACGGCCTGCAGCTGGGCCGGAAACGGGTGCCGCTGGGGGTCATCGGCGCCATCTACGAAAGCCGCCCCAACGTCACCGTAGACATCTCCGCTCTATGCCTCAAGTCGGGCAACGCCGTTATCCTGAGGGGGGGCAGGGAGGCGGTCCGCTCCAACAGCGCCCTGGCTAAAGTTGTTCAGGAGGCGGCAGCAAAAGCCGGCGTCCCGGAAGGGGCGGTGCAGTTTATAGAAAATACCGACCGCTCGCTGGTCGATGAGATGCTCAAACTCCGCCAGTATATAGACCTGATAATCCCCCGCGGCGGCGCCGGGCTGATAAAGCATATAAAGGATAACGCCGCCATGCCGGTGATAGCCGGCGGCGTCGGTGTCTGCCATACCTATATAGACAGGAGCGCCGATGTGGATGATGCGGTGGCGATTGCCTTTAACGCCAAGGTGCAGCGCCCCACCGTCTGCAACGCCCTGGATACACTGCTGGTTCACGCCGATATCGCCAAAAAATACCTGCCGCTGGCGGCGGCCGAGCTGGCCAAGGCCGGTGTGGAGCTGCACTGCGATAAGATAGCGATGGCTATCCTTAAGTCAAAGGCCTCTCTAAAGCTCAAGCCGGCCGCCGACGAGGACTGGGGCAGGGAGTTCCTGTCGCTGGTGGCGGCGGTTAAGGTTGTGGACTCGCTGGATGAGGCGCTGGAGCACATCGGAAATTACGGCTCGGGGCACTCCGAGGCCATTATTACCGAAGACTACAGCGCCGCCATGCGCTTCCTGAATGAGGTGGATGCCGCCTGCGTCTACGTCAATGCCAGCACCCGCTTTACCGATGGCAGCCAGTTCGGGCTGGGGGCGGAGGTGGGCATAAGCACCCAGAAGTTCCACGCCCGCGGCCCGTTAGGGGTAAAAGAGCTTACCAGCTATAAGTGGATTGTTTTTGGTAGCGGTCAGATAAGACCGTAGGGGGCAGCGGGCAGGTCCGGCCCTAGTTGCCCGTTTCGGCGGCTTCCAGGGCTGCCTGCTGTACCTGAAACAGCTCATTGATGCCCTTGCCGGCCAGAGAAATCAGTGAATCGATAGTCTCCCTGCTGAACGGTTTGCCTTCCGCCGTCCCCTGCACCTCGACGAACTCTCCCTGGCTGGTCATCACCACGTTAAAGTCGACGGCGGCGTTAACATCTTCGTCGTAGCACAGGTCTAACAGCTGGCGGTCGTGCACGATGCCCACGCTGGTGGCGGCGACGGCGCTCTTTAGGGGTATGGAGCCTATTATGCCCATATTGGCCAGTGCCTGCAGCGCCTGGCGCAGGGCGACGTAGGCGCCGGTAATGGCCGCCGTCCTGGTGCCGCCGTCGGCCTGCAGTACATCGCAATCTATAATCAGGGTTCTTTCGCCCAGGGCGCTCAGGTCGGTTACGGCTCGAAGCGAACGCCCGATGAGGCGCTGGATTTCCTGGCTCCGGCCGGCCACCCTTCCCAGCGCCGCCTCGCGGGAGGAGCGGGTGACGGTAGCGCGGGGCAGCATGCCGTATTCGGCGGTAATCCAGCCGGTGCCGTCCCCCCTCAGGAAGGGCGGTACCTTCTCGTTAACACTTACCGAGCACAGGACCCTGGTCTTGCCCAGCTCTATCAGCGCCGAACCCTCGGCAAAGCTCTGGTAGCCGGGGGTTATCTTTACCGGTCTCAGTTCGTCAAAGGCACGCCCGTCAACTCGTTTCATCTAAGCTCCTCTTTTGAAGTACGCAAGAGTATAACAGAGATGGGCGGTATTAGCAATGCCACCTGTCCCCATCCTCTTTTTTTTTGCCAGTGTTTTTTGTCCCATACCCGCCCGCCCAAAAGGCGTAGCCTTTTTACAGTCTCTTTAACCCCACCCCATAAAAAGAAACTGATAGAAGTATCACTTCTATAGGGTGGGAGGGTGGGAAGAAGAACAACTGCTAATAAGGGGAGGGGCTAAAAAGAATTGAAAGAGGCATATTCTCTTTAGGGTGGGTGGGGAAGAAGACCTTACCCCAGCCCTGTCAGATACTCTTTAAGCCACTGCAGGGCGGCTTCGGCGGCGCTCTGCTTGTTCTGCTCCCGGTCCCCGGTAAAATTATGTTTCCGGCTGAAGGTGCTCTCCCCGTGCGATAGGCCGATATAAAACAGCCCCACCCTTTTTCCGGCGGAAGCCCCGCCCGGCCCGGCGATGCCGGTATCGGCCAGGCAGATGTCGGCGCCTAATATTTTCCTGCCGCCCAGGGCCATCTCCTCGGCTACTTCAGCGCTTACCGCCCCGTACTGGTTGAGGGTATCTTCTCTGACCCCCACCACCCCGATTTTGACCTGGTTGCTGTAGGCGGTGACCGAGCCTTTGTAGTAGTCGGAGCTGCCGGCGATGTTGGTAATGCGGTGGGAGAGCAGCCCGCCGGTGGCGGACTCGACTATGCCCAGCGTCAGGCCCTTCTGCTTAAGAATAGCGCCGATTTCTTCCTCAAGGCTCATATAAACCTTTCCATCAGGAAGTATATCGTCTCGTCGCTGACTTTTTTGCCGTCGTCGCTGAGCTTGGCTATGGCGTGCTCGGCCAGTTTGTGCTTCTGCTCATCGGCCATGTCTGCCAGCTCGCTGTATATTCCCACCCTTCGCCCCACCCGGAAGTTGTGCCTCTCCTCGGGGGAAAGGGACTGGAAGCGGGAAATCGCCGCCAGCATTTTATCTTTATCGTCGGGCAGCTTGCCCTCGATTTCCTGGAGCAGGTTGGTGATGTGGTCGCTGACGAAGTAGGCGCCGCAGTCCAGGTTCTCGATGAGCAGTTTTTCCTCCTCGACGATTTCCTCGTCGCTGGAGCGGACAAAGCTGCCGTTCTGGACTTCTTGGTATAGGGGCATCCCCTCCTTGACGGTCAGCGTCCGCACCCGGATGAAGGCGGGGTCTATCTGGTTTAATACTTTAGCCGTCTCGACGGCGTGCTCCCGCCACATCTTCTTGCCGCCCAGCCCCAGTACGACGTATTCGCACAGCGAAATACCGGAGGCAACTACATTTTTACCCCCCTTGATGTGGTCGGCGGCGGTAACCCCCTTGTCCATGTATTCCAGCAGCGGGTCGTAGCCGGACTCCAGCCCGATGTGCAGCCGGGAAAGCCCGGCCTCGTGGAGCGCTTTCAGCTCTTCCGGCTTCTTCTTGGCCGCCGTCTTGGAGCGGGCGTAGCTGGTCACCTGGGTGATGCTGGGCAGGGTTTCTTTTAGGAACTTTATTACCTCAACTAGGTCGGGGGTGCGCATAATCAGGGTATTGGCGTCCTGGAGGAAGGCGCCGGTGCCGCCGTGGTAGAGCCACAGGGCGATGTTAAAGTAGGCTTCGTTGGGCGGGTTTTGTAGTACGGTCGTTACCACCGCTTCCAGGCTGCCCCCGTAGCCGCTTTTCCAGGCCATGGCCTTAAGCCCGTCCTGTATTGCCTTGGCGGCCAGTATATCCTTTTTGACCTCCTCAACCGGCCTCAGCTCGAACCGCTGCCCCTTGTAGATATGGCAGAACTTGCAGCGGTTCCAGGAGCAGTTCTTGGTCGCCCGGATAAGCAGGGAGTGGGCCTCGCTGGGCGGTCTGATCGGTCCCAGTTGGAAAGAATCAGTCATTATTTACTTCTCTATAGGTAGCCGAAAATGTTTTGCTTGATGAACTCAAAGTTGCGCCTGACGTTTTCGGCGCCGGTGACTATGCCCATGTGGCCGGGAAGCAGGTATTCCACGTCCAGCTTTGACAGCCTCTCTATAGATTGTTTAAGCTGTTCGGCGTTGCCGCCGGGCAGGTCCACCCGCCCCGTGTTCTGGTTAAAGAGGACATCCCCGCAGATGAGCACTTTCTCGTTGCGCAGATAGTAACAGACGCTTTCGGGGGAGTGCCCCGGGGAGGGGATGAGCTCTATTTCGGTCTCCCCCAGGTTCAGTCTGTCTTCTTCAAGCACCCTGTCCTCGGTGAATTGAGAGCTGGGGACGCCGAAGAACTTTGACGCCTGGATGGCGGCGGCCTCCCCCAGCTGTTTCTGGATTTTAGGGAGCAGGATTTCGGCGCCGGAGGCTTCTTTAAAGGCCGCGTTTGACCAGGAGTGGTCGCCGTGCAGGTGAGTGTTCATAATGATATTGATAGCCTTGGGGTCGATGCCGTCCTTCTGCATGTCCTGGAGCAGGGCGGGCAGGAATTCGTTCAGTCCGGGGTCAATAAGCATACTGAGTTTGTCCTTAATCACGTAGGTGTTGCAGTCCATCATTCCTTTTTCAGGGTAGTAGTATAGATTTTTAATCAGCTTCATGCTATCATTACCTCTAACAAATTGGCTTTAATCAACCGGTTTTTCATTATAATACGAATCGGTATCTAAAATAAAGCTAAAGTTATCTAGTAGTCGCAGGTAGCAATAGGAAGGAGGTACCGCTATGGTAGCTGTAGCCTGGATTGCCGGTATTATCGGCGGGCTTTGCATGGCGATGGGTATTGTCACCGCCTTTGAGGCGATTCCACTGCTGGGCAGTGAGCTTACCTGGTTGTTCTGGTTTATGTTGTCGGGCATTCTGTTCTTAATCAGCATCGTCTTTACTCTGGCTCGCAGTGAGTATTAACCCTTCTTTGAGAGAGGCGAAAATTTCTCTGCACGTTTACCCCAACGCCCCCCGCAACCAGGTGGTCGGCTTTAGCGACGGGGTGCTGGGGGTAAAGGTGGCGGCACCGCCGGTCAGGGGACAGGCCAATAGAGAACTGGTCGCATTCTTAAGCCGGGTTTTAGGCGTGGGCAAAAGCAGCTTGGCCATTCTTAAAGGCCATACCTCCCACAACAAGCTCATCTCGGTCAGCGGCTTGAGCCAGGAAGAGGTTATCCGGCGGCTTTCGCCCGGTTAGTCTCTTATTTTACCCCCATCTTCCGCTTGTGGTGGCGCCACAGGAGAATACCCAGCACGGTTCCCCAGATGGGTATGAAGATTAACAGCCAGATGGCTATGGTGCCCAGCACCTGCCCGGTGATGACCAGGCCTCTGGCAGCGGACTTGAATATTTGCAGTACGTTCCAGCCGGGGGGAACCGGCGGTTTGCCGCTGAATTCGGGCTCCAGATAGACCGAAATCAGGCTCATTGACGATGTCCGCTCCAGGTACTGCATCCGCCCCTTGAGTTGCTCTATCTCCTGGCGTACCCGGGACAGGCTTTCATATATTTCCAGTATGTCATCCACGTCCTTGGCCTTGTCCAGGAGTACCAAAAATTCCTGCTCGGTGGCTTCGGCGTTGGACAGCCTGGCTGCCAGGTCGATGTACTCCTCGGTAACATCCTGGCTGCTGGTGCTCTCCTCTTCCACCCTTACCGCCAGCCCCCTTATATCGGCCAGCGCTTGCTCAAAGCTCTCATCGGGGACCCGGATGTTAATCCACCCCCGCATGTCCTCTTCCTCCCCGGAAACGCTGGACGATACCACGTAGCCGTTAAGCCCCCCCGCCAGCTGGTTTATCGCCTGCATGGCCTCACTTACATCTTTCACCACCAGGTACATATCGCTGTTGCGGACTATCATCCGCTCGTCGTAGTTGACTAAAACGGTGGTGACTTGAGCCTTATCGTCCGCTTCGCCTCCCCAGATAAAGCCGGGCCCTGACTGCACCGGCGGTATCACTACTGGTGGATATGGCTCATCTCCCCATTCGTCTGGCGGCAGGTATGTCACCGGCGGCTCCGGCGCCTCTGAGGCGCAGGAAAGCCCCGCCAGTATCGGTGCCAGCAAGACCACCAGCGCCAGCCCTATTATCAGCCTTTTCATGCTCATACCCCCTTAGCTGCTTATATCGTAAGCTATATATAGTTCTACTATACTATAACGATGGGATAGTGAAAAGGTTAGGCTAGTTTTTATTTACCCTCACCCACAGCCTCTCCCCGTCGGTAATAAACTCTATCGTTCCCTGCTCATCGGTGCGGTAGATATTTTCTGCGCCCAGCGCTTCTTCCAGCCTATCAATAACCTCGCCGTGGGGGTGACCGTAGCTGTTTTCCCCCACTGATATCACCGCCACCCCGGGATTAACCGCCGCCAGGAAATCGAGCGTGGTGGATGTCTTGGAGCCGCTGTGGCCTACTTTAAGCACGGTGCCGCTCAAATCGCTCCCACGGGCGATTAGCCCGAACTCAGCCTCCCGCTCGATGTCGCCGGTGAGCAGAAAGCTCACCTCGCCGGCGCTTAAATTCAGTACCACGCTGTTATTATTTATATCCGAGTTGGTCCCGCTTAAAGGCTTTGCCGGTGGGTTAAGCAACTTCATCGTCACGCCGTCGCCTAGCTCAATCTCCTGCCCGGCCTGAGCTATAGTGCCCTCAATATCTTTTTCCCCGATTAGCCCCAGCCACTCCCGGCAGATGGGCAGCCCGTAGTCCGATTCGGGGTAGAGCACCCGCTCCACCCGGTATCTCTTTAGCGCCTCCACCAGCCCGGTGATGTGGTCGGCGTGGGGGTGGGTAAGCACCACCAGCTCTATGGTTCTGTCCCAGAAGGGCATTTTCTCGCCCAACTCCATGGACAGCGCCTGCGGGCTGGGGCCGCCGTCAACCAGCACCTGCTGGCTCCCCTTCTGGATTAGGATGGCCTCGCCCTGCCCGACATCTAAAAAGCTCACCCGGAGCTTATCATCGGGCATAGCGGCGGCGGCGGTCGTTGCCAGGACGGCCAGTATCAGCAGCGGTGGAACCACCCACCTCAGCGGCAGCCGGCTGGCCAGGCCGGTAGACTTAGCCGCCCCGCCTTTAAGCCAGTTTGCTACCTGTGGCAGCCGCTTTCGGCTGCTCACCAGCCATATCACTATAGCCAGTACGGCGTAGTAGCTAATTATCAGGGCAGGGTTTATCCAGTCCGTCTCGACGGCGGATACGGGCAGGGCGGCCAGCCCCCTCACTATCAGAAGCATGTAAGAAGCGAACAGCCAGGTAAGCCAGCCGATGCCCTGGGCTATTGGCAGGAAAATCAGCCCGATTATTCCCCCCGCCGCCCCTAAAACGATGAGCGCCGGTAGCGCCGGGAGGGCCAGGAAGGTAGCCAGCGGCCCCACCAGGGATACTATTCCGAAATAGTGGGCCACCACCGGCCAGACGGCGATGATGGCGGCCAGGGTCACGCTGAAGCTGTCGGTAACGATGGTGGCTATGGATGCCCCCGCCCCCTCCTCCCCGACGGTTTTATCAACTATCTTTCTCCCCAGTCCCATCAGGGGCGGGGCGATAAAGATTAAGCCGGCCATGCCCAGGAAGCTCAGCTGGAAGGCGGCGTCCCATAGTATTAACGGGTCTATAGCCACCATTACGGCGGCGGCAAAGGCCAGCGAGGTTATGGCGGTTCGCTGCCTCCCCAGCAGCTCGGCGCTTAGGAAAAGGCTGGCCATGATAGCCCCCCGCACCACCGGGGGTTGGAGGCCGGTAATTAAGGCGTAGAGCCATATTACCCCCAGCGCCAGCCAGATATAGATATAGCGCTTCTTGCCGAAGAGCCGGATGCCCAGGCTGAGCAGTATCCCGGCCAGTATGCTCAGGTGCAGCCCCGATATGGCCAGCAGGTGGGCGGTGCCGGTGTGGGCAAAGTCGTCCTTTATGGATTGGGGTATGTTGTACCTGATACCCAGCACGACCCCCTGCGCCAGCGATGCCGCCGGCTCGGGCATAGTTTGGGCGATGCTCCGGGAAAGGCTGCTTTTCAGGGAATAGACCCACTCCAGCGGTTTAAAGCCTTTTCCCGTCTCCAGGACTTCTATATTGGGGTAGAGCATGGTTGAGTAGATTCCCCGGCCCTCGAGGTAGCCCTTATAGTCAAAGTCACCCAGCTGTTGCGGTGTCTCTAATTTTCCCTTTACCCGGAGCGCGTCGCCGTAGTCATATTCAGGGTAGCGTGGGACAAAGAGTAGCACGTCCCCGCTTACCTCCTCCCCGTTGATTGCGCTGGCGGCAAGGCGTATATGGGTGGACTTATCCCTTATTTCGGGCTCGGCGCTCACCGTCCCCTCAATCGCCATCTCCTGGCCGTTGTAGAAGCGCAGGTGGCTGGTGTCGTTGGGGGGCAGGGATGCCTGGTAGCATAAAGCCCCGCCGAAGAAGGCAATCAGGCAGACGGCGGCCAGTATTATAGCTTTGCGCTTTTGGTGGAAGAAGAAGAGCAGGGGGAGGGGTAAAAGCCCGGTGAGGATTAAGGTGGGCGGTAGGGCAAACCTCGACCCCAGATATATACCGGCCAGCCAGGCACCGCTTAAAAATATAAGCGCCAATATTTACCTCGGAGCTTTAGTCGCCTGCGGTAATCAGGCCTTTAATTTCCTCGTAGATAGCCGGGCCGATGCCTTCGACCTCGGTTATCTCTATGATATGCTTAAATCCCCCGTTCTGCTGGCGGTAGGCTATGATGGCCTGAGCCTTGCTTGGGCCGATGCCGGGCAGGGCTTCCAGCAGCCAGGCTTCGGCGCGGTTGATATCTATCTTCTGGGGTGCTTCTTCCTGAGGTACCACGCCGTTCGTTTCCGGCGTCTGCGGCAGGGAAATCTCTACTGGCTGGGGTGGGCTGTATCTCTGCCAGGCGACTATACCGCCGGCAATAATAACGGCCGCCAGCAGGATTATAACCAGTGTCCAGAATCTTTGCCTGGCCATAATTAGCTCTACCCAGTATAGCAGAATAATAAGGCGTGATGAATAGAACTGTATAGCAGTATAGACATTTATAGCCTCCCATTTATATCTATTCCCCCCACCTTTTTAAAGTTATGTTTTTCTTCCCATACCCACCCGCCCAAAAGGTTTCACCTTTTAAGAATCTGAAACCCCGCCCCCCTAGGAGAGAGATGAGTTCCCGTTATCCCCCTTTTTTGAGGGAAATTTAAAGGCATAGCCTTTGAGGGCGGGAGGGTGGGAAGATAAACGCCACTAGAAAACAAGCGCTGGACAGCCAGTCAAGGGCGGTAGTATAATAGTCAAAATTTTATTATGGAGGTGAACCGTGTTAAAGGCTCTAAAGGTAATCCTTATTGTCTACGGGGCAATAGCAGTTGTGATGGGCGTGTTGCATATTTTTGCTCCTGATATGCTGATGAGCATGATGGGCCTGGAGGATATGCCCGCTGCATGTAAGTCGGCGCTGTATTCTATGGCGATGGTAGGCGTCTCCTTCGTTGCCGGCGGTGTCTATCTTATAGTGGCGGGGACGCGGGACATCGTCCGCCACATTTACTGGGTGCAGTTCGCCCTGCTGTGGGCCATTCTGGCTGTAGCCGGCGCCGTGTACTCGGTGCTGATGGGCTATGTTGGCTTTAATCAGGTGATGATGCCGGTTATCGTTGACGGCGTCTTCTTCATATTATTAATGGTTTTCTATCCCTGGGGTCGCACCGGAGATTAGCCGTTAATTCGGTTATTCGTTAAGAAGCAATAGAGCGGGGAAAAGGTCAGGAGCCTCTGAGAGCTTTTCTCAGCGCCTCCTCAGAGTCGGGGGTGGTGATAGCTATTATCTGATCTTCGGCCTGAAGGACGGTGCTGGCAGTAGGCACGTGGGGCTTCTCCTGCTTGGGAATAATCAAAAACAGGCGGTTCTCCGGCGGCAGGGTAAGCTCTCTTATCTCCTTACCCACCGTCTTGGCGTCGGCCGGGATTTTCAGCTCCACCACCTCAAGCCCCTTCTCCCTGATATCCATCAGGTGGGTCATGGAGTGGGTGGGCACTTCTTCGGTGATGCTCTCCAGGATTATATTGGTGCTGCTCACGGCAACATCGATGCCCAGCTCTTTAAAGATGGCCTCGTTCTTGGGGTTATTTATACGTGCTACCGTCCGCGGCACGTTGAATTTGTGCTTGGCTACCTGGCAGGTCACCAGGTTGTCCTCGTCGTCACCGGTCACGGCGATGAACATCTCGGCCCTTCCCGTGCCGGCTTCGGTCAGGGTAGTTACCTCGCAGCCATCGCCCCGGATGCAGACACTGCCCAGTGCATCTATAATGAACTGGGTTCGGGCCGGGTCTCTTTCCACCACCAGTATCTCGTGCCCCTGGTCCAGCAGAGCCTGGGCCAGGTAATAGCCCACCTTGCCCCCGCCTATAACGATGATATACATTATTTAGCCTCCTCCTCCGGCTCCGCTTCCAGTTTTTCCTTCAGCATCTGGGCGAATATGGTGGTCGGGCTGAAAGACTCTACTCCCAGGGAGTTAAAAAGCTCCCGGCGCAGCGGGTCATAGATGCGGCAGAGCACCCTGGGCACCTTGAAGATATGCCTGGCTATCTGGGCGGCCATGACATTGCGGTTATCCCCCTGGGTCAGGGCGATGAAGGCATCGGCCTCCTCGATGCCGGCTTTCTTAAGCGATTCCTCGTCCATGCCGTTGCCCGTCAGGGCGGTGCCGCCGAACTCAGCCGGCAGCCGCCGGAAGCTATAAGTATTAGTGTCCAGGATGGTGACGCCGTGCCCTTCGATGTCTAAAAGTCCCGCCAGCCGGGCGCCCACCCTTCCGCAGCCCATAATAACTACTTTCATAATCTTAAGTCCTAACTGGTATGTTGATGATACAGTATAACCTGGCAGGGGGCATTCCGGAGCACATAGGGCAGCACATTACCCAGGCTGAACTGCCCGAAGCGCCTCTTGTAGGAAAGCCCCATTATTATCAGGTCAACCTCCCGCTCCGCGGCTTCATCGACTATGGTAGGCCCGACTTCGCGGGCCTGGAGGAGGTCGGTCTCCACCTCGTAGTCTGCCTCCTCAGCCACAGTGGCGATGTGGTCCAGTATCTCCTCGGCCTTGGCCGTTTCCGACCGTATCTCGGCATCCAGCGGCAGGGAACGCTTTACCGCGATAACGTAAACCGCCCAGATTTTGCCCTTATTCTTCTTAGCCAACTGGCAGGCCAGCCTCATTGTTTCGTCGTCAACCGGCCTGCCGGTCACCGGCACCAGTATCTTAGTGAACTCCATCACTCTCCATTCCCGTTTATTATGGAGCAATCGGTATTATAAACTTCTGGCGCTAAATCCACAATACCCCTCACCCTGGCCTTTTGGCATTGTGGAAGAAGGGCAGGTTCTCTCTGCGCCGGTAGAAGTAATAGACAATAAAGCCGATTATCATCCAGATAATACCCACCCAGCGGCTGTAGGGCTGGGTGATTAATATAATAACCCATATTACGCCGGTGGCCGCCAGCCCTATCATCGAGCTTATAGGCAGCTCCCGCCCCCACATTTTCAGGTTCCAGCCCAGCTTAAAGGGACGCTCCAGATTGGGCTGCCTCACCCTCATGCTGAGGATGGAAGCATGGGCGAACATAAAAGCCAGCAGCGAGCCGAAGGCGTAAAGGGCGCCCATATTCTCAAAGGCATTGGCGGCAAAGAACCCCGGCATCAGGATAATCAGGGCGATTACGCCGAAGATGATAATAGCCACATAGGGGGTCTTGAATTTCTGGTGCACCCGGCTTAAGATTGCCGGCTGAAGTTTGTGGCTGCCCAGGGAAAAGGCCAGCCGGGAGATGCCGATAAGCCCGGCGTTGGTGGCGATGAGCAGTATGGTTCCCGCCAGCAGGGCAATTAACGGCTTTAAGACCTCGGAAATTAAAACTATTGGAATCTTGGCGGCAATGCCCGCCACCGGGTCGCGGGCCCAATCGGTGGCCAGCTCCTGCGGCGTCATCGCCGATAGCGATACCAGCGATATACCGGCAAAGATAACCAGTACGGCCACTATCATCATAATCAGCGCCCGGGGGACCCTTTTCTCCGGCTGTTTGGTCTCCTCGGCCATCTGGGACATGGTTTCGATGCCGGTGTAGGCGATTGAGGCCAGGGCGATGCCGAAGACCAGGTTGCCGGTGGTGGGCCAGTTGTCGATGATGCGGTGAAACAGTACCGGGGGATTAAAGAGCAGGATAAAGCCGATAACCACCAGCGCCACCTGGGTGGTTATATCCAGTATGGCGGCGCCGATATTGAGAAAAGAGGTCTCCTTGATGCCGACTATATTTATTATTATCAGAAAGCCGACGATGCCCATTGAGGTCAGCGTGCCCAGTACTGGCGAAACCTTAAACGGCTCAAAGAAGAAACCCAGGTAGGGGGGAATGGTGTAAGCCGATATAGATATGGTGACGATATAGCTCAGCATCAGCGCCCAGCCGGCGGCAAATCCAGCCAGGTCGTTAAAGCCGTGCCTGGCAAAGCTGGCCGAGCCACCGGCTTCGGGCAGCATGGCGGTGCCCTCGGCGTAGGTAAGGGCGGTAAAGATAAACAGGATTCCGGCGATGCCCAGCACGATGGGCGTTGCCCCCATGGCCACCAGGGCGACGATGCCCAGGGCGTAATAGATGGACGAGCCCACATTGCCGTAGCCGGCGCTGAACAGCGCCGGGACGCCCAGTACCCTCCTTAAGCGAAACCGCTTGATTCGCCGGGGGCGGACGACCCTGTCGCCGGGTTTAGGCTGGTAGTTCTCAGTCATTTTTTACCGGTTTAATAGGTTTTCCCATTATAGCCCACAATTTGAGCATTTTATGCCTCTGGAGGCTGGATGTCAACCTGTTTCTGGCTTGACAATCACCTGTCCCTCCACTAAACTCAAGGTGAAAGCGAAATGTTAGAATTTCCCTTTGCTTACCCCCCGGTTTCCCCCCCACCGTTGTCCCGGTATGCCTGCTTTAGGCAGAGGAGGATTAGAGTTTGAAGTTACCCTTTATCCCCCGTGAGGAGAAGTTTTTCGACCTTTTTCAGGCAAGCGCCGAAAACATGGTCAAAGCAGCTCAGAACCTCAAGGAAATGATTACCGAATGGGAGCATGTCGAAGGCAAGGTAGCCGAAATAACCGAGCTTGAGCACAAGGGTGACACCATCACCCACGAAATTATGTCGCGCTCGCACCGAACTTTTGTCACCCCCTTTGACCGGGAAGACATAGCCCAGCTGGCCCACGTCCTGGACGATGTCACCGACTTTATTCATTCGGCGGCGGACGCCATGCTGCTTTACAAGGTAGAACGTCCGGGTGAGCGAGCTAAAGAGCTGGCTGATATCATCCTGCAGGCCACCGAGGAAATAGAAAAAGTTCTGCCCCAGCTAAAGAAGCGTATCATCTTGAGCTCGGTGCTCAAAAGGTGCGTGGAGATTAACCGGCTGGAGAACCTGGCCGATAGAGTCTACCGCTCGGCAATCGCCGAGCTTTTTGATGATTCCACCGATATGGCTCATATCATCAAGTGGCGCGAGATTTACTCGCATATGGAGAGCGCCACCGACAGGTGCGAGGATGTGGCCGATGTCCTGGAAGGGGTAGCCATCAAGCATGCCTGATTCCTCCCTGGCGCTTCTTATCCTCATTGTCGTCTTTGCCATCGGCTTCGGTCTGGTTAACGGCTTCAACGATGCCGCTAATGCCATCGGCGCTTCGGTTGGCTCCCGGGCCCTTTCCCCCCGCAGTGCGGTAATACTGGCCGCCTGCTTCAATTTTGCCGGCGCCGCCACCGGCCTGGAGGTGGCCAAAACCATCGGCAAAGGGATTCTGGTCCCGGAGGCCATTTCAAATCTGACGGTGATTGCCGCCCTGGCGGCGGTTATCGTCTGGGGAGGTGCAGCCACCTACCTGGGTCTGCCGGTAAGCATCACCCACAGCTTCGTTACCGGGCTGGCCGCCGCTGGAGCCGCTACGGTGGGCATAGGCGCCATACAGTGGAACGTTATGGAGCGGGTGCTGTCGTCGGTGGTGGCGGCCCCCGTCCTCGGCTTTATCGGCGGCTTCGTCCTCATGATAATTCTCTTCTGGGTCTTCCGGCAGAGCGCCCCCGCCCGGATGAGGATTATCTTCAGCCGCCTGCAGTGGATTACCACCGCCTTTCTGGCCTACAGCCACGGCAAGAATGACGGCCAGATGCCAATCGGCGTTATCACCATGGGGCTGGTCATCTATACTGGTCAGGCCGCTCTTTGGGACAATGTCCCCTTCTGGGTAATCGCCTTGTCGGCCGTATCCATAAGCTCGGGGCTGGCCATGGGTGGCTGGCGGGTCATCAGGACGGTGGGATTCAAGGTTACCGCCCTGCAGCCGGTGCACGGCTTTGCCGCCAATCTATCGGCGGCGGGGGTTATTGAGCTGGCCTCCCATTTTGGTGTCCCGGTAAGCACCACTCACGTCGCCAGCTCGGCCATTATGGGAATAGGGGCTACCAAACGCTTCTCGGCGGTGCGCTGGGGGGTGGCCGGCAATATCGTGCTGGCCTGGGTATTGACCTTCCCCATCTGCGCGGTGCTGGGTTACCTCTTTGCCTGGCTGCTGGGGATGGTATTCTAATCGGGCAGGCGGATTTCCCGGGTAGTCACCCGGTGCTTTTCGGCGATAATTATTGCCTCGATGGCCAGTGCCGCCAGGTCAATTTTAGCCTGCTGGTTCACCACCACGTAGTCGAACAGGGGCAGCTGGTTCATCTCCTCCTCGGCCGTTTTCAGGCGCAGGTCGCAGTCAAAGTCCGATTCGGTCCGCCGCCCCTTGAGCCGGGTGGTAAGCTCCTCCATTGACGGCGGCACGACGAAGATAAACACCGCCTGGGGCGCCATTTTTTTAATGGTGGCCGCTCCCTGGCAGTCAATTTTTAGTATGGCGTCCTTGCCCCCCTCCAGCGCCTCCCTCACCGGCTCTTTAGGCACGCCGTACCGGTTGCCGTAAACCTCGGCGTACTCCAGGAACTGGTTGCCTTCCAGCATCTTCTGGAAACGCTCAGCGGAGATAAAGTGGTAATCCACGCCGTCCTTCTCACGGGTTCGCTTGGGGCGGGTGGTTACGGTGGTGATAAATTCAGCCGGGTAGCCCGATTTGCGCATCCGGCTAAGGATGGCGTCCTTGCCCGCTCCCGAAGGCCCGGAAAGCACTACCAGCAGCGGCTCCGGCCTGGCTGAGGAATCGCCTTTAGGCTTCGACCTTTTCATCAACTGGCTCTGGTTTCAGCAGTGAGCTGCCCCGGATGGCCTGTAACCTGCCGGCAATGGTTTCCGGCGCCAGGGCAGCCAGGATAATATGCCCGCTATCGATGATGATAACGGCTTTGGTTCGGCGGCCGCTGGTCATATCAATGAGCAGCTCCTTGTTCTTGCCCTCCTGGATGGCGCGCTTGATGGGGGCTGAATTTGGTGAAGCTATCGCCACAACCCGGTTCATGGCGACTATGTTACCGAATCCGATATGAACCAGTTCCGCAACCATACTTATCACCTCTTTATAACAGCGGTGCTTAATATAATAAACCCTAAAAGCTAATTAGGCAATGCCTAAACCAAGCAAAACGGCTTGAATTAAAGGCCATTTGGTGATATTCTGTTTTAATGGATTGAAGTGCGCATTAGAGATTATTACGGGGAGAAACGGGGGCTATCTCTGGGAGGGTTGATTTCGGAGATAGCTTTTTTGTGTCCGTGATGAACCATATGAGAGTAAGGAGGCCAGCGGTTGTATAAGATTTTGGAGAGAGAAGACCTGGTTCCCGGCATTCATCTTTTCAAGATAGAGGCGCCGGCGGTGGCTCAGAAGGCTAGAGCGGGGCAGTTTGTTGTGGTCAGGATTGATGAGAAGGGCGAGCGCATCCCGCTGACCATCGCCGACTGGGATAAAAACGAGGGCACGGTGACCATCGTCTTTATGGAGGTTGGTGCCACCACCGCCCGGCTGGCGCTGCTTAAAGAGGGTGACGCCATCGCCGACTTCGTCGGCCCCCTGGGTGTGCCGGCGGAAATAGATAAATACGGCACCGTGGTCTGTGTCGCCGGCGGGGTGGGAACGGCTGTGGTAGCCCCCATCGCCCGCGCTCTAAAAGAAGCCGGCAATAAGATTTTCACTATTCTGGGGACGCGCAGTAAAGACCTGCTTTTCTGGGAGGACGTCCTGAGCGGCGTCAGTGACCGGATGATTGTCACCACCGATGACGGTAGTTACGGGCGCAAGGGTGTGGTCACCGAACCCTTAAAAGAGCTTTTAGGGTCCGGGGAGAAGATTGACCGCGTCGTCGCCATCGGCCCGGTGGTGATGATGAAGTTCTGCTCGCTGACCACGGCCCCCTCTGGTGTTAAGACTGTCGTCAGCCTAAACCCCATCATGGTAGACGGCACCGGCATGTGCGGCTGCTGCCGGGTGTCGGTGGGCGGCGAGACCAAATTCGCCTGCGTTGACGGCCCCGATTTTGACGGGCATAAAGTTGACTGGGACCTGCTGGCGGCGCGCCAGCGTATATATCTTGACGAAGAGAAGTGCGCTTACGATGAGTGGCAGAAAAGCCATTCGTGATTAGGAGTGAGTAAATGGCAGAATTGAATCTTAATAGAGTGGAGATGCCCCGCCAGGACCCCAAAAAGAGGGGCAAAAATTTCAACGAGGTGGCGCTGGGTTACAGCTTGGAGCAGGCCAAGGAAGAGGCCAGCCGCTGTATCCAGTGCAAGAAGCGTAACTGTGTTGCCGGCTGCCCGGTTGAGGTGGACATCCCCGATTTTATCCAGGCCATCCGCGAGGGGAATATGCCGGAGGCGGTGAGGATTTTAAAGAGTAAGAACGCACTGCCCGGCATCTGCGGGCGGGTCTGCCCCCAGGAGACCCAGTGCGAATCCACCTGCACCCTGGCCAAGAAGGGTGCTCCAATTGCCATTGGCCGCCTGGAAAGGTTCGTCGCCGACTGGGAAAGGGGCAATATGCCGGCACAATCTACCCCGCCCCGCCCCAAAGCCAGCGGCAAGCCCAGCGGCAGAAAGGTGGCCGTGGTCGGCTCGGGCCCGGCGGGACTGACGGCGGCGGCTGACCTGGCCAGGCTGGGGCACGGCGTAACTATCTTTGAAGCATTACATGTCGCCGGCGGAGTGCTGATGTACGGCATCCCCGAGTTCAGGCTGCCCAAGGAGATTGTCCAAGCCGAGGTCGATTTCGTCGCCTCGCTGGGGGTGAAAATAGAGCTGGACTCGGTGGTGGGCAAACTGGCCACATTAGATGAGATACTGGCCAGCGGCTATGACGCCGTATTTTTAGGCACCGGCGCCGGCCTGCCTATGTTCTTAAATATTGAAGGTGAAAACCTCAACGGGATATATTCGGCCAATGAGTTTCTGACCCGCGTCAACCTGATGAAGGCCTATAAATTCCCCGAGTATGACACGCCGGTGAAGATAGGCAAGAGGGTGGGCGTCATCGGCGGCGGCAACGTGGCCATGGACTCGGCGCGGTGCGCTCTGCGGCTGGGCGCCGACGATGTTTATATCATCTACCGCCGCTCCGAGGTTGAGCTGCCCGCCCGCCGTGAGGAGGTTGAAAACGCCCGGGAGGAGGGCATCCAGTTCAAGCTTTTGGCCAACCCCAAGCGGTTCCTGGGCAACGAGCAGAACTGGGTAACCGGCGCCGAGTGCTACAAGATGGAGCTGGGCGAACCCGATGACAGCGGCCGCCGCCGCCCGGTGGTCAAAAAGGGCAGCGAGTTCGTTATTGATTTAGATGAGGTCATAGTGGCTTTAGGCACCCGCCCCAACCCCCTTATCTCCTCGACTACTGTTGGCCTGGAGACAACCAAATATGGAACGGTGGTCGCTGACGGGGAAACGGGCAAGACGGTCAAGGATAAGGTCTGGGCCGGCGGTGATATCGTTACCGGGTCGGCTACGGTAATTAGTGCTATGGGAGCGGGCAAGAGAGCCGCTAAGTCTATTGATGAGTATTTGAGGGGGTAGGGCTTTACCCCACCCCCAACTTAAAAAGCATCCATTTCTTTTATAAGTGCGCGTGTTTTCTCGCTTATCTCATTGCAAAGTGCAAGCGCGAAAACTCCGTAGTCGTCGAGAACGAAGGTAGCCCATCTCTCCTCTCCTTTGCTGAATTTGACTGAGAAGGGGTCAGAAGGTGCAGAACCAGCCTCAGGTTTGGAAACCTCGCTTCTTGGAATCTCTATAAGTCTCTGAGGTGCTAATTTAATATGCTTTCCTTCCGTTGCTATTTTCGCCAAGAGTTCTAGCCAGTTATTGTCGTTAGACGAGAATGGCTGTTTTTCCAGTAGAAAGTCGTAGAGGTTCTTATAAGTCTTATCTAAGTCGGACATATATCCTCGCCCAAGTGTTGAGTGGAAATGCTGTAAATCATTAACAACCGGGAAATAAACCCTTGCGCGTTTTCTGTCTTTCTCAGTTAGATTTGGGCTAACATGTTTATCCCAAGCTCTCCACATTGCGTGGTCAAGAGTGTGTCTTAATTTGTCCAGTACCTCGTGCGTGATGTTCTGTGCCCGCCTAGTTACGTTCTTAGCCTTTAGACATTTTTTGTATTCATCTTCTAAATTGCCAATTAGCTCATCGGCTCGGTCAACCATGCTCTTTAGTTCTGCGTCCATCTTTTAACCTTCTTAATTATACCTCTTCATTCAGTGTTACCAAAGCGTTTTTAGCGTCTTTTCCCAGCCTCACCTTACCTCCCCCACTGTCTATCTTCCCATACCCGCCCGCCCATATAGACTCAGTTTTTAGTCTCCCCACCCCCTATATTCGTAGCACCTAATCCACAGAAAGGGTCTAATAACTTTATTTTGCCCCTCCCCCCCTAAAAAAGAAATTGATAGAAGTATCACTTCTGTAGGGCGGGAGGGTGGGAAGCAAAACCCACTCCAGAAGCCAGACCATCCCCCGTACTAATTGCCTACACCTATTCTCTCTTAACCAACTTTATAAAATCCCTTTATTTTACCCCCCATTTAGAGTAGAATTAGCTTAAATGTGGCGCCAGCCACCCCCGCGGGCTAAACTATCCAGCAGATTGAGGTTAAACTATGGCGCAGGTTGAACAGCTTATCGACGGCATCTACCGCCTGGAGAAGCGGATTGAGGGAGCCGGCGCTCCCTTTGCCGTTTATTTCATCAAGGACGGTGACGGCGCCATTGTCGAGCCGGGCCCGGGGGTGCTTGCCCCAGATATACAGGCGGCGGCCATAGAGCTGGGGATTTCCCGCCCCGGCTATATCATTCCCACCCACATTCACCTCGACCACGCCGGCGGAGCGGGCAGATTGGCCGAGGTTTTCCCGGACACGATGATAGTGGTCAACCGCCAGGGGGCAAAGCATATAATTGAGCCTTCGCGGCTTATCAGGAGCACCCGGATGGCCTTCGGCGATGACTTTGAGTCCATGTACGGCCCCATCCTGCCCGTGCCCGAATCGCGCTTAAAAGTTGTAAGTGACGGTGACCGCCTTAAGGTTGGCGGCCGCGAGCTTCTTATCATCTACACCCCCGGTCACGCCGACCACCACATCGCCGTCTTTGATACCAAAACAAAGGGGCTTTTTTCCGGCGAATCGCTCGGTCTCATCTACAGCCCCGGCTATCCTCCGCTCCCCGCGGTGGCGCCGCCCAGCTTTGATATGGAGCTCTATCTCAAGGACATGGAACACTTAAAGGCGCTCAAGCCCAAACTGGTTTTTTACTCCCACGGCACCGCCGCCGAAGAGCCGGAAAAGCTTATTGATACCGTCATGGATAACACCAGCCTGGTCGGCGCTTTCATCCGCCGCCATTTGAGGGCGGGGGAGAGTGAAAAAGCCATCATCGGTCTTGTAGGGGACTACCTGCGCGACCAGTTTAACGCCCCCCTTGACGAATACGAGCTGCAGAGCAATGTCAGGGGGTATATCCACTACTTTCGCAAAAAGGGGTTAATATAGGTCAATGACTATCGGGAGGCAGCTATGATTGTGGTCAGCATTATCGCCGCTTTGGTACTGTTATTCAGCATTGTCGGGGGGCTCAGGGAGGGGGCGGTCAAGCAGCTCTTCACCCTGCTGGCGACTCTTATCGCCGTCCCCGTCGCCGGTGTCTCCTATCAGGTGCTGGCCGGCTGGCTTTCGTTTATCCCCGGCGAGAACTGGGAGAATTTCATCGCCTTCTTCGTCATGATGGCGGTGGTCAGTATCATCCTGTACTTTGTCTTTATCATACCGGGGAGGGCGCTTAAGAAAGCCTGGCCCGGCGGATTATTCTACTGCGTGCTGGGGGCAATATTCAATCTGGTCAATACCGCCATTGGGATGGTGGTCTTTGCCCTGGTGCTCAATGCCTACCCCATTATAGACTGGCTGGGGCGGGTGGTGGGCGGCTCAGGCGTCATCACCTGGCTGGTTTCCCTGTTCGGTTTCGTTCAGGCGGTGCTGCCGGAGGTGTTCTGGCAGGCGGCTTTGGTATCTCTATCGTTTATACCGCTTTAAGGTTCAGCCCGCCCACTTTTCGGCCTGGTTACCGGATACGGGCAGCTTGTATTTTGTCCCCTGGTAGGCTTTGACCATGAGCACTATCCAGAGTATGATGCCCAGCACCCCGAGAGCCCATGCTAGGAAACCTCCGATAAAGGGTATCCAGTTGAGAATAGCCATGGCGATGGTAATGGCGCCGAAGACAATTATCGACTGTATGGCGTGGTAGCGGACGAACTTGTTTTTCGGTTCCAGAATTAGGAATACTATCCCGCTTACCCAACCCAGCACGTAGCACAGCAGCCCGGCAACATTTTCTTCCAGTCCTGTAGCTGTCTTGGCCATTTGTTTATCTCCTTCGAGGTTTGCTTAGGTAAAAGAATATACTGGTGTGCGGCAGGTGTCAATAGTTTTTGCCCCGTCTTCTCCCCCCCAACCTGTTTTCCCCAGCCTTACCGCCCCGCCCCCATTGTTTATCTTCCCATACCCGCCCGCCCAAAAGGTTTTACCTCTTTAAGATTTCTTTCCCCACCCCCCGAGGGAGAGGAGGCGAGTCTCTCTTATCCCCCTCTATTCGGGGAATTTTAAAGGCACAGCCTTTTAGGGCGGGTCAGGATGGGAAGAAGAACATCCGGTAAAGGGGGAGGGG
>Ga0307421_1000518_pt1 | contig 24778 bp, 22 predicted proteins | sample SalMarWE160270MG_FD_202163 | JGI IMG/M metagenome (GOLD analysis project Ga0307421, IMG submission 202163) | Salt marsh sediment microbial communities from the Plum Island Ecosystem LTER, Massachusetts, United States - WE1602-70 | ecosystem: Environmental > Aquatic > Marine > Intertidal zone >...
CAGATTGGCAAAGGAAATGCTTGCGTTTGATGAGCCTATACCTGATTTTTCCACACGTTATCCCAATATTCTGGAGAGTTGTTTGGCTACCCCTTTTCAGAGTTTTTCTAAAAAATCACTTTATCCCGGATTCTTTTCTAAGGCGAGCATTCTTTTTTATCTTTTGATCAAAAATCATCCTTTCCAAAACGGCAACAAACGGATCGCTATGACAACTTTATTTGTTTTTCTTTATAAAAATAAAAAATGGATAAAGGTTGACACCCAGGAATTATACAATTTCACAGTTTGGGTCGCCCAGAGTCCTCCTAGGGTTAAGGACGAAACAGTAAAAGCCATTGAAAAATTTCTCAAAGCCTATGTAGTTGACCTTTAGGAAAATACTCTGCTGCCTTATCTGAATTTAAAGGCTGATAATATTTGAATTTAGTGAGGCAAACAAGTAGAATACCCCAAATTACGGTAATAAACGATGATCGAAAATGACAAAAACCATATCCGGGCCCGGATTATAGCCGAGTATAAAGAGTCCTACGTTCTAAAAAGCGAAATATCCGAATTTTCTGCAAAAATAACCGGCAAGATGATGTTTACGGCTTCAACCAGGGAAGATTATCCGGCAGTCGGTGATTGGGTTCTCATAACGCCTATCTGGTCACGATCAAGGATTACCTGGAAGATCAAACTTCCAAGGAACTCTCTTACGGCACGCTTTATGTTTCGTTGAAGCGTCTGGAAAAAATGGGATACGTCCGGCACCAGGTGGGAGTAGCAACATCAAAGAGGGGAGGTAAAGCTATAAAGTATTATTCCGTCACAAAAGCAGGAGTGCGGGTACTTGAAAAAACAAGGGAAGTCCAGGAGTCCTTGTGGGACGGATTCTCAAGCCTGGCGTAATCATCCAAAATCAAAATCTGGCTCTAGCGGATCCGGGCTTCTTCTCCCTTTTCGATTTTCCCTTCCGCTCAGGCCGGTCCGATAGGGCTATAGATGCACCCAATCAAGTCGTCCTAACCGAGGAATCCGCATCCCGCTTCTTTGGTCGCATCGATCCGGTCGGCAGAGTTCTCTCCATCAATATGGGTAACCAGCCTCATGATTTTATAGTGACAGGAGTGTTGAAAAGAATTCCAGGCAACTCATCCATTCACTTCGATCTTCTTATCTCATTTAAACACTTCTCTGATATATTCGGAGAGGAGTTCACCGGAGGATTGATCGATACTCCTTTTTTTCATGCCATGTTCCTTGAACTCCATCCGGAAAGCAGTCCTCATGATCTTAAGACTAAGCTTCCGGGTTTCGTTGAAAAATATTACGGTGAAGGTCTTGTCTCTCGATTTTCTCTTGAATTTTCCTTCCATTGCTGTGCTTTCGGGCCTACTGCTTCTGACCGGACTGATCTCTGGAGGCTATCCAGCCGTCATTCTCTCAAGTCTGAAAATCACCGATATTTTCTCGGGAAAACTCCGAATGGGAGGGAGAAATATTCTTACACGCGCTCTACTGATTTTTCAATTCACACTCACCTTATTCCTGGTTGTCGGATTACTGGTTATGATCAAGCAGATTGATTACCTAACCCGGGAGGATATGGGATTCGATTATCAAAATCTGGTTGCAGTGCCAACCTATTCTTTTTGGAACTATGACGAATCAGGCGACCGGGCACTGGAAGTTTTTCAGCAGGAGTTGGAAAAGCATCCGGAGATTCTGGCTGTAACGGGGACCAGCGGCTATGGAACTCCCATGGGTTATTCAAACAGCACGGACTATGAATTTCAGGATTCACTTGTCACTGTAGCTCATATGCGAGGTAAAGAATGTAACTTTTATCAAGGCCTGAGGAGTTGTTCCTTCTGGCTATTTGGAAGCTCCAGGACAACGCTTATGCTGTGACCATTCGCGATCAGGTGAACAAAAGCACAGGCAAGACATGGTCCTTCGGCGCAACTTTTGTGACCCTGGAACGTCTTGTTCAAAAACGGTATCTGACTTCCTATCTGTCAGAGTCTACACAAAAAAGGGGAGGCCGCAGAAAACGGATGTACGAGCTTACCCGCGTGGGTATCAAAGCTCTGCTTGATATAAAAAAACTTCAGGACAGCATTTGGGATGATATTCCCCGTCTCACCCTATCTGCGGCAAAAAAATGAACAGGAAACATTTACCCGGCTCCCAGCGCTTTACAGAGCGTCTTCTCAAACGGTTTTTTCCTGACGACGGTATTTTCACCACTATCGGCGATTTGGAAGAAGTTGTAGGCATATCAGACCCTCTTGGACTTTGTGAAACCATTCCATAATTTGTTTTTACTCATTTCCCTTCCTTTAATAATTACTTTTCTTTCCTAAAAGGTGATTTTAAAACCCGCCTGAAAAACTACGCCGCTGAGATTGATCTCTGCTTTGCGCACATCAGACCACCACCATTCTGTGGGTTTATCTTCCGAAAAATCCATGCGTGGATATTCTTCCCCTGAAAAAGTTTCATAGGTACCGAACCAGAGAGTTTGGTCTTCTTCTGTTCCTGAAAGTGAACCAAACCAAGAGTGATAACCTTCCCATTCCAAGTCACCGGTCAGATCAGTTAATTTAGCATATCTTCCCTTAGCCCCTATCACAAAAGCGAAATTCCGGGTAAATCCAAATTCAAAATTTATACCCCCGTGGAATCCCAGAGCATTGGACTCCGCACTCCAGGTCCCTTCCTCCTCACTAGAAATCATGAAGCCATCTGACTCCTCAGTGTATTCCCAATTTACTGTGCCCAAGTAGTAGCCTGCACCTCCATGGAGTACAACATCCACCATGCTTCCTAGAGGAATTCCGAAATAGAGGCTGAAGGTAATGGGTATGGCAGAGAATTTCGGGTAATAAGTTAAAGATTCAATACTTCCAAACATACCATCATGGAACACTTCCACACTGGTTTCTTTCCCGGCTGAAATATAACCAGCTCCTATACCTATGCCTATATTTGGCGTGAAATTTATAAACACCTCCCCGCTGAAATCCATCCCCATATTAATCAGTTCAAACTCAGAATCTGCGGATGAAGATGGGTCATCGTTATACTTGTCATTGAGCCCCTGAAGATGGTCGTTGATATCATTTTGCATTAAAAAATAAGTACCGCCGCCCAAAAGCCGCAAACCGAATTCCATGCCGCTCTTCTGATAGGTCTGGGGCTGAGCGAGTTGTGGGGAAGTTTTTGCTTTACTCTTAAAGAGTTTAAGTTCTATCTTATCCGCTGCTCCTGCTGTGTTAGGCAGCACGAGCAGAGTAAAAAAGATAATTGTTAATAATCCCCATAATTTGTTTTTACTCATTTTCCCTCCTTAGTTTCTTGGAATAGGAATTTATTTTTTCTGTTGGTGACGATTTTTACTCCATTCCCTAAAATTTCCACCCTCTAAGCGACTCTATCAAATATAATACCTATAAAAAACAAGTCCAGTCAATGAAGAATTTGAATTTTTGAAGGAATTGCAAGGAATCAACCCACTATATATGCTTTAAAATATCTCGCATATTAAAGAGGGGGTTATCTTGATTTTAAAGATGGATGGGGGGTAATGAGTCCCCGATTGTGATAATGATTATCGCTTATCAGCCAATCTGGATTAAATTTATCCCGGTTGACCCAAGTCGAATCCGCTTAAAATATATGTAGCCTCCTTTCGTTCATGTGACAAATATGTCACAGATTTTGTTATTTCTCGCTTAATTTGGCTTAAAGGTGCTTGATGGAAAATTGTTTTTTTTATGGGTTTTCCAGGGGAAAAAGTCCTTCGTTATGGATTTTTAGTTTATAGGGTGGCACCTAATGGGATGTCCCCATATTACTAATTTTTAATGCAATATTTTTCTGTTTATTTCCTTAACGGGAAGGCGACCTCGTCAATTATCCACCACTTGCCGTCCACTTTAACAAGATTAAAATAGTCCACCCACATATGACTGCCTGCATCCTCAATAACTTTCACTGCAGCAACTCCTCCTGTTACATCGATATACCCTATCTTGAACTTGATATCGTTTTTCCCGCCCAGCCAGGAGAAAAAATCAGACCTTACATATTTTTCAAGTCTTCCTTTATGGACGTTGAACAAACGGTAGTCCTCATGTATTATTTCGTTTAGAAGTGTCTTGTCTGATTCCAGTTTTCCCTTAAAAAAATAAGTCTCAATCGCTTTTCGTACTTCCTCTTTCTCAGTATCGTTTTCTAAAGAAAAACCTAGAATAACTAAAGGAATGCATAACAGCATGATCAACGGCAGTAAATGTTTTTTATTCATTGTTTTCTCCTTAAAATGTTTAATTAGATTTGTCTTCATTTCTTACAACCATATCCAATACAGACCGGACAATCGGCCTAAAACTATTCGGGCCCGAATTGATGGCCACGACCAAATTCAATTCAGGATATACCATAAGGAGATGCCCTCCTGAGCCTGTATGATAAAAAAATTTGTAGGGCTGTTCATAAGTCTTGTCAATGCCCACAAACCATAAATAGCCATACTGACGATCCCTACCTATTGTGATATAACCACAGGTCGATTTTTCTATCCATGCTTCAGACAGGATTCGTTTTCCTTCCCACATACCTTTGTTTGTGTACAGGCAGCCGAGTTTGGCGACATCCCGTGTCTTAAGCCGTAATCCGCCGTCGGAACCGCCCGCGCAAGTGTAGCCAGATGGATCGGTATTCCAGTAGTAATTTTCGATTTCTAAAGGACCGAACAGATGTTTTTCAGCAAATTCATGGAGATAGAGTCCGGTGGCCTTTTTGATAAGGGCGGACAGCAATTGGACGTTGCCCGTATTATATAACCAAAGGTCGCCGGGCTTGTTCTTCATTGGCCTTTGGAGGATAAACCGTATCCAGTCAGTGGTCATCTCCATCTGCACGTGAATGTTGCGTCTGTCCTCGTAGGAATAGGTGCTCTCATCCCAATCGATTCCAGAGCTTAAAGAAAGGAGATGATGAATTTTAATACTCTTCTTCAATGGATCTTTTATCATCTTTCTGTACTCAGGAAAAAAAGGAAGCATGGCTTGATCCACAGTCTTGATATATCCCTTATCAATAGCAATGCCAATCAGCGCTGATGTAAAGGTTTTAGAGACGGAGTATATGGTGTGCCGGTCATCCTGCTGGGCGCCATGAAAGAGTCCTTCATAAATGAGATATCCATTCTTGATCAGGATAAGCGAACGCAGATATACAGAATGATCATTTAAAATACGCTGAGTTAAGATCTCGAGGTCGTTTTTATCGATCCCTACCGATTCTGCCGAGGCAACATTTAATCCATCATTCAAATCGGGCGGAGGCGTGTAGCGGTAGGATGTCTGCTGGGCATTGCAAGAGGAAATGAAGAACAGAAAGTTAATGATCCATATAAATGAGATTTTCCAAAATCTCAAGATCTTCTCAGAATTCATATTTATTGCCCGGGGAATTTTCTTTATCTCATATTCATTGCAAACAAATACAGGTTTCATAGAGAATATCCTTTAGCTGGAATCTGCTATGTAATTCACAAACATGATGTCTCTTGAAAAACTGGATCTAGCTTTTCAGCGGTTTTAAATGCAATTTTTGTGCCAATGTCGTGCTTAATGGAGGCGCTTCGGAACTAAATAAATCCCGCCTTCAACTTTGGACAGAGATCAATGTCCATTTCCGCACAAGGATTGTTCAGTTACGGACAAGACTGGAGATATTACTTTGATAATCATGTTTGCTGTCCATTCCCTGGGATTTGGGGACATCCCATTAGGAGTCATACTAGTCTAGAATCCCATAGTTATGCATGGGGCTCACTACCAGAATGCAAGCTATTCTTGTCTGATTTGGTCGGAACCTGCTCTATCTACGGATTTACGTCTGCAGAATTGCGGAGGGATATTAAATGGAGATATTCCGAATGGAGGCCTTTTATGATATTTTTTTTATAAACAACAGATATTATAATATAGGGTGGTACCTTATGGAGCGTCCCTATATTGCCCATATATTCTGATTTTTCCTCAGCTGCTATGGGGAGTTGGGTTTGAGGAGGGTGGGGTCTTATAGCCTTATAAGTCAGATTAAGAGGGTTGATGATTTTGTCTAATTAGGTGAAAAATTGATCAGGGATAGGTCATTTTTTGGCTCGAATAAAGATAGGTCACCTTCATTAGTTATCTTGAAATAAATAGGATTGTATTCAAACCCCTGATCACTTTTTATTTTAAAGACCACAGCATAAATCTCTTGTAATTTCTCTTTCTCCTCAAACTGGTCACTGATATTAACAAGCTGAATATCTACTTCTCCAGATTTGCTTTTATAGAATCTGTCTTCTTCATACCCTGCCAGCATTTTAATCGACTCATAACTATGAATCTTATATCCTCCATCCTTTGTCTTTAAAGCAAGATCTGCCTCTATCTTGAATCCAGGGTGATTGTTCTTAAACATGCGTAGAACCTGGAAGTTCTCATCAATTGATACGAAAACGGACTCGTCTTCCACTAAGGCTAAGTGGCCATTATTATCTTGTCTTAGAAGGTATTCACTTTTATTACTTCCATCTTTAAAAAACAGATTAATTCTGATAAACATCTCCGGCAATCCAAACGATTCATCTGTATAAACATAGGCTCTCGTAAGCACCATTTTCCATCTATTAATATTTTCATAACTCAGGACATTTTTGCCTATTGTATCGAGTTTTAAATTGATGATCTCAAAAACAGTACTATAAAGGACTTTTTGTTTTATTGTCTTAAAAGAATCGAACGAGCCAGATCTTGGATTAAAGCGACCAGAGTCGGAGAGTATAATAAAGAGGGATTTAACAGTTCTGTATCCTTTTGAAATATCACCATATGTTTCAAGAACAGCCCAGTTTCCTTCTATAGCTCTATAGAAAGGCTTCGTCTCAAGGTGGAACTCTACTGTACCCCCAGAAAAATAGTAATGGTTTCCCTGCACGGTAGTAACTTTTATAAAAGACTTTGGTATCAATTTACGCAGATTATACTCTTCCCGGACTTCTAATAGTTTAGCTACATCGATTTTTGTAATATCAGATTCTTCAACACCAAGAGTATCTGTGAATTGAGAGGGAGCAATCTCAACTATTTTCCTCTCAATTGTCTGTGAATGTAATCCATGAACACTTAAAGGAAGACAGAATATTACACAAAGAAAAATTTTTCGTAGGGCTTGGGCTTTATACGAAATCATTTTATCTCCTTTATTGATAAGAATTTTTTCTGTTGATGATAATTTTCACTCGGTTTCATCGAATTTTCACCCCATAAGCGACTCTATCACCCATCATACATTTGAAACTTGATTCAAGTCAACAAACATCCCAAAAAAAAGAGAAAACATCAGAGACTTTCTTTATCATCTCAGCCTTAACTTTGGAATGAATATTGAAGCCTGTATGACAACAATGAAGTATCTTTTTGACAAGGTCTTTATTTATTTTATTCCTATATGATTTACTTTTTATTATTAGGATAAATTTCATTACAATATTATTCTTAATGAATAATCTTAAAGAGTAATCATCTCAATAAAGCCAAAGAGTAATTAGCCAAAATCCTAAGGCACTATGAAGAAAATCTGAATATGAAGAATTCTGTATAAAACACATAATAAATATATTCCACCTAAAACAAATAATACTATTCGCTTTGATTTATCTTTTACGGCAAAAGCCAGGCATATCGGGACAAATGAACCAATTACCTCTGTAATTATCATAAATATAGAAAGGTGTAGAGTCAAATTTGGTAGAACAATCCAGAATAACCTGTTAAAAAGCATCCAAGTTACAACAATTAAGATTAATATGTCCCCTTTAGACTTATCGTATCCAGTTGATGATAAAGGTGTGTCTCCTTTTACAGAATCTCCTAAATGACTTTTCTTTGGATTTGGTCCATATTGATTTTCGCTATTTTCGCTGTCTGTGATCAGAATCACCAAAAGCCAAAATGCACCAATTAACGGAATTAAGGAAATTAAAATCATCCAACCACTTTTTCCTACATCGTGAAGCCTTCTTACTGTAACAGCAAATCCAGGGATTAGAACAGCTATATGATATAAGAAATAGAATAGACCAATAGTTAAACCTTCAATAGTTGTTCCTACAATGTTATCCAACATAACTGATACTAAGGAAAAAATTATGTTAAACAACACAAAAATCCAATACTCTTTTCTTCTTGCTCTACCGCTAAATACAGCGTAATTTCTTAATACTTTTAAATACCATTTCACAATATAAACCTCCTTTTATATTTCCTATAGGTAGCATGATGATGTGATGCACCTCCTGCGGGAGTCGAAAGTACGATAGACTACCCGCAAGGTCAATTTAGAATAAAGGAGGTGCACAAATGGATTATATGGGAATTGACCATCATAAGCAATACTCACACATCACATTGATGGATGAGAAGGGAAAACAGCTCAGAGCGGGCAAGGTGGCTAATTACCGCACAGAGCTGGAGAAGTTACTTGATGGGAGGCAAGAGGTCAAAGCCATAGCCAAAGCAAAGAGAGGAGGTTAGGGATAAAGTTTTACGGAAAAGGAATCTTTTTAGCCTCAGTGGAGGGAAGTTTCTTAAGGGATTGAACCTGCCAGATAGGGACGGGGAGCTGCTTTCTGCGCTCATATGTTTCGTTTCAGCTAAATTTGGAGTACTTCAGTAATGTTAGGACTAAAAAATATAGCAAAGCCCAAAGTTGGGAACGATGCAAAACTGATCTTTGCCGTCTCCACCTAGTGTTCTAAAATATAGCCATGGTAAGGTAAATCCAAAATTGATCGATAGATTATTTAATATCCAAAAATGCATCCCTGCTCCTACTTCCATAGCTAATCCAGACAAATTCTTTTTGTAGTCAAAAAAAGAAGCATGTGTTTTCATCCAGTAATTTTCTAAGTTCATCCAAACATATCCAATAGAGACTCTTGCGTAAGGTTGTATTCGGGAATCTGGGATGAGAAAATAGTCTCCTCCAATTTTGATAGCATTAAACGGAACCTTTTCGTCAAGATCTGGTACAGTCAGAACATGTCGCTGGTAAACTAAGAAGATTTTGCCACGCTCTTCATCAGATGTCACTCCGAGAAAAATTGAGAAGCCTAAATTTGTTTTTATAGTATTGTCATCATACCAGCCAAAGCTTATGTGATCAAAAGCATCACCAAATAGTGTGTTGTGATAATCCCCCTCTACGCCAAGATAGATACCGTTAGCAGGATATGTCTGATTATCCTCATACGAGAATCCATTTGAAAATAAAGAAAGAACCGCAAGAAAAGCAAATCCCAATAATATTAATGGATGATTGCTAAGCTTCATGTTTTCCTCCTTCTCATATAAATATATATAAATTTATTTGAACATAATTTTACATCGCTTCATCATAGAAGGAATTTAACTTTTTTTGCTGCTGATCTCCGCTTAATTTTATCAAATTCCCATCCTCTAAGCGACTTCATCACCTATCATACGTATAAAATAAAGGGCAAGTCAACAAACAGCCCATAAAAAAGAGAAAACATCATGAATGGATTCAATTTGTTCCGGTTGATCCAAATTGAATCTACTAAAATATATGCAGTCTCCTTTCTCTGCCCTCTCTCATTGTATCAGCCAGTATAGAATTTAACACACGCAAATATGTGACAGATTCAGTTGAAAAGCGCTGAAGCTATGGTATCACGGTGTGTATTTTCTGTTTATAGGGTGGTACCTAATGGGATGTCCCCATATTATGGCTGGGAAGCAGGGATTCGAACCCCGATTCCATGATCCAGAGTCATGTGTCCTACCATTGGACGACTTCCCAGCAGTGGAAACCATCATAATAAATTTTACGTTAATTTTCAAGAAGAACTCAGTCAAAAAAATTCTGTCTTATCGACCTGAATGATTCACCAATTTACCCTTGATTGACAGGTCCTACCTTTGATGATAGTATTTTTTATTCTGTCATGAAAAAATCCACTATCCGAACCGGTGTGATGGTCATCATCAGCGCTGTCCTCTTGTTTTTTTTCTTTAAAGGAGTGGAGTGGAAAAAAGCCCTGAGTTATCTCGGAGACATCAATATAACGTATTTTATCCTTATGGTTCTGATGGCACCTCTGCATCTGCTGACCCGGTCTTTGAGATGGCATTTTCTTATAAAGCAGGAGAAAAAAGGAGTCTCTCTTTACAGCCGGTTTGCGGCCAATGCCGTGGGATTCACGGTGACCATGCTGGTCCCGGCTCGAATCGGAGAAGTGGTGAGGCCTCTTTTTTTAGCCCAAAAAGAAAATATGAGAAAAGGATTTGTTCTGGGAACCATTGTGGTGGAGCGGATCTTTGATCTTTTCACCATGTGCACTATCCTGGGTGTATTTCTCCTCGCCAAACCGCTCTATGAGTCATTTTTCCCGGTTGAAGCCGACATCTATTCCAAACTTTATGTATGGGGATATGTGTCCCTCGGGCTGGCTGTTCTTTTGTTTGCGTTGATTCTGGCGCTGTTTTTCTTCCGCAAAAAAGCCCTGAAATTAGCCAAAGCCCTGTTAAAGCCTTTTTCGGAAAAGTTCGCTTCAAAAGCCATAGAAATCGTGGATGATTTCATCCAGGGATTGAAATTTTTTCATTCCCTTAAGGATCTATCCTTTTATATCCTGTTTTCTTTTGTGGTGTGGCTGGGAATCATGTTTTTCTACTGGATGTTCTTTCTAGCCTTTAAGGTGTCTGTCCCTTTCTTTTTCCTTGTTCCTTATTCCTTTATGGTCATGGTGGGAGCTTCCATTCCGACTCCCGGGATGGTAGGAGGGTATGACTATTTCAGCCGGCTGGGTCTCACCACCTTTTTCAACATAAACAGCACTCAGGCTTTTGGAATGACCATAGTGATTCATGCTCTCCAGGTTCTCGTGACTTGTTTAATAGGATATGCTATATTATGGAAAGAAGGATTGTCCCTGCTTCAGGTAAAAAAAATAGGAGAAAAAAAAGGCCAATGAAGTGCCCCTATTGTGAGTGCAAAGAAACAAAGGTCATTGACTCGCGGGAAAGCCAGAACGGCCTGACGACAAGGCGCAGGCGGGAGTGTCTTTCCTGTGAAAAGAGATTCACTACGTATGAAAAAATAGAACAAATTCCTTATATGGTTATAAAAAAAGATGGAAAGCGCCAGAGCTTTGATTCCGAGAAACTTTTAAAAGGTTTGCTTAAGGCGTGTGAGAAAAGGCCGGTGCCTGTTTCAGAGCTGGAAGAAATCGTTGAAGAGATCGAGAGCTCTCTCCAGGAAAGGCCTGGAAAGGAGATCAGTGCCTCGGAGATCGGTCAGATCGTTATGAACAAGCTGAAAAAGCTGGATAAGGTGGCTTATGTGAGATTTGCATCCGTGTACCGGGAGTTCAAAGATGTGCTTGAGTTTAAACAGGAATTAGAGCGGTTGCTTAAAGAAAAATAGGGGAAACAGAGACATCAAAAATTCTGTCATTGCCTTTATGAAATTCCGATGGCAAAGAAAATTAAAACAGTCTTAAATATCGTCAGGACCGATACGGGGAGAGGAGAGAGTTTCCAGCGGATTTATGCGAAGAGAAACAGCATCCTCAGTCTGGAAGAAACATGGGTTCCTGCTGTTGACATTGCGGTCAAAGGGAATAAAGTCATTTTAGAAGTGGAGCTGCCCGGAGTCAAAAGAGAAGATATTACGGTCCTTCTGAGCAGCAGCCATGTTGAGATCAAAGGCGTAAAAAAAGATATACTTCCTAAGACAGGAATAAATTACTTCAGGCTAGAGAGAGAGTACGGTCAGTTTTCCCGTTTTATTTTTCTGCCCTCTTCCGTTGATCCGGAAAAGGCGGAAGCCGCTTTTGAAAACGGGATCCTGACCATCGAAATGATAAAGAAGGATTAAGAAAATACGGTGAGCCATACGAACAGGGAAAAAAGAATGGAGGAATGAATGATGGCTAATAAGAATGGAGAATCAAGCACTCAACTTGAAGACCTCATCGAAGAACAGGAAGAGAAATTAGAGATCCCGAAAAAGCTTCCTGTGCTCATGCTTCGGGATATTGTTGTGTTTCCATATATGGTTATTCCCCTTTTTGTGGGAAGGGAGAAATCAAAAAAAGCGGTTGATAAGGCACTTTCCTCAAATCGAATGATCTTTTTGGTGACTCAAAAGGACTTGGAGATAGAAGAGCCGAAACAGAATGATGTTTACAGCATAGGAACGGTAGCATTGATCATGAGGATGCTGAAACTTCCTGATGGAAGGATAAGAATACTGGCGCAGGGACTTATCCGGGGAAGACTGGAAGATATGGAAGAGAACCTGCCTTATTATGAAGCCATAGTTAAAGCCATGAAAGAGCCTAAGGAGAAGGAAAGGCCTATAGAAGTCGAAGCTCTGTGCCGGAATGTCAGGGAGGGGCTGGAGAGAGCATCTACTCTGGGAAAGAATGTCCCACCAGAGATTATGATTCTCGCTTCAAATGTTGAAGAACCGGGGAGACTGGCTGACCTTACCGCAGCCAATCTGGATTTGAAAGTCAAGGAAGCCCAGAATCTCCTGGCAGTTATCGACCCTTATCAGCGGCTCAAGAAAGTTTATGAACTTTTAACAAAAGAAATAGAAATGCTTGACGTCCAGTCAAAGATCAGCAGTGAAGCAAAGGGTGAGATGGACAAGCTTCAGAGGAATTATTTTCTAAAGCAGCAGTTGAAGGCCATACAAAAAGAACTCGGCGAGGGGAGTGAGATTCAGGAAGAAATAGACATCTACCGCAGAAAGCTGAAAAAGCTCCGTGTGGATAAGGAAGTCAAAGAGGAGCTTGAAAAGCAGATAAGCAGGCTTTCCCAGATGCATCCCGAATCTGCCGAGACAGCCGTGGTAAGGAATTATCTGGACTGGATGTTCGCCATACCCTGGAACAAAAGCAGCAAGGATAACCAGAATTTAAATAAAGCCAGTGAAATACTGGATGAGGACCACTATGGATTGGAAAAAGTCAAGGAACGGATCCTTGAATACCTCGGTGTTAAGAAGTTATCAAAGAAGATAAAAGGTCCGATACTGTGTTTTGTGGGCCCTCCCGGTGTAGGAAAAACCTCTCTGGGCCGGAGTATTGCCCGGGCTTTAGGCCGGAAATTTATACGCCTTTCATTGGGCGGGGTCAGAGATGAAGCGGAAATACGGGGCCACAGAAGAACCTATGTCGGAGCTATGCCCGGAAGGATTATTCAGGGAATCAGACGGTGCGGGACCAACAATCCTGTGTTTATGATCGACGAAGTAGATAAAATCGGAGCTGATTTCAGGGGAGACCCGTCTTCGGCTTTGTTAGAAGTGCTTGACCCTGAACAGAACAACTCATTCAGGGACCACTATCTGGGCGTTCCTTATGATCTATCCAAAGTTATGTTCATCACCACAGCCAATCTTCTGGATACCATTCAGCCTGCTTTCAGAGACAGGATGGAAGTCCTTCACCTTCCGGGTTATACAGAAGAGGAAAAGCTTCAAATCGCGTTGAGATATCTTGTTCCGAAACAGATAAAAGAGAATGCTTTAAAAGAAGGGAATATAAAGATCACCAGGGGAGCCATTAAAAGGATCATTTCCCAGTATACCAGGGAAGCTGGAGTCAGAAATTTGGAGAGGGAGATCGCTTCCATATGCCGTAAAGTCGCGCGTAAAGTGGCTGAGGGCAGAAAGACGTTGACTCAGGTGGGAGCCGTGGATGTGGAAAGGTATCTCGGCCCGCATAAGATATTCAAAGACCAGGTGCTCACAGAAGACCAGGTAGGAGTGGCCACAGGAATAGCCTGGACTGCTGCCGGAGGAGAGATCCTCTTTGTGGAAGCCACAAAGGTTATTGGAAAAGGGAAACTGTCTCTGACAGGTTCTTTGGGAGATGTGATGAAAGAATCGGCTCAAGCCGCTCTTTCCTATGCCAAGGCCCATACCAGGGATTTTAATATTGACAGCCGTATTTTTGCGGAAAATGACTTCCATATCCATGTTCCAGAAGGCGCTATACCAAAGGATGGTCCGTCTGCTGGAGTGACCATGGCCACAGTTTTGATTTCAGTGTGTACGGATAAAAAAATAAGACGCGATATAGCCATGACCGGAGAGATCACTCTGAGGGGGAATGTGCTCCCTGTTGGCGGGATAAAGGAAAAGGTCCTGGCGGCCAGGAGAGCAGGAGTAAAAAAAGTAGTGATGCCCGCTGCCAATAAAAAAGATTTAAAAGACATTCCTAAGAAGGTAAAGAAAGAGCTGGACATTATTTTTGTGGATGACATAAACGAGCTTTTTGAGAACGTTTTAGTGGACGGAGTGAATAAAGACAGTAAGTCATAGAAGTTTTTCATGAAATTCAATGACATCACGGAAAAAACTCTGATTGAAGAGATAAAAAAAGAGTTTTTGTCCTCAAGACCGGGTTTATCATTGGGTATCGGAGATGATGCGGCTGTCATCAAAGCCGGCAAAAAGCAGTTCCTTCTTACCAAAGACCTTCTTCTGGATGGGGTCCATTTTTATAAGGATGCCCATCCGCCCCTTTTGCTGGGGCGTAAAAGCCTCAATGTGAGCCTTAGTGACATTGCCGCCATGGGCGGAACCCCTCTGTATGCGCTTTTAGGCCTGGGCCTGCCTGAAAACACTTCAGCGGAATGGATCGAAGGTTTTTTTTCCGGTATAAAATCCGCCTCAGAGGAGTTTGATACAGCGCTTGCGGGAGGGGATATATCCCGCGCAAGGGTCATGACCATATCAGTGACCGTGATAGGAGAGGGGAAAAATATCATAAAAAGAAGAGGTGCGCAGCCGGGCGATGTGATTTGTGTTTCAGGGAAACTCGGTGATTCCGCCCAGGGGCTTAGGATGTTAAAACAGGGAGCCGGATTGGGAGATGATCAAAGAACCGATGTTTTACTCAATGCTTTTTTCGATCCTGTTCCTCAAGTTGTGCTGGGAAAAATCATATCAGAAAGAAAAATCGCTTCCTCTATGATCGATGTCAGCGACGGCCTTTCCGTGGATTTGAACCACCTTTGCGAAGAGAGCGGAGTGGGTGCGGAGATATATGCCGGGAAGATCCCTGTTTCAGATGAAGTCAGATTTTATCAGAAAAAAGACAGGGAAATATGCCTGCACGGAGGAGAAGACTACAGCCTTTTGTTTACCGTTCCTGAAGGAAAGAAGAGCCTTGTGAAGCTTTTGGATAAGGAATATGAGATATCAGAAATAGGCAGAATTGTAAGGGGCAGAGATATACTCATCATCGAAGAAAACGGGCAGAGAGAGAAGCTTGAAATAAAAGGATACCAGCATTTTTTCAGATAGAGAGATAATCTCCGTTAAATACGATCTGAGCTGCGCCTGTCTGGTGGACTTTCCCTTTATCCCATTCAACGGTTGTTGTGCCCATACTGGTTTTGACAATGACTCTTTTTTCGGTAAGCTCCTTGAGTATGGAAGCCACGGCTGCAGCGCACGAACCGCTTCCCGAGGAGAGAGTTTCTCCAACTCCTCTTTCCCAGAACATGACCTCTATTTCTTTTTTGTTCAATATGCGGGTGAATTCAATATTGGTTTTTTTGGGGAAAAAGGGGTGAAATTCTATTTCATAGGCCAGCGGCTGCCATTCGATCCGAGCCGGGAACCTGTCAAAGAACACAACGCAGTGGGGATTTCCGAGAGAGACCAGTGTGACATGAAATGTTTTCTTGTTGATTATAAGGGGGTAATCAATCACTTTTTCATGGAAGCTTCCGTCGTCAAATGGAATTTCCTGGGAGCTGAATTGGGGAGTGCCCATTTCAATTTTTATCTGGAACCAGTTGTTTTTCCGGTCTATGACCTCACATTCTCTGCTGCCGATGGTGGTGTTCAGAATGATACGGTTTGAGTTGATTTTTTTCTGGCTGTATATGAATGCCGAGGCGCAGCGAAGGCCGCTTCCCGACATAGCCGGTTCTGTTCCGTCCGCATTGAATATCCTTAGGTCGAAGATGTCTTTATTCTCGTTACGGGTTGAAATAAAGAGAAGTCCATCCCCTCCGATTCCGGTGTGTCGCTTGCAGATCTGTCTGACAAGTGCTTCTTTTTCAGAAATGATGGTATGGTCGTCTTCGTCAATGACTATGAAATCGTTTCCTAAAGAATGGACTTTTGTGAATTTCATTCAGGCATCCTTAAAGTGACCATAAAGTCCTGACTTCCTCCTCTCCGGTCTTCTCTTCTTACGAGCAGTAGCAGCGGGTCTCCTGATTTGAGTCTTTTGAGAATTTTTTCCAGGTCATCGATTTCATTGACTCCCTGCCGGTTGATCTCGAGTATGATATCTCCTGTTTGCAGGCCTTTGCGGTCTGCTTCGCTGTATCGTTCGACCTCTGTTATGATGAGGCCTTCTTCGGTTTGATAGCCGTATCTTTTGGCTATATTTGGTGTCATCTCCTGTACTTTAAGACCGATATCTTTTCCCGAAGAGCTGGTGGGTTCGGTCTCCACACTGCTTTCCCTTTCTATGATTTTCACGGGTATTGTTTTTTGTTTTCCGTCGCGGATTATGGCCAAATCGACTTTTGTCCCGGGTTTTATTTCCGCAACTTTAAACTGCAAGTCATCCCCGTCTTTAATTGGTTTTCCGTCTATCTCTACGATGACATCATACCGTTTGAGACCGGCTTTATCTGCAGGAGAGTCGGGGTCAACAGTGTTGACCAGAGCTCCCTTTTTGGATTCAAGATTAAGCAGCTTGACAAAGTCTTCGGTTATGGCATAAACTCCGACTCCCAGGTATCCTCTGATCACGCGTCCGTTTTCCTTGAGTTTTTCAATGATGGATTTTGTCAGGTTAGAAGAGATGGCAAATCCGATTCCGATATTTCCCCCTGAAGGAGACCATATGATGCTGTTGATGCCCACTACTTTGCCCTCCAGGTTGATCAGCGGTCCGCCGCTGTTTCCTCTGTTGATAGCGGCGTCGGTCTGGATAAAGTCTTGATAGGGCTGCTGCTGTTCCAGGTCCTGAAAAATCCTTCCCTTTGCACTCACGATACCTGCTGTCACAGTATGAGTCAGGCCCAGGGGATTTCCTATGGCCAGAACCCACTCACCGACTTGAGTCTTGTCAGAATCTCCCAGTTCCACATACGGAATATTCTTTTCGTTTACTTTGAGAAGAGCCAGGTCTGTCTCAGGGTCAGTTCCCACTATTTTAGCCTGATAGGTTTCTTCCTTATGGGAGGTCACTTCCACTTTTATGGCATTTTCAACAAGATGGTTGTTGGTGATGATGTATCCGTCAGCGCTGATAAAAAAACCGGTTCCTCTCGCATAAGAGCGGTATTCCTGTTCTCTATCCCTGGGCATATCAAAGAATCTGTCCCAGAAGTCATCGAAGGGAGAGTCAAGACCGATGACCTGTCTTTTTTCGACTTTTTCTGAAGATATGCTCACAACCGCGGGGCTGACTTTGTTTGCCACGGCTGAAAAATCCGGGAAATGGCTTTCTGTTTGAAGGGTTGATGCATAAAGGTTTGATGAAGGGGGCTGGTTTTCAGTCCCAGGGGCATTCAGTTCGGCAGCTTCTTTTCCGGGATTGTACACGAATATAAAAGCAGTTATGAGAATTCCGAGAAAAAAGCTTGATAACGCTATGATTGTTGTCTTTTTCATTTTTTCCTCCAAAGTCTTCTTGAGTTTTTAAGAAATATGATGATGAGATAGTCTAAATTAGCTTATAATTTAACATAATAAGCCAAATACTTCAATTATCTTGACTTTCTTATAACTCGTTTAAAGGAAAAAAGTTGCAACCTTGACTCGTTCATCATTCAGGTCTATTATCGGAAGAGAAAAATGCAGGAAAAACACAGAGAATTGAAAAAAGGATTTTTTGTTGTTCTGGAAGGCATTGACGGAAGCGGGAAGACGACCCAGGCAAAAAGGCTTGTCAAAAGGCTTACGGAAAAAGGATTTGATGCTGTTTTACTTAAGGAGCCTTCCGAAGGACCATGGGGAAGAAGGCTTAAGAAAAAGGCACGTCATCAAGACGGTTTGACACCGGAACAGGAGTTTGACCTTTTCCAGAAGGACAGAGAAGAGAATGTTGAACTCAATATAAAACCTACCTTAAAGAAGAACAAAATAGTGATTCTGGACAGGTATTATTTTTCCACCATGGCTTACCAGGGTGCCAAAGGCATTGACATCAAGGAAATAAAAGACAGAAATGATAAAATAGCGGTTCCCCCCGATATGGTTATCATCCTGGATGTCAGTGCCGAAACAGGTTTGAACCGGATCAAGGAAAGGAAGAAGAGAGACAGGCTTTTTGAAAGGGAAGGTTATTTACGGAAAGTCAGAGAAATATTCAAGAGCTTTTCCGGAAAGAATATTGTTCACCTGGACGGGAGAGAGACCGAACAAAGCCTGTTTTTAAAGATTGAAGACATGGTCATGGAACGGATCACGGAGCTCATCGTCCCTTCAGTCTAGACTGGATAAGGGAATTCTGTTATATTTTAAACTTATGGATAACAACGAAGACAAGGGAAAAGAAAGAAAAATTATCCTTAAGATTCCCAGATTTAAGCTCAAAAATATAAGGCTGCGAAATATATTCCGGAAAAAGGATAAATCAGGGAAAAAAAGAAAGAGAAAAGTCCTCAAAAGGCTCCTCGCTGCGGTGGCAATTTTGTTTGTGTGCGGAATAGGGGTTTTCGTAGGTGTATACAGGGCCATTTTGCAGAATCTGCCTGATATTTCAACCCTGGAAGAGTTAAAGCCGAGCATCATCACGTACCTGTATTCGGATGATGGGGAAATTATGGGGGAATATGCTTTTCAGAAAAGGATTGAGGTCCAATTTGAAGATATTCCGGAGAGCTTAAAGAATGCGATTATCGCGACGGAAGATCCCCGGTTCTACCGTCACAAAGGGATTGATTTTTTGGGCATTCTCAGGGCTATCAAAGCAGACATGAAACTCATCTTCACTCCCAGAAACCTTCAAGGAGGCAGCACGATAAGCCAGCAGCTCGTAACAGGGCTTCTCCTGCACAGAAAGCAGCGTATTAGGCGAAAATTGAAAGAGTGGATTCTGGCTCTCCAGCTTGAGAAAAACTATTCCAAGGATGAGATATTGACCATGTACTGCAACCAGTTCAATCTCGGCCATGGAGCTTACGGGGTTGAAGCCGCGGCTCAGTTGTATTTTGACAAAAATGTTTCAGAGCTTGACCTGGCTGAATCAGCGATGATAACAGGGATTTTTAGAAGCCCTGCCAATTATTCTCCCTACAGAAATTATGACCTGACACTGCGGAGGAGAAACCATGTCATAAACAGGATGCTGGAAGAGAAATACATCACTAAGGAGAAAGCTGAGGAAGTTAAAGAAAAGGGATTGGATGTTCTTCCCCTGCACCGCGAGGATTCGGAGTTTGCCGCCTATTTCAAAGAGGAAGTGAGGAGATATTTATACAACAATTACGGTGCGGAAGCTCTGTATCACGGAGGTCTCCGCATTTACACAACTATGGATATGAAACTGCAGGAATACGCAGAAAAAGCCTTGAAGACCCAGCTCCGGGTTCTGGATAAAAGGCAGGGATGGAGGGACGATAAAGTAAACTGTTTTGACCTCGGCATAGAAGAAGATGAAAATCTTTTGGAGCTTGAAGGACCTTTTAAGGATGAGGAAAGCGGAACGATCTATCTTATGGACTGGAGAAGGCCTGAAATAAAGCCTGAAGAAGTGGTTGAGGCTGTGGTTCTGGAAGTGTCGACCAGGGAAGCTGAGGTCAAAGTCAAGGACTACACCGGGAAGATCACAAACAAGGATATTGATTGGACCGGAACGAAAAATTTGGGAAGAATCATCAAAAAAGGCGACATCATTCATGTGATGGTCCAGAGCATAGATGATGAGAACAAGTCATTCCAGGCTGCTCTCGAACAGGAACCTGAGCTGGAAGGCGCTTTTCTGGTGATCGAGCCCCAAACAGGAAAAGTAAAAGCAATGGTGGGAGGTTATTCCTTTCAGAGAAGTGAATGGAACAATACTACCCAGGCCTTGCGGCAGTCCGGTTCTATCATAAAACCCATGCTGTATACGGCCGGTTTGGAAAACGGACTGACTCCCTCCAGTACATTCATTGACGAGCCTATGAAGTTTGAGGACAAGTGGTCAGGAAAGATTTGGGACCCTCCGAATTATGATGGAAAATATAAGGGCAGAATCACCTTTAGAAGAGGGATTGAGGAGTCCAGAAATATTGTCACCGCCAAGCTCCTGGATCACATTTCCCCTCAGGAAGGAGTGAAATACTGTAAGAAATTCGGATTGAGTTCAAATATCCTTCCTTATCTTTCTTTATCTCTGGGCGCTTTTGAAGTGAAGATGATTGAAATGGTCTCTGCTTTTACGGTTTTTCCTAACCAGGGGATTAGGATAGAGCCTTATTCCATTAAAAGAATCGAAGACAGACAAGGCAATATCCTGGAGCAGGCCAGAGTAGAGGCTCATAATGTTATTTCCCCCCAGATCGCCTATATCATAACATCATTTCTTCAAGGGGTCGTTAAAAGAGGGACTGCCTGGAGAGCCGGCCCGCTGGAAATGCCATTGGGCGGGAAAACAGGCACCACGGATGACTGGTCTGATGCATGGTTTATGGGTTTTTCTCCGGATTTGTGCGCCGGTGTTTGGGTGGGGCACAAGGAAGGAAGGATATCCATGGGAAACGGGCAGTCCGGAGCTGTCGCCGCCCTTCCGGCATGGATCGATTTTTTCTCCAGAATAATAGAAGACAGGAAAAAGGCTGCTGAGGAGGAGGGAGTGGAATATGAAGTTGGAGAGTTCCCGGCCCCTCCCGGTCTGTCTTTTGTGAACGTGGATTACAAGACAGGACTGCTTCCAACGCCTGTTTGCTCCCCTCAGTTTATCATCAGGGAAGTATTTATGCCGGGCACAGAACCCAATAGGTGGTGTACCTTGGAAGACCACATGATGACCTTTGATTATTATGATGTGGTAAAAGATAAATAAACCTGCCCGTGCCCTCTATCTTTTCTTCTTTTTAACCGTTCGTGAGCCCGAACTTTTTTTGCTCTGTGAAGAAGATTTCTTTTGCCTGGATGCGGACGAGGATGTTCGTTTGGTGGAAGTGGATGTTACCTTGGAAGTGGATTTGCCTTTATAGGGATTGGACTGGCTTCTCATGTATTGACTTTTACCGCTGGAAAAGTATCTGATGGCTTTTCCTACGATTGATTTTGAATCCTTACTGCCGGTTGTATACTTTCCGGTTATTTCCCTTAAAGAGGATGGGTATCCTAAGGTTTTGTTCACAATTCTTGTCTTCTCCGGATCTCTGAGAATTCTGAGGTTTTTGTCTTCGGATGGACTTTTCAAGGTCCTGGAACCATTGATGCTTATTTTATCCGTACCGTGATGCAGGAGCACCTTCTTTCCATCCAATTTTTCTATGGAAATGGGTTTGGGAAAGTCTTTTACTAACGGGACGCTCCTGTAAAACCTTAAACCTTCAAGTTTTTTCAGAGAGACCTGTGTAAGTGCTGCTTCGGAAAGATTTTGTGCCCTGAGTTTGTTCTTATGCACGACCGTGAGAGCGCCTGAATTACCGGGATAGGAGTCGTTGTTGTAATTCGGGTAATAGATGTTGTTTATGATAACCCCCGGGTATCCGTAGTAGCTCAGAGGCGCCCAACCCCAGTAGTCATTCCAGTGGTACCATCTCACCCATGCCGGTCCCCATGTGGAATGCGGGATCCAGTGCCATCCCAGGTGGATGCTCCAGTGCCACCGCCCGTAATGAAAGGTCACCCAGCCCCACGGTTCGTAAGGAAGCCAGGTCCAGCCGCAAATGGGATACCACAGCCAGCGGCCGTTATAATAGGGGCGCCAGTGCGGGCCGATTCCTACAGGCACCCAGACATATCCGTAGGGAGATACGTAATTCCAGTTTCCGTATGTATTTAATTCATATTCAAAGTCATCAAGTTCTTCGGAAAGATATCTTTTTGCAAAATGCTGCCTGAGCAAGGAATCCCTCTCCGCGCTCCATTCGTAGAAGCTGTCGCCTGAAGCGGCCATATATTCAAGAGGGTGTTCTGTATAGTAACCTCTTGTTGCTTCCAGTTTCTGCCCGTCTTTCAACAATATGGATTCAGATTCGCCTGCGGCTTCCGAGACGCCTTCATAGACAAAGAATTCTGTGTTCCTGCTGTCATTTACGTTCACTCTGTAAAGGCCCCGGTCTAGAATATAGACAGAAATATCAGGCGTATGGAGTTCGATGTTATCTCCCTCGTAGAGGGATTCGAGGCTGATAATGATATTACCGGCCCAGAGTTTGATCTGAATAAGGGCGTTTTCCCTGGACGGGAGCGCTGTAAAATCTATTTTGGTGTAGGCGTCAAGTCTTATGTAATTGCCGTTTCCTATGAATATCTCCGCTCTTCCTTCTGTGGTATTGATCCGGTCTCCCTCAGCTATAGGCATATTGACAAGACCTTGTTCATAAGCGAGGTCTCCGGCTTTCTGTATGTATGCGTTTCCGGTTAGATAGCTCAACCTTGCCAATGAGTTGTCGGTATATGTGATTTCTTCGCCAGAGACTATGGAGGAAAAAAGAAACAGCGAAAGTATGATAACCAGTGATTTTCTCATTTTTTTCTCCTCATTGACAGATTATGCAATTATTATGCCATATTCTATCCCATAAGGGGTGTTTTGTCTTCTGGTATTTCTGTCACATATTGATGACGGTTGGTACCTTTTCTATACAGTATTTTCTTTTTAACGGTTTTTTGGTTAGAATAGTCTGAAGGTTCAAAATGAGATTTCAACTGTTCGTCCCTCCTCAGGGATATGTGGCCCAGCGCTGGGAAGGAGGAGCTTCCATGCCCCCGTTAGGGATCCTCTCTTTAGCCGCTGTATTAGAGAAAAACGGCATTGATGTGGAAGTGGTTCCGGCGGATATCCTGGGATACAAATGGAAGGACATAGAGAAAAGGATAAGGGATTTCAAACCCGGAATAATAGGGATCACCACTACCACTGAAAACCGTTTTGACAGCTTTAAACTGGCCGCACTTGCAAAAAAGATCGATCCGGAAATCATGACAGTCTTTGGTGGCCCCCATGTATCCATGGCCAGAGAAGACACCTTAAAGCACATTGATGATGCGGATATTGTGGTGATAGGAGAAGGGGAGAGGACGGTCATCGAGCTGGCTGAGGCGGTTGAGTCAGGGAAAGACCTGTCCCGTGTAAGAGGCATTCTGTTCCGCAAAAACGGGAGTATTGTGTTTTCCGGGGCGAGAGAGAGGATCGAAGATCTGGATACGCTTCCTTATCCGGCCAGGCATCTGGTGCCCATTGATAAATATAATTTCTTTATCCGGACAAAGGACGGCCGGAGAAGAAAAGCACAAAATGTCATGACGTCGAGAGGCTGTCCTTTTAATTGTTATTTTTGCGCCACTCCTGCTAATTGGGGACGGAGAATGCGGGGGCACTCTCCTGAACGGGTAGTCCGGGAGATCGAGTATCTCATGGATAAGTATGGAGCGGAGTTTATATGGTTTTATGATGATACGTTTAACTATGACCCCAAACGGGTCCACAGGATCATGGATCTTATTCTTGAGAGAGATCTTGATATCAAATTCTGTAATGAGTTCCGGATAGATGTGGTGGACAGACCTTTGCTTGAAAAAATGACAGCTGCGGGCCTGACATGGGGGCACTTTGGAATAGAAGCCGGTAATTCCAGAGTGAGAAAAGAGATCGTCAAAAAGGAGTTTGATATAGAGAAAGCCTGTCAGTTTGTCAGATGGGCTCAGGAGCTGGGATTTGTTCCCAATGCCTTTCTTATTTTTTCCAACTACACCGAGACATGGGACGAAGCTCAGGAAACAATCGAAGTGATGGAAAAGCTGAGGTCCATCAATCCTGAGACGGAATTTTCAGCTTCCATACTCCATGTTTATCCGGGAACTCCTCTTGAAACCATTGCCAGGGAACAGGGGATCATTCCGGAGGATTTTTCCTGGTCTGAAAAAAAAGATATGAGAAAAGTGTATGTGCTTCCTTCCGGACAGGGATATGTGCCTTTGTTTAAAGACCGGCTCTCATGGTTTCAGATTGCAGAGCTTGTGATGAAGTGGTCCTTATCAAAGAAGAAGATTGTTTCAGGTTCCAAAATAAAGATGGCGTTAAAGACGATTTCTTCTTTTAAGGATATTTCTGTTTATTTTGCTTTTTCTGTGGAATACGTCAAATACAAGATGAAAAAATTGTTTTCCGGGCTATGAGTCCGTTACGAGCTGCTTTCCTTTAAGCCTTACGGAATAAATACTCGTGATATTGGGCTCGGGCATAGCGGTTCCGTATATATAGTCAGCCACTTCCATGGTTTTGAAATTATGGGTAATGATGATGAATTGGGTCTGGTTTTTGATTTCCTTCATCAGGTTTAAAAATCTGTCCAGATTGGTCTCATCAAGGGCGGCATCCACTTCATCCAGAATACAGAACGGAGCCGGCTTAAAGCGGAACAGGGCGAAGAAAAAGGCAAGGCTTGTCAATGCCTTTTCCCCTCCGGAGAGAAGGGTGAGGTTCTTGACCTTCTTACCAGGAGGCTGGGCAATGATATCCAGACCGCTTTCAAGGGGATTGTCGTCATCG
>Ga0307421_1000520_pt1 | contig 24756 bp, 19 predicted proteins | sample SalMarWE160270MG_FD_202163 | JGI IMG/M metagenome (GOLD analysis project Ga0307421, IMG submission 202163) | Salt marsh sediment microbial communities from the Plum Island Ecosystem LTER, Massachusetts, United States - WE1602-70 | ecosystem: Environmental > Aquatic > Marine > Intertidal zone >...
CAGAAATTAAGCAAATCGCCGCCATGATTATAAAAATCCTGGCCCATATTGATAATACCAAAATTCAAAAGGAGGCGAGAGAAGAGGTCAGCCAGATATGCTCTCGCTTCCCGGTACCCGGCATTGATGACTGATATCAGGCGCCAATAATGCTATAATAAGACCGGAAGCCCTTATAACTTACTGATATTGCGCAAAGAGAGGTAATAGTCTATGGATGAGCTGAAGGTGTTCACCGGCAATGCCCACCCCCTCCTCGCCCAGCAGGTAGCCGAATACCTAAGAATACCGCTGGGCAAGTGCGAGGTCTTTGAGTTCAGCAACGAAAACATCTTTGTCCGCATCCTGGAAAACGTGCGCCAGAGGGACACCTTCGTTATCCAACCGATATGCTCACCGGTAAACCGGAGCTTGGTCGAGCTGCTGATTATGCTCGATGCCCTTAAGAGGGCCTCGGCGGGGCGCATCACCGCCGTCGTTCCCTACTACGGCTACGGCCGCACCGATAAGAAAGACCAGCCCCGCGTGCCCATAACCGGCCGCCTAGTAGCCGACCTGCTAACAGTAGCCGGCGCCAGCCGGATGCTGACGGTGGACCTGCACGCCGCCCAGATTCAGGGCTTCTTCAACATACCGGTGGATGAACTGACAGCTCAGTTCCTGCTCAGCGACTATTTTAAAAAAAGAAAAATCAAAGACCTGGTGGTAGTTGCCACCGATATCGGTATTACCAAGCGGGCGCGCGATGTGGCCGCCCGGCTCAACGCCCCCCTGGCTATCATGGAAAAGAGGCGGCTGGGCAACGATGACAAGACAGAAACGCTTAATGTCATCGGCGAGGTGGAAGGCAAGGTGGCGCTTACCGTAGACGATGAGATAGACACCGCCGGCTCACTGATAGGCGTCATTGAAGCCCTGGGGAAGCGGGGGGTCAAGGAGGTATTCACCTGCTGTACCCACCCCATATTCTCCGGCAAGGCAATCCAGAGGATAGCCTCCTGCCCGGTCAAGGAGGTAGTGGTTACCGATACCGTGCCGGTGGCCGGTGACAAGAAACTGGACAAGATTACCGTTTTGCCCATAGCCCCGCTACTGGGTGAAGCTATACACCGTATCCACACCGGACTATCCATAGGGGCTATGTTCGAACAGGGGTGAGCTATGTTTAAGTGGCTGGGCGGACTGGTTGACTCCAACGAAAAGGAGCTCAAGCGGCTACAGCCTCTGGTAGATACCATAAATCAGCTTGAGCCTGAATTTAAAAAACTCAGCGACGGAGAGCTAAGCGCCAAGACCGGCGAGTTCAAGGCGCGCCTGGCTGGCGGCAGCTCCCTGGATGAGCTCCTGCCCGAAGCCTTTGCCGCCGTCCGCGAGGCGGCTCAACGTACCATAGGCCTGCGCCACTTTGATGTCCAGCTCATCGGCGGCATCGTCCTGCACCAAGGCAAAATCGCCGAGATGAAAACCGGCGAGGGCAAAACCCTGGTGGCCACCCTACCCCTCTATTTAAACGCCCTTACCAGCCAAGGCTGCCACCTGGTAACCGTCAACGACTATTTGGCAAGGCGCGACCCCTACTGGATGGGGCCTGTCTATCACGCCCTGGGCTTAAGCGTGTCCAGTATCTACCCCATGCAGTCCCCCGATGAGCATACCCCCGCCCTCATCTACGACCCCGAATTTGATTCCGGGGACAGCCACTGGCCCCACTTCCGCCCCGTACCCCGCCAGGAGGCGTATCAGGCCGATATCACCTACGGCACCAGCGCCGAGTTCGGCTTTGACTACCTGCGGGACAACATGGTCGCCGAACTGTCCCATTGCGTCCAGCACCCCTTAAACTACGCCATCGCCGACGAGGTGGACTATCTGCTCATTGATGAAGCCCGCACCCCGCTTATTATCAGCGCCCCCGATGTGGAGGCGGGGCAGAGGTACCAGCTGTTCGCCCGCCTCATCCCCAGCCTGAAGAAGGAAGCGGACTACACCGTTGATGAGAAGACGCGCTCCGTCAGCCTGACTGACGCCGGCATAACTAATATGGAACGGATGCTGCAGCGGGAAGGCCAGCTAAAAGCGGACAATCTCTATGACCCGGCCAACGCCGACCTGCACCGCTACCTGAGAAACGCCCTCAGCGCCAGGGAGGCATACCACCGGGACCGGGAATATGTGGTCAAGGACGGGGAGGTCATCATCGTTGACGAGTTCACCGGCCGGCTGATGCACGGTCGGCGCTACTCGGACGGCCTGCACCAGGCGATAGAAGCCAAGGAAAGGGTCAGGGTTCAGCAGGAAAGCCGCACCTACGCAACTGTTACCATCCAGAACTACTTCCGCATGTACCAAAAGCTGTCGGGCATGACCGGCACCGCCCTCACCGAGGCTGAGGAATTTCACAAGATATATAAGCTCGAGGTAATGGTTATCCCCACCCATAAGCCGATGATACGCCAGAACTTCCCCGACCAGATTTACAAGGACGTAAAATCTAAATTCAAGGCGGTGGTGCGCGAGATTGAGCAGATGAGTAAAGCGGGGCGACCGGTGCTGGTGGGCACGGTATCCATTGAGAACTCGGAATATTTAAGCGACCTGCTCAAGAAAAAGGGCATCCCCCACCATATACTCAACGCCAAGCAGCACGAAAAAGAAGCTTACATCATCACCCAGGCCGGCAGGCCGGGGGCGGTAACCGTGGCCACCAACATGGCCGGGCGCGGTGTTGACATCATACTGGGGGGAAACCCCCAGGACGGGGAGCAAAAGGACTGGCAGAAAGAGCATCAAAAGGTAGTTGACCTCGGCGGACTTCATATTGTCGGCACCGACCGCCACGAATCCCGCCGCATCGATAACCAGCTCCGCGGACGCTCCGGGCGGCAGGGCGACCCGGGCAGCTCACGCTTCTACGTCTCCCTGGAAGACGACATCGTCCGCCGCTTCGGCGGCGACCGGATTAAAGGCTTTATGGAGTGGGCGGGCATGGACGAGGACACCCCCATTGAGAATACGCTGGTGAACAAATCCATAGAAAATGCCCAGGTAAAGGTAGAGGGCTATAACTTTGATATCCGCAAGCACCTGGTGGAATACGACGACGTGGTCAACCACCACCGGGAACTCATCTATGGTGAGCGCCGCAAGATAATCTCCGGCGCCGACCTTAAATCAAATATCCTGTCCATGGTCGGAGATGAGATTAAGAATATAGTGGCCGCTCACACCGCCAACGAGCACGGCGAGGGCTGGGATGCGGATGGTCTGCTCGGCAAGGCATCGGCTATCCTCCCCATCCCCTCCACATTTAACGCCCAAGCCATCTCCCAGATGAAGCCCGGGCAAATTGAGGAAAAGCTAATCGAGCTGGCCAATATCCTCTACGAGGATAAAGAGAAGGAGCTCGGCCCCGAGAATATGAGGGCGGTGGAGAGGCTGTTGATGCTGCGCATCATAGACATGCTCTGGGTAGAGCACCTGACGATGATGGAGCAAATGCGCCAGGGAATCGGGCTGCAGGCGGTCGGGCAGCGAGACCCGCTGGTCGCCTACAAGAGGGAGGGACACGGCCTCTTCCAGAACCTGCTTTCGACCATCCAGCACGACGTGGTTCACAGCATATACCACGTCGGCATTGCCCGGCGGGAAACCGCCCAGAAATCACCCGCGCCGGTCCAGGCCGTGGGCAACGGCAAGAAGCAGAGAATGAAGATCGGCGGCAAAAAGGTAGGCAGAAACGACCCCTGCCCCTGCGGCTCAGGCAAAAAATACAAACACTGCTGTGGAAGGTGAGAAATGTGGAAAAGAAGGCTGGTTGAAGACGTAACTTTTGGCCTCGCCCAGGAGGTTGCCCTCCGGCAGCGCTACCAGAAAGACGGCTTTGGACTGGAAAGCGCCTTTGGCAGTGAACGGCAGGCCAGGGCTCGCATAGAAGAGCTCAGGCGTAAATTTGGCCTGGGCGAATCTGATATTCGCCTGATACAGAACATCGCCAAGGCAGGCGGTCAGGAAAGGGTAACCTGGCAGGTCTACGCCAGAGCCGGAAAAGGGGTAAAGGTCTTTTTACCGGACAGCGGTTAAGAGAAAAGACCCCCCCCCATGAAAAACGCTGAAATCTCCGCCATCTTTGATGATATCGCCGACCGGCTGGAGCTCAAAAAGGAAAACATCTTCAAGATTAGGGCTTACCGCAAGGTCGCCCGCTCTATCGAGCAACTACCGGTGGAGGTGGAACATCTGGTCAGGGAGGACCGGCTTAAGGAAATACCGGGGGCGGGAGAGGCAATAACCAAAAAGCTCACCGAACTTATAACCACCGGCAAGCTGGAATACTACGAAAAGCTAAAAGCCGAATCCCCCCAAGAGCAATAACCAAAATGGCAGAAGCGCATAATCAATCAGTATCAACCACAACTACCAACGCCCAGGCAATAGAACAACTGGAGCAGGCTATCACCAGCGGCAAGCACTGGTATATCGCCCTGCTCGAGGCTATCGGGCTGTGGCCCGACGGTGACGAAACCTGTAACGGCCGCCACTACCAGTACCTCATTGACGGCGAAGCCTTTGACTGGCTGCTGCTGGCGGAGCGGCTGTGCCAGGCGGTAGATGAACTCCTGCCCGAAGAGGAAAAAACGGCGCTCCTCTTTCACGGCCAGCCGCCGCTGAAATTAAGCGACCGTAAATTCAAGTCGCTCATCGGCAGCACCAAATACCGCCAGTACCTCAACTATTTCTACGGCGTTACCGTGGAGGAATCACTGGTGCTGGCGGTGCAGGAAGAGGTGCGCAAGGAAAAACGCATTTCAGGCTATAATAAAGAGTATAATCTCACCGACGAGGTCTATCAGCGGATATACGGGGCAACCAGAGCGGTACTGCTCAACCGCTTCCGTCAGGAGAAGGGCTATCCCCGGCTTAAGAGCATCAGCCTGCCCGAACTCAAGGAGTTCAGCTACTGGCTATTCAAGTACCGGCTCAAAAACTGTGATAAGGCAAGGATTGCCAGCGATACCAAAAAGGCGCTGGAATACTTAAGCGCCAGCGGGTCGGCGCGGGCGCCCGCCCCCACCGAACTGGAAGTTTAGCCGAGTCTATCCAGGCTCTGTTTCAGCCTCTCCAGCCTGTCTTTCCTCACGCTCAGGTTATCCCGCTCTTTAGCCACCACCGCCGGCGGTGCTTTAGTCAGAAAGGCTTTATCCTTGAGCCTGGCTTCAAGCCGGGCAACCTCGGCAGCGGTCTGGGCTATCTCCCGCTCCAGCCGCTTGCGCTCCGCCGCCGGGTCAACCATGCTCTCAAGGGGTATGATGACCTCGGAACTTTTTAGCACCAGAGCCAGTACATTCTCAGCCGGCGGTGCCTCCTCCCGGCGCTTAAAAAAGCTGAGCGGCCTGGCTTTAGCCAGCGTTTCAATTGCCGAGGAATAAACCCTGATATCCGGGGTAAGCTCGCCGGCACAGACCTGCGCCTCAATCCACCGCCCGCTCTCCACCTTGTGCTCAGCGCGGGCGTTGCGGATGGCGTGCACTATCTCGATGATGGACTCCATCACCCGTTCCGCCGGTGGGTCAACAGCCTTTTCGCCAGCCTCGGGGTAGGCGGCAATCATTATCGACTCCACTTTCGCCCAGCCGGCAGGCAAACGTTTCTTCAGGTTCTGCCAAAGCTCCTCGGTGACGAAGGGCATAAAGGGGTGCAGCAGCCGCAGCGAGGTTTCCAGCGTATAAACCAGGACGGGCAGCGGCGACGGCTTTTCCCCGGAACTTAAGCGAATCTTGGCAAACTCAATATACCAGTCGCAGAATTCACCCCAGAGGAAATCGTGGAGCTGTCTCTGGGCTTCGCCGAACTGGAAGTTCTCCATCAGTCTGGTCACATTGGCTATGGTGCCGTTCAGGCGGCTCAGAATCCAGCGGTCTTCCACGGTAAGCTGTTCCTGCTGTATTTTCAGTTCACTACCGCCCGCCTCGATGCTTCTCACCACGAAGCGGGTGGCATTCCACAGCTTGTTGGCAAAGTTGCGGCTGGCTTCCAGCCGGGAGGGGGTCAGCTTGATATCGTTGCCCGGCGATATATCATTGGTCAGGGCAAAGCGCAGGGCGTCGGTGCCGTATTTATCGATGGTATCCAGCGGGTCGACCACGTTGCCCCTGACCTTGCTCATCTTCTCCCCCTTCTCGTCCCGCAGCAGCCCGTGCAGGTAAACGGTGCTGAAGGGGATATCGCCGGTATCCTCCAGCCCCATCATAATCATCCGGGCAACCCAGAAGAAGAGGATGTCGTAGCCGGTCTCCATGACGGTGGTGGGGTAGAAATAGCCGAGGTCATCGGTATCATCAGGCCAGCCCATGGTGGAGTGGGGCCACAGCGCCGATGAAAACCAGGTATCCAGCACGTCGGGGTCCTGCTCGATATTAGCCGAACCGCACTTGCCGCAGGCTTTGGGCTCGTCAACCGCCACGGTGACTTCTCCGCAGTCACGGCAGTACCACACCGGTATTCTATGCCCCCACCAGAGCTGGCGGCTGATGCACCAGTCGCGGATGTTCTCCATCCAGTTGAGGTAGACCTTGGTAAACCGGGCAGGAATAATATTGATGCGCTCAGCCTGCACCGCCTCGATTGCCGGTTTAGCTAAAGGCCTTGTATTGATAAACCACTGCTGGCTGGCTATAGGCTCGATAATCGTCTGGCAGCGCATGCAGTGCCCCACCGAGTGACCGTAGGGCTCAATCTTGACCAGCAGCCCATCTTTTTCCAGGTCGTCCAGTATCGCCTGGCGGCACTGAAAGCGGTCGAGCCCGGCGTAGGGCCCGGCGTTCTCGTTCATGGTCACATCCGGGTTCAGTATATTGACCAGGGGCAGGTCGTTGCGCCTGGCTACCTCAAAGTCCACCGGGTCGTGGGCGGGGGTAATCTTTACCGCCCCGGTGCCGAATTCAGGGTCGACGGCTTCATCGGCGATAATGGGCACCACCCGCTTCACCGCGGGCAGAATGGCATTTTTGCCCACCATTCCCTTGTACCGCCTGTCTTTGGGGTTAACGGCGACAGCGGTATCACCCAGGATGGTTTCAGGGCGGGTGGTAGCCACGGTGATGAACGCTTTACTCCCCTCCAGGGGATAACGGACATAGTACAGGTTGCCCTGTATATCCTTGTGGTCGGTCTCCAGGTCGGAGAGGGCGGTGGCGCAGCGGGGGCACCAGTTGATAATCCGCTCCCCCCGGTAAATCAGACCCTTTTCATAGAGGCGGACAAAAGCGGTGCGCACCGCCCGGCTTGGCCCCTCGTCCAGGGTGTAGCGCTCGCGGCTCCAGTCACAGGAAGCCCCCAGCCGCTGGTGCTGCCGGGCAATCATCTGGCGACGGCTCTCCGCCCACTGCTTGATTCTGGCTTGCGTCTTCTCCCGCCCCAGTTTATGCCGGTCGACCCCTTCCCCGGCAAGCATCTTCTCCACCACCACCTGGGTGGCGATGCCGGCATGGTCGACCCCGGGCAGCCAGAGCGTGGGCTCGCCCATCATCCGGTGCCACCGAATCATGATGTCCTCTAAGGTAGCCGTCAGGGCGTGGCCGGTGTGAAGCTCGCCGGTAACGTTGGGCGGCGGCATGATGATAACAAAGGGCTTCTTTTCGGGGTCTATCTCCGGCTTAAAATAACCTTTATCCAGCCAGAACTTATACCACTTCTGCTCAACCCTGCCCGCCTCGTAGGCTTTGGGCATTTCATCTTTTGGTACTGCTGTCATAACTACCTCTTCTAATCACTTACCAACCTCACCCCCTGTATCCCCCTCTCGAAGGGCTAAACACCATATCATATGCGCCGGGTTTATCACCCTCCATTTCGAGAGGGATGTTGGCCGACAAATCAAAGTGATAACCATCCAGGGATGTATCGGGACGGATGGTCGCATACATGTCGAACATCTCTGCGAACCTGGCTTTCACATCATCCGGGGCGTCATTTAACTGACTGGCTATTTCCCCCGTCCAGTATTCAGCCAGCTTCTTAAAAGTATTCATGTCCGGCGGTGCTGGCTCGTGTCTAAACTGCTCCAACCTGGCCAACTGTTGATTAATTATACTCTCTTCTGGCTTCATTTGCTTGTACGTCGCCCGCAGTTCCTCATCAGTTATTATACCTTCAGCTTGCTGCCAGGAGTACTGTCGCCTTTTCCGCTGCAAACGGTTTATTTGTTCCTGCAGTCCGCTTACCTGCCGCTCAATCTTCGCGCTCTGAGCTCTCCAGGCCCGCCGTTTATCCTTTACGGACAGCTCCAGAGCGTCGAAGCTGGTCAAGCACTGAATAAAGGTGTCCCATACAGCAAAGCTGAGTCTGCGCCAGGTGACCTTCACGTTGGGGCATGGTGGCTGAGCCAGCATGGGGTCTGAACGTAGGCAGGCGCAACCGTTCTTCTTTCTCAGGTTATACCTGTGTCCACATAACCCGCATATGACTCGCGAGGTCAGCCACTTCCGCTTGCCGAAGCCGTAGCTATTTTCGCAATTACGTTTCAGGTTGGCCAGTATATGCTCCGCTTGCTCTTCTGATATCCGGGCAGGAATCAGGTTCCTCAGCTCGTAACCGCCCCAGTCCCATATCCCGGCGTAACGCCTGGCATGACGTAAAACATTTGCCACGGTGGTACGGGTTATTACCTTGCCGGCCGGAGTCCTCACGTCTCTCGCCTGTAACTCCCTGGTTATCTGGTTGATGCTGTCCCCATGCAAACCCCTCTCCAGTATCTCATCGACAATGGCTATGAATGAATCAGGCGTGAACTTCTTGTTGGCCAGGGTGTAGCCGAGCATACCGTAACCGACGCCGGCCGGCAGCTTCCCTTCTGCCGCCGCGCGGCGGCGTCCGGCATTCATGTTGGCCATTGAAATACCGGTCTGGGTATGCACACCAAAGGCCTGCAGTACAAAGAGGACGAACTGCAGAGGCTCATCATCCGGCCTCAGCCACTGGTTCTCACGGACGAAGCGGAGAGAGAGGCCATTCTTCTTACAGTCGAGTGCAATCTGCAGAGCGGCGTCAAAACGTCGGCTCAGTCTATCGCAGCGGGAGAAGCTTAGGCCGTCACAGTTGTTCTCCTTCTTGAGTTTTACCGCCTCAGCCATGACTTCGTTGAAGAGGTCCCTCTCTTCAAGATCGATCGTGGCTGGTTCAACGATATCGCGGATAGAGTCTATCCGATACCCCTGGCTCCGAGCATCGGCGACGAGCTCGCTCTTCTGTATGGACGGGCCGTAGCCCTCCGCTACCTCCTGGCTGCTGCTTCTGGTGAGACCAATCATCTCCAGCCTCGTGTGTTTTACATCTTTCTTAGTGGATTCCATGGCTTTTGTCATCTCCAATCCCTCCCTGACGTTTTGTTTACCTCCCCCGGCATGATGCAATAGATTAATTTAATGATTAAACAGAGTTTGCTCACCAGCAGAGGTCTCGCCTACCAAGTACCGATCATTTAATCTGTAGAGCCCCGGACCAATACGAGAGAAGAAATCCCTGTTAGAGGCGTAATGCTTATATGACGGATGGTCAGGGGTAGAGGCAATGACCCGGGACATGAAGCTTCCCCTCTTGAGTTCTGGATATTTCTCCAGCGCTTCGTGGTACAGTTCCGGTGCCGAGAAACGGTTGAACCCTTTCCTCTGGACAACCACCCGGGCTGTCTCCAGGACAATATCATACATGGTCTTCCCAGACTCAAGGGATATGCGCCCCGCAAGCCTTACTTCAGGTCCAAGGAATACGGTGGTATCGGCTCTATTTACAGTAATGGTCACCTCGTCACCATCTATGCGAATAACTCCTGAAACCGGAATACTAAAAGGAACTTCTCTCATAAAACACCCCCTTGACAATTAGATTACTTAAGTGTAGTATACTTTTCGTGAGATGTCAAGTTACTTTTATGATGATGTATTATTCTATAGGTATCAATAATCTTGTTTTCACCTACAATCTTTATCGTTGTGTCAAGCAAGCTCCAGGAACCGGGGTAAGGGCTAAGTAAGGAAATTCTAGACGCCATTTTACACCAGGGAATTAACCAATAGGTTATGAAATATATTATGAAATGTATGAAGTTAATGATTCAAATTATGAGATATATGATACCAATGAAGAAATTTCATTTTTTTGATAGGACGTCCCCATCAAAATCTACTTACTATCAAATTATCAACAAATTTGGGAGGTGGCAATTTTTATGACAGCAAAACTTTCTCCACACAAAATTTCGAAAATGATGTCACTTTACTTTGACGGATACTCCGAAACCGACATAGCTAATATACTTAAGGTGAACCAGAGCACGGTCTCACTATATGTCAGTAAGTTCAAATCTGTAGCCGGGCAGCAGGGTATACAGGCTGCCGGAGAGGAGTTCGGGATTATGGACTAGGTTGAAGCATTGCACAGTCTCAGTGCAGAGTTAAAGAAAGCCAAACTAACTATAGAAGAGGCGGCAGCAGGCTACAAGATGGTGCAGTCATTGTCTAAGCTCGGAATAAAACAGGAAGAATATAAAGGTGTGCTGCAGGCGTGTACCAAGATGAAGTCGGATGGCTTTCTTGATTCCGCGGTAAAGCTCAACAATCTAGAGCACGACACTGGTATGTCCTACGAGGAGATTGTTACCGGGGCCGAAAGTACCCACCAAGAACTGAAACACACCCAGCAGGATTTACAGGTTGTGGCCGGTAAACTAAAGGCGACCAAGGAAGAACTCGCGGATATTGAGAAGCAGAAGAAGCTGGCGAGCCAGGAGCTCGAGACGCACATGAAAAACGTCGGCGTCGATATGAAGAGGCTAAAGCTGGTTGAGGACCTGGCTCTGGAACTTAAGAAAGCCGGCATAGGGAACAAACATCTGGAGGATTACATCCAGCGACAGCACTTGCTCAACGAGGCTGGGATTACCCTCGGCATCTTTGTAGAGATACTGGACAAGGCTAAGTCACTTACCGCCAAAGACGGGGGTAAGGAGTTCCTCGCGATGCTTGACCAGTATGGAAGCTTCACTGAGACGATAAAAGGCCTCGAGAATAAGGTGCAATCGTTGACCAAGGAAGCCAATGGCCTGGAAGATAAAGCCAAGCTCAAGGGTGAACTGGAGGTAGATATTATCAAACTCCATGCGGAGAAGGTCAGCCTAGAAGCCTGTGTGGCTCAATCGCTGGAGCAGAAGAAAAAACTGGAGGACACCCAGAACGAGGTCGCCCTGTTGTCGAAGAAAAAGGCGTCCCTTGAGGACGAAGTCGCCAACCTGCAAACCCATAAGGAGCAGTTGACTAAGGAAGTCCAGTCCAAGGAGGAGATTGTTAGCGACCTCGGCGACCTTAAGAAGAAGCACGCTGTTGTGGCGGCTGCTGTGACAGAAATGGAGGCCCGGCTGGAACGGGGAAAACAGCTTCTGGATATTACCAAGAGCTTTATCGGTCTTGTACAATCGGCACCTTCCTCCTTAGCAGAACTCGAGGAATTCGCCACGGCGCTCCCCGGTCTAATCGACCACGCGAAGCAAACGGACTATTCGCCTACCCTGTTGAAGGCCTACGCCTTGGAGAACCTCACCGGGGGTACCCTGCAGGTGATGAAGTGCAAGTTGTGCGGCGCAAGGTTTATCGTGGATAAGCCAGCGGCCTATGGGCATAAATGCCCGTGCTGCGGCTCGTCTTCCCAGGTTGTGAAAGACAAAGAGGAACTCGCGGTATTGAAAGAGGCCCTGGCTACATTGAAACCGAGGGTTGTAGTGTCACAAGTAGTGGTGAAACATACAAAGCCCAATCAGACTGATGGAAATAAGAGCCAGACCGTAGAATAACCCTGTCTAGCCTATCCATCGGCGGGACTTTTTCCCATATGGTGCCAATGAATCACCTGTTTTTCATCTGCCCTTAGAGTCTTCAGTCTCGCCAATTAGCCAGCTAACCGTCACACCCAGGACCTTAGCAATGGCAAGCGCTTCAACGTCGGTAACTTCACGATATCCCGTCTCTATTTTCGAGATAGTCACCCGTTCAAGTCGCAGGCCTTCAACCTGCAGGCGTGCCGCCAGGTCCCCTTGAGTGATAAGCGGCTTGGCCCTTTGACGGGCCAGCCTCACTCTTTCGCCTATGATATTCCTTCGAATCATACGGTTGAATTTTATGGGAAAAAATTTATAAAGATGTTCCAGTTTAGAACATGCAATGCTATAATGGAGTCACTAAAGCTCTAGGTGAGGGGGCGAAAATGCTTGATTCGAGTTACTACGAAAATTTAGGCCCATCGGAGGTTTATGACCTGCAGGAAAATGAGGGTGTTGAGGGACTGATCAGAGTTCTTAGGTACAACCATCATAAGGAAGTCATCCGCCTGGCCATTAATGCTCTCGGAGATATAAAAGACAAAAAAGCCGTGGAGACCATTATTGAGAAAGGGTTAAAAAGCGAATATGTTTCCATTCGGGATACAGCGATAAAAGCTCTGGGGAAAATAAAAAGCGACAAAGCTACCGAACCACTCATCTATATGATGTTGAAAGACAAGGACACACGTGCCGCCGCAATACGAAGCCTGGGTAAAACAAAGGACAGCACGGCCGTGAAGTTTCTCATTATGCTGATGCATGATCAACATGAAGAACTGCGCGTTCGTAAAGAAGCGGCTCAAGCATTAGGCAATATTGGAGGCAAGGAAGCAGTGCTGGGTTTGATTGCTGCCCTTGACTCCGACATAGATGAACTGAGTGAGAGGGTATCACAGGAGTTGGTAAAGTTGCGGAAGACGTCATTATTGCCGCTAATCACAATGTTGAACTGTGATAATGAGAGAATAATGTGGAAGGCAGCCACGATTCTAGGGGAGATAGGAGATAAGAGGGCGGTTAAGCCTCTGATTGCGTTGCTGTTGGATGATAGTAAGGATGAGTGCGAGAGGGGCAATTATGCGGCAACGGCTTTGGGTAAGATTGGAGACGCCGAAGCTGTGAACCCACTTATCAATTTAGCATCAAAACACGGGGAGGATATGCTGACGTGTATGTCAGTACGAACATTGGGGGATATAGGTGATGATAGAGCTGTCGAGCCGCTGATAGCAATTTTAGAAGATGAAAGTACAATTAATCTGGCACACTTGAGACTGGAAACATGTTGGGCTCTGGGGAAACTAAAGGATGTTAGGTCAACAGAACCCCTTATGAAAATACTGGAAGGTTGCCGGGACAACAAATTTGGATTGGCGGATGCCGCTGCATTAGCGCTTGTTCAGCTTGATGATGACAGGATAGAACTCCCGCTCTTAAGGTATTATGGGTACACCTTGGACTCCTTAATAAGCTCCAAAGCTTTTGAGCAAATTGGGCAGCAGGTAATATTTGAAGGACTTTCGAAACTGGTTGACAGACTAATAAGTAAGTATTGACAATTGTGTTCCTGCCGACAAGCCCAGTCTGGTTTCTGCGTCAACACGGTCTGCCAGCTTCCTGGAAGACGGTAGGATCTGAGGATACTATAGATATAGTATCCTGTTAATCCAGTAGATATGGCAGTCGGAAGTAACCTTTAGATGAATTGTGTAATGCAAAGTAAGAAGGCTGGTTATGATATAGTTGGGAAAATCTGAGATTCATTAAATAGGCCATCTGTGTTCAATTCAGTTTAGCACTGCTATTGCTACAATTCTCGGAATTCTGGTTTCTATCTCCTCTTCTCGTTTGGTGGCTACCTCAATATGAAGAGCGCAAGCATAATAAAGCTGGCGAAGGCGCCTTAGTAATGCCTCTTCGGTAACTTTTTCGCGCTTTATACGATCGCAGGCTCGCTGGAACCTTTTTTGTCTAGTCTTACTTGTGGCTTCTACCAAACGTCCAAGGCTGCCATCAGCATCAAGATGTGGACAATCATTACGTAATCTATCGAGCTCCGCAATCACATAGCGCTGCCCAATGCTCAGAGGGCTCTTGGTTCGGCTCTGTTTCCACAGCTCATCAACGTCATTAATCAATTGGAGTTTGACCGTAGTTAATATAGAATTAAGTCCATTTGGCAGCTTGGTTGGGTTCTCTTTTGGGTTGCATTTAAGCACGGCGATTGCATCCATGGTGTCCATATCGATTGCCTTGTCGTCGAGACTTCGGACATAGAGCCGGATGAAGTCACCAGCACGGCACATTACCAAGGCCTTCTTATCTCCGGTGGAACGGGCGGTGCGCAGACCGTCGCGCATACTCCGTATTCGCTCATACTCTTCCGGTTGATTGTCACGAAGCTCACGGAAGAACTCCTCAGCTTCAGCCAGGGATACACCCATTAGTTCCGCTTCCGCCGCCTCGAAACTACCAAGGTGTTTGTCGCTCTTCTCTTCATAAATAGCATACACCGCCTCTGGATTGACATTTTCCTTCTCGTCTAATACGCGAGAATCCAAGCCCAAGATTTCATTGAATTCGCGGATGCGGGCTTGTAGTTTATGCCTTAGCTCCAACTCGCGTTCAGCAGCTTTCTCAGGAAGGAAGTTGAAGGCAAATATTTTGTCGTACTGTGAACCAACCCTGTCAATGCGGCCGAAACGCTGAATGAGTCGAACTGGGTTCCAATGAAGATCATAATTGATAACTTGATTACAGTCTTGAAGGTTCAAGCCTTCCGATAGGACATCAGTAGAGATTAGGAAGTCAAGCTCATCGTCTCTTTTTGGTTCGTATTCATTTGCGATTGGCGCGAACCGTCTAACGATTCCCATCAGATTCTCGGTATCTCCAGTTACTAAAGTGGACTTGCTCCTTAGTTCCGGTGTCAAATTCTTCATTAGATACCGTGCCGTGTCCGCGTATTCGGTAAACACTATCACTTTGCCTTTTTTCCGCAGCACGGGTAGTCGGTCTAACAAGGTCTTTAGCTTATCGTCATGTTTGGCTGGAATTACCTCCTTACTTACCATGTCTTTTATTACTTTGAAAATCCCCAGATCATGACTAACATCCGCCTTCAAGTGTTCGGAGTTGAAGGCGGTAATATCGTAGCCGAAACCCCGCGAAGTATCCGCTTCCTCCAGCGACGTTAGGAATGTCTGAAGCGCATCCCCTGTATCATCCCGGTCAATCTCAAGTAGATCGGCAGCCTTCTCCCCAGCGGCAATACGGCCATTGTCCAGAGCAACCAAGAAATTCTCATGGACAGTTATCTGCCGATCAATACTCTGACGGAAGGCTTCCACTGAACTTTCCAGTCTCTTAAAGAGGCTAGTACGGATTAGTCCACGTAGGTTCTTGCCTGCTCTCACTAGTTTCTTGTAACGGGCATCATTGCGGTATTCCGGTTTAACATAGTTCCATAAACCATAGCGCGCATAAATAAGGGCTTTCGGGTCAACTTCCCTAATCGAAGGCTCATTCTCTCCCGAATCCTCAACTTCCGGTGCAGTGCTATCCTTGCGGCGGTGAAGAAGGCGGACTATCTGCTCATATAATGGTTTGCCATACAGCTGGCCATAAACATCATCAATGCAGTAGTTGATGGTTTCCAACTCACGTGCGGGGAAAAACTTCTTATCTTGATTACCAGATGGGTCAGTGAACTTGAGGTATGCTCGACGCTCGCCCTTGAGATACGGTTCAAAGCTGTGCGGGTCTACGGGCTTATCTGTCTGGGCATCGTACCCGTACCAACGAAGTAGTTGCCAACGCGTCCGTCGCACCAATAAATGTACCAGCAAGTCGGAGAGTCGTCGTTCCCCATCTTCCACCCGGCGGAAATACCGCCGAAGGTTACGGGGTTCAATTGGCATCCGTGTTGTCTCCTCGTGATGGAACAGCTTTATTTGGTTATAAACGTCTAAAGGTGATTTGTTGTAAGGCGTGGCAGTGAGCAGCAGCACCTTACGATCACTACCATCTGTTAGAAAATCAGACAGGACATTATAGCGCTGGCTATCCGAGTAGCGGAAGTTATGACTTTCATCAATGAGGACAAAACGGCAATCCTGTACAAGTTCTTCACCAAGGGCTGGGCAGACATTGTCGGCGTCAGTAGCTGCGTTTTCTCGAAGTAGACTGGTAGGCATAATCGTTGCATTTAAGTGCCACTGAATATTGTATTTTTGCCACATCTCTACAAGGGCATGGGGGCAGATTATGAGCGGGCGACGGCGTTCTGATTCATAATAGAAGCGAGCAACCGCGGAACCAACAAAGGTCTTGCCGACTCCTACCACATCCGCTACAAAAGCTCCTCCAAACTGGTCCACCATGCGGATGGCCTGCTGGACTGCTACCTTCTGATAGGCAGCAAGGGGTATCTCTCCTGGGAACACCAGTTTAACCCCTTCTCCTTCCAACCTTCCACGTACCAGCTCAAATAACATCTTGAGATATACATCATATGGTCGAGCAAGTGTTAGCGCCCAGCTTTCTTTAAGTTCATGCATAAGCTCAACAGAGAACGGCTTGGCATCAGCCCACAAGCGATCAAACCATTTACACAGGTCGCGGTGGAGTCCTTCACCAGTAATAATATCGGCGTTATCGTCCACCTGGACATTGAGTTCAGTGTTGACCGTAAGCCCCGGTTCGGTTAGGTTACTGGAACCGACAATACCAATCCCTCTTGAATTAGGCTGGGGGACACGGTAATCGAAAGTGTAAGCCTTGGCATGTAATGTGCCCCGGGTATAGACCCGAACTTCGATCTTACCGGAAGCAATGAGGTCAGCCAGCGAAATAATAGTTCTTTCTTCTCGCTCGCCGGGCTGAAGCTCGCTGATTTCCTGACGAATCGCAGCTACTGTCTCGCCAATAGCTCTATCCACACGGCCGAATTGCTGTTCACGGAGTTTCTCTTCAATTAACTCACGACGGCGGTAACCAAGTACAAGCTGTTCCACAGTCTCTTTGTTTGTGGTGGTGCCGATGAGTAAATATAGCTTATCTAATTTATTAAGGTTTTCAGCGATAGAATAGAAGCCGGAGATAAAGAAGTAGCCCACTGCAAAGCGTCCCACAGAAGCGTGTGGTATCAGGGCATTAATAGCATCCGAGAGGCGTAAGTTTTGGTTATCTATTAATTTATCACTCATTCCATTTATCTCCTGTAACTCCGCCCCATATGTCTTTACCCGCCCACACATACCACCCTGGTTTCTCCGTCAATGAGCGGAAGCGCTCACGCGGTATACCATTAGGCAGGTGTTTATCTGGATCAATACTGCGTAACTTTTCGTGTTTCTTTTTGAAGGCATCCCGCCGGTCTGGTACGGTCTCTTCTTCTATAAGCCTCTTCAGGTGCCGGGGAAAGTCTTGACTGGCCTGTTCGCGTTGATAATCTTTATCTCCATTACCGGTACCAATTTCCAGAGCTACCTTGTACGCAGCCTGGACACGCAGGTCTTTCCATAACTCGGTTGCCCACGACTCAAGGCTTACCGGTCCGCCGTTGAACTGCTTTTCCAGTAGCCATTCCGCCTTCTCCCTCAGCCACCATTTATAAGCGAGAAGAAAATCCTTATCGCCGAAAGGCTCTTCCCAGCGTCTTTTGTAGGCCGGTTGCTCCAACTGTACTATTAGCTCGTTCTCGGCGATGGCATCCAGGCGGGCCTGCCATAATTTACGCTGGGCCTGTGGCCATTCCGGTAGTGATGGTCGGCCGCTCTCGGCTAGACGGTAGGGCCGTTCCAGGCGGTCTATGGGCATAGGATTGTCGGAGCCATCTAAATTAACGGCAGGATGCTCTAAAGGCAGGAGACCGTAAGCCCCATATATTAGCCAGTCCATCTCTTCCTGCAGGGCCACCATCTGTCTTCGTAAATTATGCATTTCATCCAGAGCCATTTGCCAGGCTGCTTTTAGCTCGCCGGCGGATATCCAGTCAATATGTAATTTCTCATGCGGGACTTGATAACCGCGGATGCTGCGATACAAATCTGTATAGGCTTCCCCCGGTTTTTCAAATAGCTTGCGATGGTTGAGGCCAGGTATTAATGCTCCAAGGTTAGAGCAATCCTCTGCTAAATGGCTGGCTCTTGCCTTCAACCGGTCGTTCTCCGTAAGGAGAAGTGGAACAGGCAGTTGCTCTACCTTGCCACCAGCAAATTCATAGTAATTGTCGGTTTCGGGATTATCACTTTCCCTCTTACAGAAACAAATCTGCCTTAGATAGAAAAGAGCAGACGAGGAGTTAAGGAGAGTAAGAAACGCGAATTTGTCGGAATATTTCGCTTTAGGAATGAACCCAATAATTCTTTGGTTTGTCTGAATCACGGGTGACAAATGAAGTGCCGAAACGTGCGTGGCAATGAAAGCCCATACAAATTTGTTTAGGTCGCTTGCACGAATGTTGTCGTAGTATTCAAATTGATAGCAGGGCTCTCCACGTGCAATGGCTGAGGCTAAGCAAAACCTAGCTTCGTCCCGTGTCTTTGGTGACTATTTATCATTCGGCGTATTCTACACGAACAAGATAAGCAGCCTTCCTGAAAAAGAAGCTAACGAAGCTCGTGATAATGTAATCGCGCGCTGTAATTCTATCTTGAGAAGTAAAACTGATGTTATCATTCCGTTCATGGGTAATATTATCGCTAACGTTCACTTCAGCCGCATGCTTGCTCCATATACGATTTTCCCAATCAGCAGTGACCTACGGTTTGCCCTTATGACTGGTGATTTCGTAGTCTTAAGCCAACTTAACGTCAACGGTCTGGAAAGGTGGTTAAGAAAGAGAGGCTGGGAGGTACAGTACGTTCCTTTCCCCGGTAATATCGAGGAAGGTCAGGAGCCCACCCATTTGCCTATTCTACGTGTTTTCAGGGCAAAGAATCCTATGGGTGTCGAAATTGGTTTAGATACCATTGCCTTAGCGACAACGGAATTGTGGATGGCTGACTCTATAGAGCGGGTAATAGTGGCTATTTTTGACCAGGCTATCCCTGGCAGTGCCTATTCCGTTAATTTTCCGAATACTGGCAGGTATGCTTTGGATTAGCACACATCCACTGTTAAATCGGGTTATTGTAGCACCCAAAACTGCACAATAAGTTAAGTTGTCCACTACCACTTTTAGCCGATAATCTCAAACTGCTCCCAGCCGACAGGCATTGATTTTACCACTCATGCCTTCTATAATTGCCTCACTCTGGTGGAGATGAACTATGGGAGATGAAACGAAAGAAAACCCCTACACCCGTGAAGATGTAATCAGGTTGATAAAGGAACATGATGGCACAGCCGATGGGCTTGACCTTTCTAACCGAAGATTTATGGAAGTGATAGACCTTTCGGACTTAGACCTTCACGGGATTATCCTTAATGATGTGCACTTATTTCGTGCTAATTTTAATGGCTCGAATCTTGACAGGGGAATTATGCAAAGAGCTAATCTGGGATATGCCACTTTTAATCCTCTTGAGTCAAAGGCTGCTTCGCTTCAAGGTATTGACTTGAGAGGCGCTAATTTACACGACGCTGAGTTTAGAGGTGCTGACCTGACTGGAGCCCAACTTCAAGAGGAATTACCACAATTATTACCTGCATTTTTAGATAGAACTGACCTTAGGGGCACAAATCTATTTCGTACAAACTTTAAGGGCTGCCGCTTTTATGGTACTAAACTTGAGGGAGCTTGTATTCGTGGTGCTGATATCACTACTGACACTTTTTTAGGGGATGCCGATTGGGGTAACTATATCATTGGGGAAGAGAAAAAGAATGACTTCTACTCTGCAGAATATCGCTACAGGCACCTGAAGGTCTGGTACTCCGAAAATGGATACGATGACACAGCGGCTAAATTCCGCTATCGGGAGATTGAATCCAGAAGGAAGAAATTGAAACTACTTTCGAAAAATTGGAATCACCGTATAACACTACAACTTAGCTATCTGGTCTTTGGGCATGGTGAAGGGTGGAAGAGAATTCTTATCTGGATAGTAGGGGTTATATTCGTCTTAGCAGCAGCCTACTATTTCTGGGGCTCATTTAGCTCTTCTTCTTTCTGGGATATCTTATATTATAGTGCTACCTCATTCACCGCCCTTGGTTATGGTAAATGGGCACCACAACCCACAGGTTGGGCTAAGGGCATGGGGGCAGCAGAAGCTATAATTGGGGTTTTTATGATGGCACTACTCTTAGTAACCTTCGTCAGAAAATGGACACGGTAAGGGGAAAGACTGTCTGCGATAGGACCGGAGTGCCTATACTGTGCCCCTGCCCACCCCCACCGCCCCGCACCTCCCCTGGACGCCACTGTCCCCCGCGTACGGACCCCAAAACCCGCGCGCCATAATATAGGCGGGTAAAAACTCGGGTGAGGGGAACCCGGTTGCCCCTCGCCTTTATTCTATTCACGGGACATTTGCGCCGGGCAACCAGCCGGTGTCCCGTTCCCCCTCTCATCTGGCCACGGCTGGCTTTCCAAAGTAGTAAACTCGCCACGAGCCCCATAGCTTAGCGTTATGCCTTTTTATAGTGTTAAAATGTGCTTATAGAGGCGTGTCCCAAGAAAAAGGAGGTAACGAAATGCTGAGAAAGATTGCGCTCTCGCTGGCCCTGTTAATTATGGCGGGTTCAATGGCCGCCTGTGGCAGCTCTACCACCGGACCGCCTTCGTCGGAGTCGTTAACCGCTTCCGAGATTGCGGCCATCCGGGACTATACGGACACTGTAATCGGCAAACTGGATATGCTCTATGCGAAGTTCGAAGGGGGAGAAGCACAAGCGAAGAGGATTTCTGACGAAAGGCAGGCCCCTTACCAGATGGCAATCGGCTCTATGGCAGAGGTTAGAAAGGTTGCCGATGAAGTTGAAGCTCTTAATGTCCCGCAAGGCGCCGAAGCGATTGCCGAGGCCGCCATGACAGAATTACGCAACTTACAAGCTGGCCTTGAAGTAATTGCCTCAACAGAAGCCTCAGAGGTTAGCCTGACGGACCCCGGGGAGTTTTACGTGGCTTATCTTGACGTCTTGATAGAAATACCGGAGCTGAAAGCAAAGCTGCAAAGCCTCGCCCAAGAGATTGCGATTAACTAACGAAAGGAAGGGTCCAATATGTTAAGTTTTGTTAAGTTGTTTGAAGCTCACGCTCAAGTCGAAGCTGATTTTTGTCAATAAGTTGTCAATAAACTGCTTAAAATGCATTGGGACACAAAGGTATTTTATGCCTACCTCCAACTAGCACAATGGTTCTATTTCAAACGTAAAGTGACCTTTTGGGACACTCAACGCCAAATCCGAAGACCGATGCTCTGTCCGCTGAGCTATAGGCGCCAGTAAAATTCTAGTGCCACTGCTTCTTCTTGTCAATAAAAATCAGCTTATTTGTCTGCTGACACCCTAAGTGGAGATAGGGGGATTCGAACCACGAGTCCTGTTGATGATCCTTCAGGCTGACTCAAGCACACGCGTACGTCACTGCTACTCGTGAACTCATGCCAGTAAGAGCGTCTGGCTAGCCAATTTGTGTTCGCGGATTTCTGCGCTAATCAGCACATGTAGCTTCCCATGGTGTTCAGTTCTTCTCCTTACCAGGAAAGGGGGAGGAGGTTTTTTAAAAGAGGGGGCTTTGCCCCCTCAAACTCCCCCTCCTCGCGGGGTGAGGATAGATTGCCCTATAACCCTTTTACTTCTTCTTCCCCATCATCCCCACCACCCTGTCCAGTACCCTGTCCGCCACCTCCCGCTTGCTCATCAGGGGCAGGCTTTCGGCTTTGCCTTTTTTAGCTATTATGGTCACTTTATTAGTGTCAACGCCAAAGCCGCTGTCTTTAGCGGTGATGTCGTTTGCCACAATCAGGTCGAGCTTTTTCTCGGCAAGCTTCTTTTTAGCGTTGGCGACCAGGTTTTCGCTCTCGGCGGCAAAGCCCACTCTAATAAAATTACCCTCAACCTCCCCCAAGATATCCGGCGTCCTCACCAGCTCCAGGCTCAAGCTGGGGTCGGTTTTCTTTATCTTGGACTTGGCGGCAGTCTTGGGCTGGTAGTCAGCAACCGCCGCCGCCATAATCAGGGCATCGGCTTTAGTCACCGCTTTAGCCACCGCCCGCTTCATCTGGACGGCGGTCTCCACCGGGACAACGGTTATGCCCTCCGGCTCCGGCAGAGCAGATGCCGTAACCAGGGTCACTTCAGCCCCCCGGTCCCGTGCCGCCTCGGCAAGGGCGTAGCCCATCTTCCCCGAAGAGGGGTTGCCGATATAGCGCGCCGGGTCGATGCGCTCCCGGGTGCCGCCGGCGGTAACCACCAGGCTTTTACCGGCCAGGTCGGCGCTGCCGCCCAGCGCCCCCTCGATGGCAGCCATAATCTTGCCCAGATCAGCCAGCCGTCCCTTGCCCTTCGTCCCCGAAGCCAGACGGCCATATTCAGGTTCAACCACGGCAAATCCCCGTTTTTCAAGCTTGGCCAGGTTCTCCTGGTTGGCGGCATTCTCGAACATATTGACATTCATGGCAGGGGCTAAAATAATGGGGGCTTTAGTCGCCATCACCACTAAGGTAAGCATATCATCACAGATGCCGGCGGCAAGCCTGGCTATAGTCGCCGCGCTGGCCGGAGCGATAATCACCAGGTCGGCGGCTTCCCCCATGGCAACATGCCAGACGCCGTGCTCAGAGGCGTCTTCGAAGACATCGGTCATTGCTTTCCTGCCGGTGATACTGCGGAAAGTGAGCGGAGTGACGAACTTGGTCGCCGACTCGGTCATAACCACCTCGACCTTAGCCCCGGCCTGGGTCAGCTTGCCGGCAAGCTCTACCGCTTTGTAGGCGGCAATACTGCCGGTCACGCCCAATACTATAGTCTTGTTAGCTAACATTGTTACCCCTTATTCATCTCGTAGATAAGCCTCAGCCCGATGAGGGTCAGGTCGGGATTGACCACATCAATGACCCCCGTTTCCTTAGCGATGAGTCCGGCGTAGCCGCCGGTAGCCACCACTTTAGCCTTTACCCCCATCTCTTTGTGGATGCGGGACAGCATCCCCTCGACCAGGGAGGCGTAGCCGTAGATGACCCCCGACTGTATAGCCGCCACCGTGTTGGTGCCGATAACATGCTGAGGGTGGAACAGCTCCACGCGGGGCAGCTGTGCCGTCCGGGTGAACAGCGCCTCGGCGGCGGTGGCGATGCCGGTGGCGATAATGCCACCGATATAGTCCCCCTCTTTGGAGATAATGCCGAAGGTAGTGGCGGTGCCCAGGTCAATGACGATTATCGGCCCCCCGTAGAGATGGTGAGCGGCGGCGGCATCGGCGATACGGTCGGCGCCAACCTCCCTGGGGTTATCCATCCGGATACTCACCCCGGTCTTAACTCCCGCCCCCACCACCATCGGCTCGATATCAAAATAGCGCTTAAAAAGCTCCTCAAAGGTAGAAATCAGCGGCGGGACCACGCTGCACAGGGCTACCGCCTTAATATCGGTGGTATCCAGTCCCTGCTGGCGCAGCAGGTTAAACAGCAGGGCGGCGTACTCATCGGACATGCGGTGCACGCCGGTGGCCATATGCCAGGTGGCGCGGAGCTTCTCGCCGTCAAAGACGCCCAGGGTGGTGCTGGTATTACCGATATCAACCGCTAATAACATTCAGCTTTCCTCTATATTTTTAATATTTTTAATAACCACCGGCAGTTCCGGCAGCAGGTCGCTGGCAACCATGCCGGCATCACCCAATCTATTCCTGACCAGCTCACCGGCTTCCCCGTGGAGGTATACCCCGCAGGCGGCCGCCTCAAAGAGGGGCAGTCCCTGCGCCGCCAGCCCGGCGATAGCCCCGGTCAAAACGTCCCCGCTCCCCGCCGAAGCCAGCCCGGGATTAGCCACGGAGTTGATTACAGACCTGCCATCCGGAGAGGCGATAACGGTATAAGCCCCTTTCAGGACAACGGTCTTGTTCCACTCCGCCGCCCACTTCTTAGCCGCTGTCAGGCGGTCGGCCTGTATCTCAGCGATGGGCATTCCAGTCAGCCGAGCCATCTCTCCGGGGTGGGGGGTAACTATAGCGTCGGTAGCCAGCAGCTGCCACCACTTCGGGACATTAGCCAGGGTGTTCAGGGCGTCGGCATCCAGCACCAGCGCCGGCAACTCCCTTCGCTCTTTAGGCAACAGGATAGACCGCACCAGCTTTACCGCCGCCTCCCTCTGTCCCAGCCCGCAGCCCAGGAGCAGGACATTATAACCCTCAAACTGCTGGGATATCAACCGGGACGCCTCCGGGGAAACAACGCCGGGACGGGATTCGGGCAAAAGAAGATAGGTCACCTCAGTCAGCTTGGCCGCCAGGATTGACTGCAGAGTAGGCGTTGTCGCCAGTGTTACCAAGCCCGCCCCCACCCGTATGGCGCCGCTGCAGGCAAGGTAGGCGGCGCCGATATAATTCATCGAGCCGGCCACCACCAGCACCCGCCCGAAGCTACCTTTATTAGCCTGCAGGGGACGCTCGGGCAGAATCGAGCGGACCAGCTCGCCGGTGAGATACTCCGAGGTCGCTTCTTCAGCCATATTTTCAGGCATACCAATATCAGCCACGGTTAGCTTACCTACCCTTTCCGCCCCCGGGAAATTGAACAGGCCCGGCTTGGGAGTGCCCAGGGTTATGGTGTAATCGGCGTAGAGTGTCGCCGGGTCAACCGCCCCGCTGTCAGCGTTAAGCCCCGAGGGCAAATCCAGCGCCACAATACGCCAGCGCGGGCGTTTCTTTTTTGCCTTATTAAACCTGTCCAGCACCGAAAGAATGTTACCGCTAAAAGGTCGGGCGGTGCCGGTGCCGAACA
>Ga0307421_1000521_pt1 | contig 24747 bp, 15 predicted proteins | sample SalMarWE160270MG_FD_202163 | JGI IMG/M metagenome (GOLD analysis project Ga0307421, IMG submission 202163) | Salt marsh sediment microbial communities from the Plum Island Ecosystem LTER, Massachusetts, United States - WE1602-70 | ecosystem: Environmental > Aquatic > Marine > Intertidal zone >...
AAAAGGGGAATAACCGGAGCTATCCCTTATAGAAATATCAGCTCCTTTTTCTATGAGCCATTCAGCAATTTGAGATTGTCCTTCCGTACAGGCAATATGAAGGGCGGTTGTCCCTTCTTCATATTTTTCCGAGGGGTCAGCTCCATGAGAAAGAAGCTGCTTGACAGCATCCAGATTTCCAAAAAGAACAGAGATTCGGAGAGGAGAGAAATCACTAATATTTCTGAGGGTTGGATCAGCGCCTTGTTCCAGAAGAAGCGTCATAATGGCCGGTTGTCTCCGGGTGATTGAAATAATAAGAGGTGTAACGCCGTTCTGGTTTGTGCTGTTGATATCCGCCCCTTTTTCCAGAAGATAAACCGCACTGTCTTTTTTCCCATTGGCTACGACCCAGACAAGTGGTGTGTCTCCTTCGTTGTCTTTGGCATTGATATCTGCCCCTTTTTTCAACAGGAAGTCCATCACTTCGATCTGCATTCCATAAGCTGCGTAATGAAGAGGAGTCCCTCCATTATCTGCCCTGGCCTCCAGCAGCTCCGGCTGACCCTCCAGCAAAGTTTTGACTCTTTCTAAATTCCCTGAATGAGCCGCCTCATGGATCTCCGCAGAAGCAAGCGGCAAAACAAGTAAGCAAACAGCACAGGTAATAATAATTATGGTTTTTTTTAAAAACATATTCACTCCTTTCAAATCTCAGTTTTGTTCATTATTCCTCTAACTTTAAACTCTCTGAATTGAATATAAGTTTCTTATAAATGATTTTCAATTCAATTCCTTTAATTCTTATTGTTCAAAATGCGGCTCTTATTTCTTATAGTGGAATCTGTCACCCAGGTTCGCAGGGCAGTTGGTCCGGATCTCCGGAAATTTTTGGACCGCATTTTCCGTAAAACTCTGGAAATATTTATGGGTGCTCTTATGTCCCATGGGAAGCATCACTTTCGGTTTGAGCCTTTCCAGAATATAATCCCTACATGCTTCACCTTCATCGGGCATAGCCATGATGAATGCAAAGTCACATGCATCCGTCTGGTCGGCTATAAAATCCACTTCTTTTTGGAACTCTTCTGATTTTGAGGTAGGAAAGGAAGAATAGAAAAAGGTCAAACCGTCTACCTTAACCAGATAACCCAGCGAACCCATGCCATAGATCTCATGGGCTTCCATTGTGGTTATTTCCGCCCCATAGATTTGATGGGTTTCACGCCCTTTGAGATAAAGGGATTTTTTACCGCCTCTCCAGCGGTCATCTTTGTAATGAAGATAGGTGATATTTTCCAGTGTATCTTCCAGGGTATGAATGAATTCACCGGGTCCGCCATGGGCATGATACGCTGAATAGACTGCCAGTACTTTCTGATCCCGCAATTCTGAAAGGGAATAATGACCGTTATCAATGGAAGGAGTATCCGGTTTCCTGCCTGTTTCTTCATTGTCGAATATAAAAAGGTGATTCTGGGTTTTGATCACATAGCCCCGGTTCTTGAGAAGCCAGATATAGGCTTCCCCTTTTCCCATTTTTTCCTTTAAATATTTTGAATCCCCGAAATTACTCTCACCTTTTTCTGTTTTAGCGCCTGCCTTTATAAGAGGATCGGCAACGGTTTTATGACCATATTTTTTGGCATAATAAAATGGGGTTTTTCCGGCACCATCCTTGGCGTTTACATCCAATCCAGATTGGATAAGAATATCTGTCACATCTCCATACCCGTAAATGGCAGCAGAGTGAAGCAAGGACTGCTTTGTATTGTTGTTGCGGATGGTTTTGTCAGCTCCTTTCATAATCAATTTCTCTACAACCGCGGGAAACCCCTGTTGAACAGCCATCATCAATACGGAAGTACCATCCTTATCTGCGGCATTGACATCCGCGCCGTTGTTGATAAACAGCATAGCCAGCTCGCTGGATCGATCTTTCCCGGTGGAAATAGCATAATAAAGAGGAGTGATGCCGCCGGAATTTTTACTGTTTACATCCGCACCGTTTTCGATAAGCAAACGGGCCAGGTTTGGCCGTCCCAGGAGGGCGGCCGTATGCAGCACAGTACCGGTGCTGTTCTGGGCTGTGACCTTAGCTCCCTGTTCTAATAAATATTTTGCCACTTCAGGATGCCCCATGTAAACCGCACGGTGCAGGGCAGTGCCGAAGAATTGACTGAAAGCATTGACATCCGCTTTCTGCTTTATAAGCATTTCTGCCAGCTCTAGATTTCCATTCTCTGCAGCGCTGAAAAGCGGAGTGAGTTCGAATTTGTTCTTTGCATTGATATCCGCACCTTTTTCCAGTAAATACTCTACAATTTCCAGATGTCCCTTTTCCGCTGCAATATGAAGAGCGGTTTTTTTGCTTTCATTGCTTGTTTTGACAAGCTCTTGTTTTTCACTGATCAGCTGTTTGATTTTTTCAAGATTTCCCTCTGCCGCGGCAGAAAAGATATCCTGAGCGTTCGCCTGACAGAACAGGCAAAGGACAAAGATGACGCCCATTAATTTTTTTAGTTTCATAATAAGTCTCCTTTATTTTTTATTAATATCTTTTACCCAGATATGATTATCCCAGAAATTCACGCAGATCCATACCGGACTATTTTAGACCTTGAATGGTCCTTTGCTCTCTATTAGGAAGATACCCGCTTATATCCTCATTTTATTTCAAACTTTTCGGTTTGAGTTCATCAATAAACAATGTGCTGACCCACCAGATACCTTCATTCATAAAGAAAAGGTATTTTCCATCGGGCGAAAGGGCAAAAAAGCCCCCGCAGTAAAAGGGGACTTCGATACGCTGGGACCAGGAAGCATTGGCTTTTTTATAACTGATGCTGAATTTTACACTCTGATGTTGAACATCATGCTCATGAGTTCACTGCATTCGGTTCTTAACGGTCGGTACTCTTCGGCCTCAGCTCATCAATTCGTTCCTTAATCGGCATCCAGAACATACCTCCATTTACGTAAAACAAATACTTTCCATCGGGAGTTACCTTAGGGCTCAGTCCCCCTTTCTCCATGCTTCCCCCTTCAAGCATTACAGTGGGCAGCCACTTCCCTGCTCTATCCTTAAAACTTATAAATATCCCTGAATCTTCAGGCGTTTTCCCCATCAGGGTAAAGACCAAGTATGACTCATCCGGTGCACTATAGGGACATGTGGTCATGGTGCCGGGCCTGTTTATTTCTTTGCCCATTTTTATCGGCTTAGTGTATTCTCCATCAACGAGTCTGGAATAATAAATCCCCCCTGAATCATCCATATCAAGGCGTCTTCCCCCAAAGTAAAGAGTCCCATTATCAGAAACTGATAGGCTCCAGTGTATTCTCAAAGAATTAACAGCAATGCTAATGGGCTTTGGTTCTGACCACCCCGACGATGTTCTATCAGAACACCAGATATTTTCACGATGTTCTTTCTCTATACCTGGAATCGGAGCGAAAGATGTAAAGAGCATTTTTTTGTTATCCGGAGTAATAAATGGATTGCCGGATTGGTAAGTATCTTCTTTACAAAAAGATACGACTTCAGGTTTTGTCCATACTCCATTCATTATCTTAGAGTAACCAATTTTGGTCGAGTAATCATTTTCGGTCCCGATTTCAAAGTAAACCTCTTTCCCATCGGGGCTAAAAGCTGCACTGCAATGGGCGATCAACACTATTCCATTTGTAAAAATTATGGGTTCCTTTACTGGTGGTTTCTGCCCCAGATAGGGGCCGGTGAGTTTGGGGAAGTCTTTCTTTTGTGCATAAATGTTTATTGTTACCGCAAGCAGCAAAATGCTGACAATCGTAAGTTTTTTCATAAGAATTTCCTTTATTTCAGTTTTTTTCCGAAGATGGCGATTACATCGTTTGTCTTATAGATCAATTATATAGCGATTTTTGTCTATGCTTAACTTTGAGTAATTTATTTCAATGGAAATGTTGTTTTCCTTTATGATCAATTTATTCTCACCTTCGATGCTCTCAGGCGCTTGCTTCAATCCATTGATCACCAATCGGGTCACCCGGAACGAATCATTAAACCATGTCAGACAGGGATGGTTCATTATCCTCAGGTTTCCCCTTGCATTGCCGGCCATAAAGACAAGTCTGTGATAGACTCCTCCATCATCCAGGATTTCCATCTCCAGCGGCTCGAACAACCTGATGACGAAAGGATTGTCCGGGGAACGGATCTCGATCCGAAAGCCCGGGGTGTCGAAGAATTTCTCGATTTCGGACTTCTTTCTCGTCTGCCATTCACTGAAATCTGCGTCTGCGGCCACTTTCATCGTCTCGATCTCCGGGTCTTTGAAGACTCTTTTCAGGACCCGCGACTCGCCAAAAACCGCTTTTAAGATATCTTCCAGATAGAGACTGTCGTCCTGTTCCAGCTGCGATTTCCAGCCGGGACTCAGCTTGTCCATGATCATGGCGATCCACCTTCCTTCTACATAACCGAGGTCCCGCACCCCGGCCGGTGCGATGCCGTTGGTGATATTCGAGGCATTGAGAGGGTCTAATCCACGGGCCATACGCTCAATATAATCCGACAGTCCCTCCGTAAGCTGCAGTTCCTTTTCATAAAGAGCAAATGGGGGCTCCACCCGGCCAAGCCTTTCCTCCCTGAACTGCAGCGCCAGCATTGCCCACCCGACAATCTCTTTTCGTTCCTCTGAAACAACCGCTCTTTTAAAAGCTTCCTTTTCCATTCGTCTGAGAAGCAAGGCTTCGGCTGTCTCTTCCGGATATCGAAGGAGCAATCCGTCATTTTGCCGCCACTGCGGGTGATGGATTCTCTGGAAAATATGAAACTGCTCATGGACGATGATGCCGGCCATATCCTTTAAATCATACTTTTCTCCGGTCCTTCTTGATGAAGCGCTGAGCACACTCGTCGCCATCCAAACGTCGCCTATCCGGACAACGGAATTCCCCCGCACCTGGGGATGCTGCCCTTTGTAAACCCATACCGCTGGATTTTCTTCGGTCCGGACAAAACCATCAAGTGCTTCCCTGGAATGAAACAGGTACGTGTTGAGGCCGTCAAATACAAAAACAGGTATTTCCGAAACCTTGAACTTTGGCCAAAGCGCATCTATCCGGCTGCCGGCCGACAGCTCCATCACCTTGAAAACATCCGCAACAGGCTTGATTGAACCTTTGCGTACGGTTCCTTGATCAACCAAGAATACGTCTCCAGGATTCTCCGCGCAAAATATATTGGATTGATCCTGTCCCCTTTGTTTGATCTGGGCCAGGATTCTTCTTTCCAGAGGCTCTTTTCCGAGGAAAAACACGGCTCCGGCATTCAGAACCCTGGATTCGAACCAGGTCTCCCGGATGCCGTTTCCCTTCTCGGGTCCGATACCGTCCGGCGTGCCGAGGAACAGGAGATCCACGTGGGAGAAACGGTTCTTCACCCATTCCACGGCCGCGGTGTTTTTCTTGGAGCAGAGATAATCATCACAGAGCCCCGCCAGCCAGAAAAGCGTCAGACCATCGAATTCTATAAATATCCCCTTTTTGCTCCCATAGGACGGGATGACTGTCACCGTCATCCCCTTGAATTCCAATGGCTGTTCCGGCCCGGGAAACCAGGCCTTCTTCAATTCAAATGCAGTATAATAACCATCCCAATTCTCATTCAGAATAAATGTGAGATCTTTCACGCGATCCTGCATGGAATACAGGGGCGTGTGGCCCTGGAGGGAATAGGCCGCGGCCGGAGCATGAAAATTCATATCAAAACAGAACCACGGGATATCATTCATTTCATCACCCGTCAGATATCCATTGCGCGAGGACGCATCCTGCGGACGATTGCCGATCTCCGAATACCCTAAAACAAGCAGCCGCTGACTGGTACGAATCCCCCAGCTTCCGTTCTGCAGCTTGATGACAACCGCCTCCCCGGGTTTTAAATCCCGCTGCATCCAGTCCATTGAGAAAGCCGAAAGACTTGACTGGCACGCGGTGCCTCCGGATGCTTTCAAAATATCCGCAGTGGAATCATGATGATAGAAGCGGGCATAATCCAGGGCTGTCCATCCTCGGGCATCGATTCCGTTTACATCCACTCCTTTTTGAATCAGGAATGCCGCGATTTCTCCATGTCCATGAATGGCCGCCAGATGGAGAAGACTCCGTTCCAGGTACACATCCCTAAACCGAAAGTAAGCGCCGTGATCGATAAGAAGCCTGACGACATCTATGTAGCCGTCTCTAACGGCGACGAACAAAGGCGTTCTGTTGAGGAAATCAGGAACATCACAATCAGCCCCGGCCTCCAGTAAATAGGCAAGATATTCAAGGTTATTATTGAATACAGCAAAATAGAGGGGCGTGGTCAATGCGTTGCATTGAACATTGATATCAGCTCCATGATCAATCAAAAATCGACTCATCCCGAATCGATCAAACAGGGAGGAATGAATCAAGGGTGTCGCGCCGCCGATAGCCCGGGTATCAACGACAGCCCCCCGTTCCAGAAGCAGGGCTACAAGGCTCGTATCATTTGTATTGCCGGCATAGTGAATGGGTGATCTCAAGTTGTTATCTCCCACGCGCACCAGCGCGCCCCGGTCCAGCAGAAGCCTTATCATATCTGCATCACGCCTACTGACAGCCATGAACAGGGGGGTGCGGCCTGCAGCGTCTTCCCGGTTCACCAGGAGGGGATCCGCGTCCAGCATGGATTTCACTTCTTCTAAATCCCCCTGGGCCACAGCGCTATGGATACTCTGGGCATGAACTGCAGCCGAAAGAAGCAAAAAAAATGAAGTGGCAATAAGCAATTTTGATGTTATCTTGGCTGGCATTTTTATGTCTCCTTTTTACGCAGGCAGATCCAGTATCCGCCGTTTTTCACCTCATGATCATCTTTCTATTAGAAGAAATCGAATTTATTTCTTTTGGCTTTAATTCTTCGAGGATCTTCGCATCCACCCAGAAAAATTCTCCAATCCCGTTTCGTCGGCTCATAAAAAACAAATATTTTCCATCCGGAGAAACAATCGACGAAGACTCCCTGGCTGGTGTATTGATTGTATCGCACATATTCTTAGCTTTTGTCCAGGTCCCATCTTCCTTTTTATAACTCACATACAAATCAAAATCGCCGTAACCATCAGGGCGCATGGAGGAAAAGAGTAAATAACTTTCATCCGGGGCAATATAGGGCAGAGTGTCCATGAATTCGGTATTGATGGAATCACCGAGATTTTCAGGTTTTTCATATCCGTCCCTGGTGAGCCTGGAACGATAAATATCGACTGAACCGAAACCTCCCTCTATGTCAAAACTGTAAAAATAAACCGTTCCGCTTCGGCTGACGGACGGGCCAAGAGCGGACTTGTCTGAATTCAGCGGAGGTCCCGGCTTGATCACATCACCCAAACCATGCGCATTCTTTTCTTGAAACCATATATCATGATCCGTTTTTTGGCCATTTGGGCCTGCAGATTTGAGAACATCAAAAAAGAATCGTTCACCATCCGGTGAAACCGCAGGTCCACCGTATGTATACGGATCGGTAAAAAGAACAACTTTAGGCGGACTCCATTGACCGTTATGCCGACGCATCATCCATATCTTTTGAAAGGCACCAAAATCCAAAGCTGCAGCCCAATAGATTTCTTTCCCGTCTGGTGAAAAAGCGATACTGCCATGCGGCCGGTGCGTATTCAAGAGTATGCCGGGAGCAAAAAGCTCCGGTGTTGAACCCGGTTTTTTCTGACCCAAGTAATCACCGGTGATTTTCACGTATTCTTCAGGAGCGTCCGACACGCCTTTTTCCTTAAGCAAGGCAACCGTTTGTGTCTCCCCTGCAGCAGATGCCAGATGAAGCGCTGTGCTGCCGTTGTCATTTTTCCGATCGATGTCCGCCCCGTTCGATATGAGCGCTTCCACAGTGGTTTTATGTCCGAAAACCGAGGCCAGGTGCAATGGTGTTATTCCGTATCTTCTTGTCACATCGACTTCCAATCCTTTTGAAATCAGCAATTCGACAATATCCTTCTGTCCCATAGCCGCCGCAATGTGCAGCATGGTTTCACCTTCGTTCCTTACGGCAAAAACATCAGCCCCCTTGTTAATCAGCTGCTTGACAACTTCTGATTTCTGCCCCATGATGGCAGCATACAACGGCGTCATGCCCAAGTCTGTTTTCGCTTCTAAATGGCTCCCTTTTAAAATCAGAAAGCCGACGATATCACCATGCCCGAATTGTGAGGCCCTATGCAGAGGCGTCCAGCCTCCCCAGGACGTCGCGTTTGCCCATTCCGGATGCTCCTCAATCAATATTTTTACTCTGTCGAGATCTCCATGCATCACTGCCGGGAATATTTCCTGGGAAAAAGCATTGTTTATTGATAGAATAATCAAACAGCAGAAAATAAATCTTGATATTTTCATTTTGAATCCTCTGTTTTTATTATAAATTTTTTTCTTCTAGTTCATCAATAAACGATGTGCTGACCCACCAAATCCCTTCATTCATAAAGAAAAGATATTTCCCGTCAGGCGAAAGAGCAAAGAAACCTCCGCAGTAAAACGGGAGTTCAATTCTATCGGACCAGGAATCAACTGTTTTTTTAAAGCTGATGCTGAATTTTACTTCCCTGTGCTTGGTATCGCAATGAGAAATCAGCATATAGTCTTCATCCGGTGATATTAAGATCGCCGCTTCATATTCATCGGAATTGTAGCTTTTTCCCAATTTTTCCGGTTCGGTGAAATCACCGTTCACCCAGTGGGATACGAATATCTCTTCACGAGTCGTAAAAGGATCCCTGGAAAAATAAAGAGAGCCGTCCGCTGTAACACAATGCAGCCGCTCCATAGCCGGTGAATTGATCAGCGGCGATACCGGCTTCGGGTCGGACCAGCCTTCATTCGTTCGTTCGACCACGTAGATATCAGTATCGCTTTCATGATAGGGATCGCTGCCGAACTCGATGTAGAGCTTGTTTCCATCCGGTGAGAAAACCGGGCGTTCAGCGACGATGTTTTTGACAAAAGGAGCCGGCCGGGGAGCGGTCCACCGCCCATTCACCATTTTCATGGTATACAAGCGGAGGTTGCCTGCCACCCTTTTATCTGTATTTCCATTGACGTTTGTGCACCAGAAGACTTCCTTTCCGTCCGGAGAGAAAACAGCGGCGCTGTGCTCAAAATTCTCATCTACGGATATAATCCCGGGAGCAAATATAACGGGTTTTTCTCCAGGCGGCTTCTGGCCGAGGTAGGGACCGGTGAGTTGGGGGAAGTCTTTTTGTTGAGCGAAAATGATTGTTAAAGAAACAATCACAACACTGATGATACAAATTGGTTTTTTCATTTTTCTTTCCTTTTTTTCAGTTCTTTTTGTTTTAATTCTACTATGATTTTCGCATCCGCCCAGTAAATATCGCCTCCATGCGAAAAAAAGAAATACTTTCCGTCCGGGGAAAATTTGGGAAGACTTCCCTGAATATTCGTGTTTTTGGCCGTTGTCCAGCTTCCATCCTTTTTTTTGAAACTAATATAAAGCCCTCTGCCTCCGTCTATGGACACAGGCATGTCATAGCGGACAAAAAGAAGGAAGCTTTCATCTGGGGCTATATAGGGTTTTGATTCCGGATACGGACTGTTTATTTCCGGAGGCAAAATGACAGATTCGGTAAAGTCACCGTTGATATACTTTGAGCAAAAAAGATCATCACCCGACCGAAAATAGAGTGTTCCGTTTGCGGCCAGGGTGTGCTGTCCCTGCCTGACTTTGGGTTTATAAATAGGCGGCCCCAAGAATATGGGTTCTGACCAGCCGCCTCTTCTTCGTTCCACATACCAGATATTGTTTTTTGGGGTTGACTCAAATTCATTTGGCCGGTCCGAAGTGAAATAAAGCCGGTTTCCATCAGGAGAAAAACAAAAATCCATCGTAGCATACTTTCCGGAAAAGGGGACCATTTCGGGTTTTGTCCAGACACCGTTAATGAGCTTACTGACCATAATGACATAAAAAAAGATGCCCTTTTTCTTCTGCTCCGGTGTGGTCGTTGAAAGTTCGAAATAAAACTCGTCCCCTTTGGGAGAGAATTCCGAATTTAGTTCATATCTGTCTTTGGTGGATATGACCCCCGGGGCAAAAATTTCAGGTTTCATTCCCGGCGGCTTCTGTCCCAGGTAAGGGCCTTTGAGAACAGGGAAATCATCCGATTTCAACTGGTCACTCAAACTTCCCATTGAAAAGATGAATAACATTAATAGAACAAAAAATGGTTTTGTGTTCATGATTCACATCCTTTACCCAGAAATCCAAATTCCCAGTACCTTTAGAGTGGGAACCTAGAATTCTATACAGCTCGCTATTGTTTCGCCTTAGATCGATTCTCAAGATCAATCCAGATAGCGCCCCGGCTAGCCGTTCTCGGCCAGGTAACCAGCCAATTCTTCCTGGATCTCAGCCGCTGATCGGTTTTGCAGACCCCATAATCTATAGTCGAACGGCTTACTAAGGGATTGAACCGAACTGTCCGACTTGATGTATTCTGCAGATCCTAACTGAGACGAGGAATGCAGAATACGCAGGCCTTTATCTTTGTTAAACCAGAGGTCCCCTCCGCCACCGACAAGCGCGAAATACAGATTTTTGCCGTCGTGCTTGATCCTGAATCGTTGGTATTCACCCTCTTGGACGACTTCCGCATCATCCCACTCCCCTTCCTCGAACACTCCGTCGATCGTCGGAGCGCTGCCAAATCTGGCAATGGGTCCCGGTGGCTCAACTTCATGATTAGAGGCACACCCCAAAAAATATACAAGAACTAAACCCAGTATTAACAATCGCATTTTCATGGTTGCATCCTTTTCAAAAGTTAATTGTGAACTAAGAAATTATTTGGCTGGAAATTTTATTTCTCACCATTAGCTAATCATTGGAGCAATTCCAGAGAATACGAAAATTCAGCATTAATATCAAAATCAAATAATTTGAGTGTGTTCGGTTTGATTTTTCAGTTATTTCAATTTCTTTGGTTTTAGTTCTTCGATAACCTTCGCATCCACCCAGAAGATATCAGTTCGTTGAGAAGCGGGATGCTGCAGTGTAATTTTCTGAAGATCTTTGTATGTATGCCGATTATCAAAGAATTTGTTCCATGGTATGTGGGGGTATGCGGCAAAGAAAAAATATTTTCCATCAGAAGATATTGACGGACAACCTCCTGTCTTATATTTGTTAACCGTATCCCCAAGCTTGATTAAATCACTCCAGTGATCATTTTCATCTCTAAAGGAAACATAATAATCTTCATAAGGCATGATCAGATAACTTTCATCCGGTGAAATGACCGCATGAAATTGTTCTTTTTCTCTGTTTACAGACTGAGGAAGTGCTTCTGGTTCCATATATTTTCCATTTACAAACCTGGAGCGGTAAATTTTTTCACCCCCGTCTTTGGTTTTTTTGGAATAATACAATGTTCCGTTTTTTGTGACCGAAGGGCAGCAAACAAATCCATTTCCATTAATGGGCGGACCTATCGGTTCGGGCTCACCCCATTGGTCATCTTTTTTCTCAACAAACCAGATGTTAACGACATCAGCAATTTGTGAGCCTTCTTCAAGGGGACGATAGGAATGAAAATATAATTTAGAGCCATCGGGATGCATGGATGGGAAACCGTCCAGATACCTACCGGAGAAGGGAGCTACTTCAGGAGTGGTCCAGCAGCCATTTTCCAGCCTGGTAGTTACAATCGTTTCGCTGTTTTCGGCATGGATGGTATAAAATATCTCATTGCCATCAGGAGAGACTGCGATCGAAGATTCACTCATCCCTGTTGATATGATTTTAGGTGCGAATATTTTCGCAGTCTTTCCTGGCGGCTTCTGGCCGAGGTAGGAGCCGATGTGAACAGAGGAACCATTTTGTTGAGCAATAATGCTTGCTGCTGCGACCAGCATCACACTAATGATACAAATGCGTTTTCTCATTTTTTCCTCTTTCATTTATGTTTATTTGGTTTGAGTACTTCGATGACTTTGGTATCAATCCATAAGATGTCTGTTCAAGATATTAAAACCAAATAATATCAAACAAACGGGAAAGAATGAATGGCACTTCTAATACTGAAAACCAAGCAGATTCCAGTAACTCAAGTAGAAAACGATCCCAATAAAAAGCAGGATTATCAGGGTGTAGGATAAATGTTTTTTCAAATCCCAGTATTTATCTTTCCAGCTTTTTACGAAAAGAATGATAAAAATTGCAGTCAGAACAAGATTGAGAATCGGCAGGACCAGCAAAACCCTGATTACCCAGGGAACACCATAAGCGATCTGTTCTTCATTCAGAATGAAGGCAGGCGTAAATCCCAGAATAAAAACAAGATAGATATCACTGATGATGACCGCCAGTGATTTTGTAAGCCTGATAGGTCGCGATGTTTTTATAGTTTCTTTTCGCCTGGCACGGATTCTCTTAACTATGGGATTTGCCGCACCGATCCAGAGGAAACAAACCGCAAAAAAACTGAACCATATCATGGGAAACCGCAGGTAATTCTCATGCCAGGCCAGCTTTTCATATGATATGGGCATCTGCTGGGCATCCATATAGAGATATTTGATATGGCTTCTTTCGTCTTCACCAAAAGCAATCCGTAAGGAGCTGCCTGGTATATGAAACAATCCCGGCTCCACTTCTATCCAGGATTTAACTGTTTCTTCGGTAATCTCCCACACAGCTCCGGTGTAGGACAGTTTGTCAAAGGAATCCAGTCCGATACGGGTAGATCGATAACTCCCGGCCAGCCTTTTGTCAAAAGATTTGTTGTCTTTGGCTGTCTCCTTAAGCCGCGGGCTTTCAGGCCTTGTAAAATAACGGCTCATCAGGTGATCCGTCAGTTCCATACGCAGTATTGAATTGCCGGCATTGTCACAGACAAAAAAGCCAAGATCGTGTTCGGGTAAAAGAAACAAACGGCTGGAAAAACCTGACACATCGCCATCATGCATTATAGCCCGCTGACTGTAGTCCTCATACTCGTAGAATCCGCAGCCGATGCCCGGCAGCCGGGGATCATTGACAAACTGCTGTTTCTGCATCTCCCGGCAGGTATTCTCCTCCAGGATCCGCTGATCCTTATAAGCTCCTCCCTGCAAATGAGCGATCATAAAGCTGGCTATATCTTCTGCGGAGGCCAACAAAGAACCGGCTGGGGAGGGCCTGGGTATCGGATACCCAGTTGGAACAACCCGGTAATTTCCATTTGAGTAGGAATATCCTTTGGCCATATTGGGCTCAAGCTGATCCAGCATCACAAAACTGCTTTTCTCCATTCCCAGCGGACGCAGGATATTTTCTCTTACATATTGGTCAAAAGAGAGACCGGAGATCACCTCAACCAGGTGGCCGGCGAGATAGTAACCGTGGTTTGAGTAGCTGATGACACAAGAAGGAGGCAAGGACCGCGGCGTCATATTTGCGGCAAGGAAATCCCCCAGGGGTTTTCTTTCGGATTCATTACGAGTGTATATCCCTATGGCCCATCCTCGAAAACCGGCTGTATGGGTGAGCAGATCATGTGCGGTCACCGGTTCAGGATAATTTTCATCCAGTTTGAAACGTTCAAGATACTCATTAACATCCCTGTTCAAATCCAGTTTTTCCTGTTCATAGAGCTGCATCACAGCAGTGGCCGTGAATAATTTCGAGACCGAACCAGCCCTGAATACTGTCTCCCCAGGTTTCACCGGAATTTTCTTCTCCAGATCAGCATAACCGTATCCTTTGCTCAGAAAAATTTCGCCGTCTTTAACCATCACAAAAACCAAACCGGGGATGTGATATTCTCCCATTTTTCTGTTTATAAATTCATCCAGGTACAATTCCAATCCCAGGGGATCATCCGAACCTGGATTCGCAATCTGAGAAGAATTTGAAACGCTGCTCTCAATTGATTGATGACGAGCGAAAGAGAATTGTGGAATAATGATAAGATAGGATAGTAGACAGAGAATCAAGACTGTTTTCCTTTTCATGATAGAAACTCCTTTTGTTTAAATATGCGGAATAATGAACCTCTTTTTAAGGGAAAATCCTTCTCACTTCTTAGGAATAGGAAGCAGCGGAAGCAATTTTGCCGGTTTCGCTTTGTCTATAAACATCATTAAATCATATATCTCAGGAATATGAACGTTATCAAAGGCAAATCCGGTTTTGGGATCATATGCAGTCCCGAGACCTAAGGCACTAATTTCTTGTTTGAAGAAATCCGACACTTCTGAATGGTTTCCGTTCCTCAAAGGACGCAAATCCATATAAAACTGCGAAAGCCCGGTACTGTGCAAAATATCTTCAAAGCTACCGGGAGTTGGCACTGCCAGTTCACACGGCATGGGTCTTGTGCGGCCAAAATCTGCATCAGGAGCATCCGTAGGCATAGTCACATTGAAAGCCCCAGAATAACAGGTAAGGCCAACAATGAGTAAATCATTTCCGTATTCTTTTCGTAAGTACCCCCCTAATGTTTCCTCGCTATCTGAAATATGATAATTATGAGACCACAGAATCATCTTGGAATCGCTACCATAGAAATCTAAGACCCATTTTGCGTTCTCGGCCATAAAAAGATCGCGATAATGACCGTGTCCGCGGCCAGGTCTTACATTTGTGTATCTCTCTTCGGCCTGGAGTATAGTTCTAACGTTTTGCAGTGCATGTGCAAAGCCTTCACGAGAATCAATCCTTTCATATTTGGTCCTGTTCTTCACGAAAAAATCATAGACAGCCTGCAACTTTTCCCTGCAGAATTTTTTTTCGTCCTGAGATAAATACCAATAATTGGTTACTGCCCAGTACCTTCTTTCTGCCCGGAAATTCCATCCGTCCCCTGAAACTTTCCCGGAGAACATAAGATATGGCATGAAAAGCGCCTTTACTTTATCTACAGCTGCTTTATCTACCCGCTTCAAATAATTGATAACATTATCCATTGCAGCATAATGATATTGAAAATCCAATCCGTAGAATCTAATCTTTGCCGAAGAATCAGCTTTTTTATTGTATTCACGCATCCACTTGATAATATCAAGCATCTCTTCTGTGTTTGTCCACCAGAAATGAAGGTTTGATAAAAGCTGATTAGGATCGCCCTCTCCTGTTAATATATATTTATTGATGTGTTCCGCCTGTGGCCAACTGCCTTCAATACCGAATAGATCAAATCCTTTCTCCAGGACCAGGTATTCAATCAAGCGATGCCTTATAGTAAAGAATTCACTGGTACTGTGAGTGGCTTCACCAAGAGCGACAATCCGTGCTTCTCCGACCATCTCCCCAAATTTATGCAAATCATCAAAATTATCGGAGGCACCTAAAGATTTAATGTCTAATACATTTTCTTTTATCCAAGTAACGACTTTGTCCCTGTCTGACTCTACCGCCTCAGCTCGTGAGTGAAAAGCATACAGCACAAATATCCAAATAAAGATTATCATGCAGAGATGAGCTGTCCATTTTCGACTTTTCATATTAAGGTCCCCTATAATTATTTTTATTCTATAAATATCACTTTTTTAATTATCTCACTTCACCAGCTGGGCTCTGCCGGTCCCGGTTCTGATATACACTTTGGGAGTGCCGCTGTCTTTTGTAAAGGAGTTAATGAGGTATATGTCGTCTCCCTCTCCTTCCTGTTTTTCCGAATCAAAAGGAAGAGGAGATATGATCCTTCCACGTCGGGCATTACATCTGAATTCAAAGTAACCCTTAATGGGTTTGCCCTCCATCATCAGGACAGCATCATCTGTCCCTGAGGAGACAGTCAGTTCAAAGTCTTTTCCATCTGGAAATTCTACTTCAGCTTCGCCTGTTCCCGAGGAGAAGTCTCCTTCATACTCAAGAGTGATGCCAGAAGCCTGGACATCTCCGGTTCCGGATGAGGCTTCGATATCGCCAGCGCAGTTTCTGATACGAACATTTCCGGTTCCGGATGAGGCTTCGATATCGCCAGCGCAGTTTTCCAAAAGGACATCTCCTGTACCTGTGCTGACGTCAATCTCTCCTTTTGTATCGATAATATCGATCTCACCTGTACCGGTGCTGGCATCCACTTCAATGCTTAAGCCCTGAATCTTAAAATTTCCGGTGGCGCTTTTAAATTCGACCTCCGTATCGTCAGGAACAGCCACTGTCCACCTGGAATAGCCGTCATTGTTTTTTCCACTAAGGTCTTCTTCCAGATTGATATAACGTCCTCTGTCTACCATCTGGAATTTAAAATTCTCCATCTGGTCATATTCATAAACAAGATGGACATGGATCTTACTGTCAGAGCTTTTTTCAAGCCGGCAGTCTCCCAGTATCAGTTTGATGCGGACTTCTTTTTTCGCATCAAAAGTTTTCTCTGCTTTTTTTTCGAATCCAGCCGTAAATGCGGGGGCTGCCATCAGTCCGATGAACAATACAGTGATGAGTAAAGCTTTTGTCTTTTTCATTCTTATCTCCTTTTAAAAAGTTATTTCTCAATCATCTCGCACCCAAAATAGCGGAATAAAAAGACAAAATCGTCCTTAATTACAATTTAGAACGTTTTTTTATTTTTTTTTTCGGGCTTTTCGGTATTCAGAGGGAGTTTTCCCCGTAAATTTTTTAAAAGCTGTGTTGAACACAGATTTGGAATAAAATCCGGTCTCATAAACAATATCCAGAATATTCATTTCTTTGTATTGGGGGTCAGACAGCATCTTCTGTGCTTCGGCGATCCTGTATCTGTTGACAAAATCACTGTAGCTCAGGCTGAAACGTTCATTGATGATCCGGCTCAGGTGGTTCGAGTGGATCCTGAGCTCGTGTGCCAGTTTCTTTAGGGTTAGGCCTGGATCCAGATAAAGCTTATCTTCCTCCATAAGACGAAGAAGCCTGGGCGTTACCTCATCCATCCGTCCGGGATCGATCCCTGAAGTTTTATACTTATCAGCCAGTTTGCGCGCTTTCTTTTTCTGGCGAAGAGCTATTCCCCCTCCGGTCAGAACAAGGGCTAAAAGGATCAATCCGGCAAAAAACGGTTTGGTCCTGTAAAAAGGAGATTTGATCTCGATTTCGACCATGCGGATGGTATCGGACGGAAGACCTTCATTGTTAATGGCTCTGACCGTGAACCGATAAAGGCCTGCATCCGGATCTATATAAGATACACTCCGGTCCTCCCCTGGAAGAATATGTTTGATCCGCGCATCCTCTCCCTCCAACTGATACTCAAAGCGGATTTTTTCAGGTGCGGAAAAATCAATCGCAGTGAAAAGAAATTCCAATACAGCCGGTTCGTGGGGAAGAATTACCCTCTCTTCATTTATGACAAGGGATCGATTATCCGCTTTAACGTCCTCAATAATGACTGAAGGCAGTTGTTTTTGAACGGGAAAGCTGCCGGGATCAATGACAGCTATCCCTTTAGGCGTGGCGCAGTAAAGCCGTCCGGATGACGATGTGATCAAAGAGGGATGGCCCTGGCTGCTTCCCTGGCGGCTTGCCATGCCGTCACATTCATCATAAAAGCTGGAATGGATAAAATCGACTTCTCCCTGAAGAATTTTGAGGATTTCGGTGCGGTTTATCCGAATCAATCCCCTATTGGAGCTCATCCAGATATTATGACTCTTATCCTCAGTGATGCCGTAAATATAATCATCGACTAAGCCGTTTTCTGTGGTGAAGGAAAGCACTGTTTCCCCGAAAACGCATTTGACGCCGCTTCCGATTGTCCCGACCCAGAGTACTCCTGTGCTGTCCTCATACAGTGAAGTGACCTCCGGGACAGATGATCCGGATCCGATTTCAATGGGCTGCAGGGAATCCCCTTCTTTATATGCGAAAAGCCCTCTGTTTGTTCCTATAAAAAGATAACTTTCTTTGCCCGGGAATAGAGCTTTAATGGAATAACCTTCAAGATCGGGAATATCTTTGATCTCCTTTTTCTCCGTGCCACTTCCGTTCATTTGGTTAAGCCCCTTATCTGTTCCAATCCACATCACTCCTTTTGTATCCTGAATGACAGCAGTGACTGTATTTGATTTAAGCCCGTGTTCCACGGCCAGAGAGGTCATTTGACCATTCTTTATTATAGTGAGCCCTTGTCCCTGTGTTCCGATCCAGACACCTCTCTGAGCATCTTCAAAAAGAGTAAGAACTTCATTCCCGGAGAGGCCGTTTTCCCGATCAAATATGTCAATCACCCGGTTATCTTTGAACTTACAGAGTCCTTTGTTTCTTGTCCCTGCCCACAGGGACCCTTCATGCGTTTCTATCACAGCAAAAACAGTGTTCTCGGGCAGGCCCTGGCTTCCGGTGATGTTAGTGACAAGAGGGATTTTCAATTCAATCAGGCCTTCTGTATCGGTTCCGACCCAGAGATTCCCTTCATTATCGGATAATAAACAATGGATATATTTGTCCGGAAATCTTTTTTCCAGGATCCACCCGGAAGAAGAAGTTCTTTTTCTTTGCATTAAACCATCCGCCATGGTTCCGATCCATAAGGTGCCGGAATCGTCCCAGATAAGTGATGTGATAGGAGTATAAGAGGTCCCCGGAATGGACTGAAGCACATAGGCGCTCCGGCTCAAAAAATACAGCCCTTCCAAGGTCCCTACCCATAGATGGCCTGATGAATCCGATGTCAGAGACAGAACCGCTGGATTCAACAATCCCTTTTCCGGACCGTAGGTATAAATGGCATGATCCTGGATTTGAGCCAATCCCCCCTGCAGGGTCCCTACCCATAGATGGCCTTGTATGTCAAGGGCCAGGGCCGTGATGATATTGTCATAAAGACCATCTTCAGCGGTATAGATCCGGATACCATCCTGACTTATTCGGTTGAGACCATAGTCTGTCCCCACCCAGAGATTTCCCTCCCAGTCACTGATCATTGCTCTTATATTGTTGTTGGAAAGCCCTTCTCGAACGGTATAGTGCTTCCATTGATATTTTTGACCGGCTGGATCTGAGCATAATGAATAGAGACCGCCTCCATCCGTGCCGATCCAGAGAACTCCACTGTCATCTTCATAAAGAGAGGATATCCTGTCATGGCTCAAAGCAGGAGTGTTTGATCGGGAATAAGTCCTGAATTGAACACCGTCAAAACACACCAGGCCGGTTGGTGTGCCCAACCAGATATATCCGCTGCTTGTTTGAACCAGGGAAGTGATGGTGTTTTGGGGAAGGCCCTTCTCTGCGGTCCATATTCTTGAGAGAAACTCGTCTAGTTGAATGGACGGATTAAGGGAAAACAGCACAGGAGAAAAAAGAAAAAAAGCTGTAAAAATAAATATTATTTGTCTGATCAAGGTGCCTTTTCGGAGGAATCTCAAGACAATCGATGCTTTGGTCATTTAAGGCCATCAAATACTCTAAGTAAAGAATATGACAGAAGAAGGGGGTTTTATCAAGGCATAAAAACAAAAGACTTTTTCGCCCTCTTTGCTGGTTCTCCTTAGTCCAGAACACTCAATGACTATAGGTTAATCACAAAACCTGTCATTTCGTATTAAAGCCGCATTGCTGACCTTCCGCCAGAATATCAGCCTCTTTCTGTGCATTGTTTTAAAGCGGAAAGGATAGGTGACCCTTCCCTCAGGATCAGCGGTTGCCTTGTTTTGAACGTGAATGTGCAGGTGGGGAAAAGAGGTATTTCCCGAATTGCCGACATATCCCAGAATGTCTCCTTTTGTAACAGCCTGTCCTTTCTTCACAGGAATTCTTTCTTTCATTAAATGGCCAACATAGAAATATTTTCCGTTCCCTATGTCAAGAATCACGTAATTGCCTCCGAGGTTTTCTGTGTCCGGTTCCCCAAAGACATCACTGGTAAAGCTGTCCATGACTTCGGTTATCAGCCCGTCTCCCGGCGCATAGACCGGTTCGCCGTATGAATAAAAATCGGTTACATCATTCTCATCCTCTTTGAAAAACCGCCCATCAGGTCCAATCTTTAAACAATCGATGGCATATCTGTTTTTATAATGAGCATTGGTCATTGTCGTGGCGCCGGCTTGGCCCGACAGCCATTCTCCCCGGACCGGAAGGTCGAGCAGAACACATTCAGATTCTGCAGGGAAAGGGTAAGATTGTATGGTTTTCGGGAATAAAAACACGGCCCCAGCCATACAAATCACAACGGTCAAAAAGTGAAGGCTCCTTCTGAATACAGAAGTTTTGGGCAAATTCTCCGGGATCGAAAGGCTCATATAGGATTCCAAAAGGGCCCAGGCGCTGAACATCACGATAAAGAGCGTTTTTACATAGGCATGAAGAACGGCTGTAAATATAAGGATAATGAAAAGGAAATAAATGATACCGGCTCCCATCAGCAGCAATGAGAAGGCTTTCAACAATCCCGATATCTTGTAGATAAATCCATTCTCTTTTTTCCAGATTGGAGTCCGGGATTTCTTCTTAAAGAAAATCCCTCTGATACGAAGGCTGATAAAGATAAAAAACAAAACCGCCAGCGCCAAAAAAAGAGGATTCAAGATGGTTTCAGCTTGTTTGAACATGAATTTCTCCTTTCTTCAAGACATCATGATTTCAGTGATTTTGAAATCATTTGACATCCACTTTAATAATAACGTTCGTAGTCTCAAATGGTTCTGTTTTACTTTTTTTGGGGCTGCCAGGCCGGATGGCGGTCGGAAAAATTTCCGCAGGTAACCTGTTTTATATCTTTTATTTCATAGTCTTCTGAAAGGAGGGCTGTATAAATATTTTGATTTCCGTTTCGATTAGACACAAAGACGATCATGGAACCATCCGGAGCCCACTCCGGCTCAAAGTCTTTTCCGGGATGATGGGTAATATTCTTCTGATCACTTCCATCCGGATTCATAATATAGATCTCTGGATCTCCGTCACGTTCAGAAACAAACATGATTTTACTTCCATCAGGAGACCATTTGGGCGTCCAATCATTGCTCTGGTTCTTGGTCAATCTCTTTATATTGTTTCCATCTGCATCCATAACATAGATTTCAAAATTACCGTCCCGATTTGAACAAAAGGCCATGCTCAAGCCATCCGGAGACCAGTGCATGAATACATCAACAGCCTTATTATCAGTCAACCGGACTTTGTCTGTGCCATTAGGGTTCATGATGTAAATCTCCGGATTCCCATCCCTGTCGGATACAAAAGCCATTTTTGATCCGTCCGGGGAAAAGACCGGTTCTATGTCCTTTGCTTCATGATGGGTCAAGCTGGTTATCTGAGCGCTCTCCAAATCAATTTTATAAATATCGCAGTTGTCATCCTTAAAACATGTATAGGCAAGCCATTTCCCATCATCGGACCAAGACGGACAGTAATCTACAAAGGAATTTTTTGTAAGCTGCTGGATATTGTTGCCGTGCATATCCATGACATAAATTTCGTCATTCCCGCTCCGGTCAGAATTGAAGGCAATCAGATCATCGGAATTCCTGTCTTTTATAAAGCCATTCATTCCTATAAACACCGTAAAGGAGACGATGATGAATCCAAAAGCCATTTTTTTTTGCATTATAAAACCTCCCTTCAAGGCAGGCTACCGCCGCTTCTTTTTATTAGTCGACTTTTTTAAATAAACCATAAAAACGGCAATAGAACAGTTGGTTCTTGCAGATAATACCCTTATTCGGGCTGATAAGATATCAGACAAAAGTCTGATTTATTAAAAATAGGACTTTTGACCGAGTCTTTTAACAAATTCCTATTTTTTTCAGATTTTGTTAAAATACTTGAAAATCGATGAAAACTACTGCGGTTTTAAAGCGAGTGTTCTTGCTTATCTTGATCCCTTTGTCTTTATTAGGCCAGGTTAAAGACCCTTATTTTGACCACCTGATCCCCAGCTCAAACGGACATTCCCTGACTGTCGTACACTGCATTTTTCAAGACAGTCTGGGTTTCATCTGGATCACAAGCCCTTATGGACTGGCGCGCTATGACGGCAATGAGTATCTTATTTTTCAACATCAGGAACATGATCCCCATTCGCTTATTGACAACTATCTTTTTTCCATATTTGAGGATTCAAAGCAAAATCTCTGGATCACCACGGATAAAGGGCTGGAACTTCTGGATAAAAAGACAGGCCGTTTCATCCATTTTCAACACAAACCAAAGGACCCGAACTCCCTCCCCAGCAACAACCTCCGGACCATTACAGAAGACAAGGACGGATATTTGTGGATAGGGACTTTAAATGACGGAGTCTGCCGATTTGACTTCAAGTCGAAAACTTTTAAAAACTACAGGAGCGACCCATCCAATCCGAATTCTCCAAGCAGTAATTCTGTTTGGGCCATTTGCTGTGGCCAGGAAGGAAAAATTTGGATGGGAACTCATGAAGGGCTGCTTGACTGTTATGATAAAAAGAGCGGGCAGTGGACTCATATCAATCTAATGGTTGATTCCCCAAATCCTTCCGGCAATCCCAATATTTGGGATATATGCGAAGCACAGGACGGAAGGATTTATATCGCCACTTCCGATATCGGTCTGATAATTCTGAACCCTGATTCAGGTTCCATAGATCGAGCCCAGCTTAAAAAAAACAAAACACCTCAGTCAGATTGCCATAAAATTTATTCTCTTATTGAAGACCGCGAAGGGATTATTTGGGTCGGCACTGCGGATGCAGGAGTTTTTCGCTTCGATCCTAAAGACTACTCTTTAAATCAGTATACCGTCAATACAATGAAGCCGGGAAGTCTCAGTGATAATACAGTGATCACTCTTTTTGAAGACAGAGACGGACTTCTCTGGTTTGGCACAAGTACAGGGATTTCCCTTCTCAATAAACACCGATTTCGTTTTGCTTTGGCTCAATACACACCTCAGTCCCTGGAAGGTCTCTCCGGTAACAACATCACCGCCCTTTATGAAGATCGAGAAGGAATCGTCTGGATCGGCACAGCTCTCGGAGGTCTCAATACCTGGGATAGAAAAAAAGACAAGTGGAACCATTTGAATTTTCCTGAAAACATATTAGAGTCTTTTATAGTCAATCCTATCCAGGCCTTTTGTGAAGACCATCAGGGAAATATATGGATAGGAAACTCTAACGGGCTGTATGTTTACGGCCGGCAAAAAAAGACCATAACTCATATTCAAAACACAAGGGAGTCCACACGTCTCCCAAAGAGGTTTTCTATTTTAGCTATGGCTAAAGGGAGAAATGGATTCATTTGGGTAGGGACCACATGGGGGGAAATCTTTAAATGGGATACCATAGAGAAAGAAGCCCATCTTTACACCAATCCTCAACAGAAGATTTACAAAGCCTGGTATACGATCAATGAAATCTATACGGACCGCGAAGGGGGAATCTGGATAGGAACCCAATGGCATGGTCTGGATTATCTCGATCCTCAAAACCATAACTGGATTCATTACAGACACGATCCTGAAGACCCCTCTTCTTTTCCCTCCTCAACAGTCTATTCCATTACTGCAGACAGCTCAGGGAAAATCTGGATAGGAACAGAGGCAGGGCCGTGCTATCTGGACCCAAACAGTCAAAACTGGCATCTTTTAACAAAGGAAATACAGCTTCCAGATAATTCCGCCTACGGGCTGCTTACGGATGAATCCAATTGGATATGGATGAGCACGAAAAACGGTCTCATCCATATCGATCCCCTCTCTTTGAAGTGGCTGGTATTCGGGCCTGAAGACGGCCTTCAAGACCGGATCTTCAATCCGGGAGTTTGTTTTAAAGGCAGAAATGGAGAAATGTATTTTGGGGGAATCTCGGGATTCAACACCTTTTATCCGGAGGATATCCAAATTAATTCTTATCCACCCCAGGTTGCCATCACTTCGTTCCAGACAGCCACTCACGATCATGAAACCACCCTCTTAAGAAAAATCAAGTCACTTAAATTATCCAAGGATGACCTGCCGGTTCTTATAAAGATGTCTGCACTCAGCTTTGCTTTCCCCCAAAAAAATCACTACAGGGTGAAAACTCTCAACAGCAAACCAACAGAGATTTATGCCGGCCCCCAAAATTCTTTCTTTTTAAGGGATTTAAAAGCTGGTAAAAACAGATTGCTTATCCAGGCCTCCAACCATGACCGCACTTGGAATGAAAAAGGGATCGAACTGACAATCTATCTCTCTTCCCCTTTCACTCAGTATATTCTCTTTATTATACTTGGATTGATTTTAGCTGCAGCGGCCGTATTGTCTTTCTATATACAGCGTAAAAAAAGACCGCAGGCCCAATCCATCAACGGTTCTGAGATTGACCTTGACGGCCTGAGTGAACATTTCAGTCTTACAAACAGAGAAAAAGAAATCATTGCCTTAGTTATCAGCGGAAAAACCAATAAAGAGATAGAAAAAGAGCTTTTTATTTCCCTGAAAACAGTGAAATCTCATCTCTATAATATCTATCAAAAACTCAATGTTCAAAACCGCCTTCAACTCATAAACATCTTCAGAGATTACTCAAATAAAAATTAACAGGATGAATGAAGATCATCTTTTTCTCTCTATTTACGATAAATTTTTATTCAAATACGTCTCGGGTATAAGGGACTCATGACAGAAGTGTCCATACTGCTTATTGGATTTGGGAATGTAGGGCGAGAGTTCGTCCGGCTTGTGGAAGACAAACGGGAACTTCTCGGGCATGATTATGGTTTAAAACCTATTTGGCTGACTATTTTCCGCCGGCAGACAAGATGGGATATCCCTCAGGACATAGATATCCTTCCCATACTCACAAAAGA